>Ga0207123_1008_pt1 | contig 53387 bp, 61 predicted proteins | sample Alteio_BWMinHeat_39_FD_153503 | JGI IMG/M metagenome (GOLD analysis project Ga0207123, IMG submission 153503) | Enriched cells from forest soil in Barre Woods Harvard Forest LTER site, Petersham, Massachusetts, United States -... | ecosystem: Environmental > Terrestrial > Soil > Temperate forest >... | reverse complement strand
TTTGTGTAACTCAATTGCATTAGGGGGAGCAGGCAAAAGAGCTGATGCAGCAACGCATGAATTTTTAAGAAATGTACCTTTAATCCTCTTTGCCCTTGATTTTGACGAAGCCGGGAAAAAGCAATTTAGATTTTGGAGGCAAAGTTATTCTAATCTGAGAGCTTGGCCGGTTCCCTTAACAAAAAGCCCTGGAGATGCATTTAAAAATGGAGTCAGCCTTCGTCAATGGATTATAGATGGCATTTCCCAATACAAAAACAAGCTTTAAAAGAAACTATTTTACAGCAACTCTTAAAGCAACACGTAGCTATTTCCAATTTTTTCAGTCAATTTTGGATCTAGCCGTTTATCTGGAAGAGCTATAAAGAAAGGGCAATCAATAACAGAAATTCCAAAATCTGGATTGAAAATAACAACTCCTCTATTAGGTTTTTCGATCGGAGTAAAGATTGATTCGTATTTTTTCAACATTTTCTTGTTGCTGGATTTCATTCTTGCTTCTCATTAATGTGCTTTTCTATAGCCTCAAGCCTTAACCCAAAGTCAAATAATTCAATATTTTTTGCGTGGATTTCCACCATTTTTGATAAAGACTCACCTTCGAGAGGTGTTAGCTCACCACTACCCACGGCATGGCAAATCAGCCTGCTTGCTGTAATAGCGTCTGCTGCATTGTAAATCATTGGCAGTTTGAAGAGGATTGGCCGATCCTTTTTCGGAGGCAGCAATCGATCCAAAATGATTTTAGCCGCTTGCATATTACCTTCTTTAGCTTGTTTGACCACTTGACGGCAAACTTCTTCGGCATCTGCTTCAAAGAGCATTTCAGCCATCATAGAAGCTTTGTGTCTTGCCCCTCTAGGCTTACCATTCGGATTGCCGGATTTTCCTTTTTTAAAACGGCCCTTTTCCTGTATTTCACCTGTATTTTCAGGCATTAATCCCCCAAAATTAAAAGCATCATCAGCGTGAATCTGGTTCCCAACAAAAAATATTATCTGCCTCTTCAATGATAAGGTTATTTTGATTAATTTTATATGATTCTCTCGGTTTTCCAAAGTGAACACTAACATATAAAAATATTTTGATTTGGTCGTAAAAAATTCAATTACTTGTTTTATAAAACTTTGGCCTTTTATTTTATTAGCTCTTTACTTACTTGGTTAACTCTATTAATAACATGTAATACATTTGTTGTTTTTTATTATATTTTAGTTTATAATATAACTTTAAATTTATTAACTTAAACTAAGATTTCAATATATGAAAGAAATTGAAAAAAAACGGATCATTGAAGACTGCTTGCAATATGGAAGTAAAGATCAAGCCTGGGCCCCAGAATTCGTGTTATATATGAAATCTATTGTCATGCACCCAGCGTATGAAGGAATGCCTGATGCTGTAAAAATGGATGGTAAAATTCAATGGGAAGCACCTTCGAATAGAGGAGGTGGTCAATATCAATTTACACATAATAAGAGAAGAGATTGGTGGAAGAATAAAGCTGAAAGTATAGGAATAGACACATCCAAAGATCAATGGATAAGTAGAACAGCAAAGACGATACACCCAACAGGTGAAAAACCGTGTAAAAGATGTGGTAAAACGATGCAAATTGCTTATATATATCCAAGCAACAATCTTATAAATCGATTTAAAAAATCATTTAAAGACACATGCATAATATCAAATTTAGAGCCAATTACCGAGATCATTCAAAAATATTACGATATTTATGGAGATACTTTTTTTGACTATATTAGCAGATTGTTTTCTACCGACCAGCTAATTATACCTGATTTTCATAGAGATTTAGAATCTTTAATTAGTTGGATTTCTAATGAGTATGTCAATAAAGAACCTACTCTATTAAGCCCGGGTGTGATGTCAAATGCTCCAGATCGATTCGATGGATTTCATTCATTTAATCGTTGCTGTAGAGGAAAAGCTGATACAGGTCGTCATGTTGATAATTTAAGAAGTTATAATACCGATAGAAGGGTTTTTGAGTTTTGGTCAGAGGGAGATTGGATTGCCGCTGATCGCTTGATGGGTCTTGTCAAAACAAAATTGAGACATGAAATATGTTTTGATGGGAATGGTACACCTCCTACACCAGATCATATTGGTCCATTATCGCTTGGATTTTGTCATCGTCCAGAATTTAAACTTTTAAGTAGAGCGGCTAATTCAGCAAAAAATAATAGAATGACAATGGAGGATGTACATTACTTATTGGACTGTGAAAGTAGGGGTATACAGGTAGTATCTTGGTATGCTAAGCCTTTATGGGATTTAAGAAAATTGGATGTCAATAACAATGAAAAAGCTCTGAGATTATCAAAAATGCTTAGAGATAATCAACGAAATGCCATGTATATTCTATGTAAAATACTTGATGCTGAGAAATTTTCATTTTTAATTTATTTATTAGAATTAAAACATGCTGACAAGAAAGTTGAATTTAACAACCTTCGCGCAGTTAATTTTTTTACTGCTTATGACAACATCATTACTGAATCTCGAATGACAAAGTATTCAATAGAACAAAAAGCCAGAAGGATTAGAATTGCTTTTGATGCATTAAGAACTTATAAATTAAAAGAGAATCGACATCTGTTGCTAGTTGAGAAAAATATAATCAGCATATTGATAAATGAGGCAATTAGCACCCTCGAAAATACTCAAACTGATCTAAACCATATAGATACATCTATAAAAAACATATTACTTCCTAAAAATGGTGTAATTTCAGAAGATGCTTTAAAACAATTTATCAAAGAGACATCTTTACAAGAAATAGCGGAATTCAAAAAAACTAAGCAAATTTTGAGTTTTGCTATGGGTGAAATTGGTAGAGATATTAATGCCATGTGGAATGATGACCGTTATGTACGACAAGAATTTGAATTATAATTTATAGACAATTGATTTTTCTTGATCGTTTTAGAGTTTTTCTAAAAATTCATTATATATTCTTCTGGGGTAATTAAACCTCTCATCAATTTTTGATAATGAGTTTGTGGATCACATATGTAATTGAGATGAGATCCATCTTCACTTTGTTTGATAGGTGGTAGGTCTGAAATAGCTTCTCCAACAGAAATCCAACATTTAGAAAATAAATCCATATTTGTAGGTCTAGACGTTTTTTTATTAGGGGAGGAGACGCTAAAATTTTCTTTAGAAGCTCCTATAAGAATTACTCGTTTCCGTCTTTGAGGAATTGCATAATCTTCAGAATTTAACACCCAGCCTGTCAAATTGGGCATCACACTTTTGAACTCAGCCTTTATCTGCTCAAAGATTTTCCCTTTTTCCATGTTTAAAAGTCCTGCAACATTTTCAAAAACGAACCCGTTTGGAGAAACTTTTTCAACAAGTTCTTTATAGCTAATAAAAAGAGAGTTTCTTTTGTCATTCATTGTTCTTTTATTTCCTGCAGTCGAGAAACCTTGACAAGGAGGCCCACCTAGAATCCAAAATGGTTTATTCGGATATTGCAATTTAATTTTTCTACATTGGTCAACAATTAAAGAAAAAATTTCCTGATCTGCAATATTTCCTATAATTACATTAGAATGAACATTCCTTGAATAAGTTTCTAGAAACTTAGCTTCAATATCATTTGCTAAAATAGGCTGCCAACCGGCCCATTTAAAACCTAATCCCATTCCACCTGCACCAGAGAATAAATCAATAAATATTCCAGTTTCTCCAATTGACTTTGTTAATTCCTTTGCGATTTGAAAAGCAAGTAGAGGGGGGACAGCATTTCCAATTTGCGTATTAACTGCCGTTTGCGAACCAACAAAGAAAAAATTATCTGGAAATGACTGCAGTCTTGCAGCTTCTCTCTGAGAAAGCACTCTGTCTTGTGAATAATGGATATGACAGCCATTTCCAGGTCTGTTAAAATACGTGTTGATTGTGTATGACGGCATTGACGATGTCAATCTTCCATAATATGTTGATCTACTTCCTTCACCGTTAGCAAAACTACTTCGAATTTGAGAAATTCTTTTTGATGGTATGGTTTCAGGGATATTTTTCCAATTTCCACCAGGAGGTACTGCATGAACAATTGCCATATCTAATTCACTTAGTTTTGAGCTCAGATGATTTGGTATCTTAATTATTGGATCTGTGAGGTTATTTTCAACGGGTAATTTTTCAAATTCTGACAAAATTTGCTCTTTTTCATTTTCTGATAATTTTTCAAAAGTGTTTATTAATAATTTTAGCTCATTTAGACTCAAACCGTACACATCTCGTGCAACTAGTGCTTCAATAAAAGGAGAAAATCCTTCTTTTTTTGACAAACTATTGATAGTTCCAACAACAAGGTGTTGTAAGTTACACAATATTTTTTTTGAAGGTAAATGAACTTTTCTAACTGCAGATAAGGAAATATGTCCTGTAGCCAAATAGCATCGCAACTGAAACTCAAAACATAAAGAACTCATAATAGCTAAAAGGGCAAATAGTGCATTTTTATCGCCATCTTTAAAATAAGCTACGCCAAGAGAATTTCCAGCAACAATATTTTTAGGAATTATTGTTGCAATCACTCTTCTTTTTTGATTTGGTCGAGAGACATCCCTCCATGCAATTCTATCATAATCTGAGCTCGTTGAAGGTGTCCATTTCGATTTATTCACAAACAAACTAGGTTCTTCAACAATTTTAAATCTGTCTATCATCTTACCTTTTATAAATCCCTGCCCCTCTTCATTCTTAGAAAGCCAATTCTGACTACCTGTTTCGTCAATTTCTCTTCCAGCCCATAAGTCATCTGAATTTTCTAATTCACTCCAACTGGGTAAGTTACGATGCATTTTTTCTAATAAATTTATAGCATTTGCCCCTAATGTCAAAGGAATTATGAAATCTTGATTTGGTTGATGTTTAAATGAGATTAACTCTGACGATTTGATTTTTAAAGATTTATCAAAAACGGTGATTTTCGAATCGGCAGAAGCTTTATCAGTCTTTTTAAAAACAAGTGTTGACGATACAGTATCGGCTTTTCCAAAAAGCTTTGCTTCTGCAGGATAATAGGCAATATCATAAATTTTACACGAATTTAGAATTTTTTTTCTTATGTTAACTGATTGGTCATCAGCAAAAAACGAAGCAGGTAGTACAATGGCTGTATAGCCATTTTTCTTACAGATATTATAGCTAAGTTCAGCACCTACTCGTGATAAATTAGTTCCCCATCCTGCGAATTTTTTTAATGGTTGTGAAAGTGGATATTCTTGCCCTAAGTAATTATCATAAGTTCTCATCGATTCAATATAGGTTTTCTTGATACCTTCTGGTAATTCTTTTAACTCGCGATTGTCAGGCTTTAGTAGCTCCCAGGGAGGATTCGTTATCACCACATCAAACAAATTTCTATAGTTTTCGCATATTCTAAAAGAATCGCCAATTTTAATTGTCAATTTTAAATTTACGCCATTCGATTCTAAAATATGCATTTTTTGTGAAGCGGTTTTTAAAGCTTCTGCATCAACATCAAATAAATAAATATCCCATTCCACTCTTGGTAGTTTAAGCGCTAGCCAAGCTTCGATTAGCCAAAATATTAATCGACCATCTCCTGCAAATGGATCAGCAATTTTAATTATTTTTGAAGTGGGGATAGAATTGACTAATGTTGGCAAAAAAACTGAAAAGATGTGCTTTGCAATTTCCTTATGAGTATAAAATTTTCCTGTTGCACGAATCTGGAAATTTTCTGATAAGACGATATCTAGTGCTGATATAGTATCTAAATGCTGCATGATTTTACCCTTCTCCTAGAATTCATTACCCTTTCAACATTCCAAAACGTATGCACTAAATCTTAAAAACTGCCCAACCAAAAACTTTAAGATCTAACCGTTTCTCCGAATGGTACAATAAAATCATGATTTATCGAAACAACAATGATAATTTATGCATATACTGTACTTTTTTGGTACAGTAAAATCATGATTCATTGACAAAAAACTAACGAATCATGCATATGTTGTACTATGAAAGAGCAGGATTTAGGTGGTATAGGAAAGCTTTCACGAGCTAGGTTAGCTGAGGTCATTAGGCAATCTAAGGGATGCTTTAATGCTTCGGATGTATCTGATTGTCTTCAAATTACTAAAGCTAAAGCTAGAGGGATGCTGGCACTTTGGTCTAAAAGCGGCTGGCTTCAGCGTATACGCTCTGGAGTATATCTGGCAGTTGAATTGGCCGCTGAATCCTCAAATGATGTGATTGTTGATCCTTGGGTTGTTGCAACGCAATTATACCATCCTTGCTATATTGGAGGTTGGTCGGCTTGTGAATTTTGGGGATTTACAGATCAGATTTTTAGCAGCGTCGTCGTATTGACGACCAAAAGAGTAAATGGGAAAGAGCAAATGGCCGGAAATATGACCTTCTTAATTAAGAAGCAAGATTCCGAAAAAATGTTTGGCCTAAAGACTGTTTGGAAAGACTCAATCAAAGTTCAAGTTTCAGACCCCCATAAAACAATAATCGATCTCCTTGATGATCCCTCTCTTGGAGGAGGAATTCGTTCTCTCTCCGATATGCTGCAAAAATATTTTCAATCGAAACATTTAAACGCAGCCACATTACTGGAATATGCTGATCAAATGAAAAACAAAACCATTTTCAAGAGATTGGGTTATTTGCTTTCTATTCTGAAGCCCTCTGAAACTAGTCTCATAGATCACTGTAAGGAAAGAATCAGCCAGGGAAACTCTCAAATCGATCCTTCTTCAAAAGGGAATCGACTTATAAAAAAATGGAGGCTTTGGCTTCCAGAAGACTTTGAAAACACTCTCCAATCAACAAAATAATGATAGACAAATCAGAAATTATAAAAGCAGCCAAATCGCTTGGCCTGCCGTTAAGTACAGTTGAAAAAGACTATGTTCTTGGGTGGGTACTCATGGGGATTCAAATGCACCCCGAAGCTCAAGAAAAATGGATTTTTAAAGGCGGCACATGCTTAAAGAAGTGTTTTTTCGACAATTACAGATTCTCTGAAGATTTGGATTTTACCATCTCAAGCCAGGATCATATACAAGAAGTTGTTTTGAAAAAAATACTTAAAGATGTGGGGGAATGGGTTTACGAAGAATCAGGTATTGAATTGCCGGAAAAGCACATTTCAGTCGACCTTTACAAAAATCCTCATGGAGCCTTTTCAGTTGAAGGCAAACTCACTTACTTTGGTCCCCTGAAGCAAAAGACTAACTTTCCTCGCATAAAGCTTGATCTCACTGCACACGAAAAGGTTGTGTTGCCACCTGAAAAACGCGCAATCTTTCACAACTACTCTGACAAGCCTGCTAACGCCCCTCTTGCATTAAGCTATTGCTACGAAGAAATTTTCGCCGAAAAACTTCGTGCTTTAGCAGAACGCGCCCGTCCACGAGATCTCTACGATGTCATTCATCTTTATGAAGATCGCCATCGCCTTTCAGATAAAGGCAAATTTATGGAATCTCTCTCAGCTAAGTGTGAATTCAAAAAGATTCCAATACCTAATCTAGAATATATTGAACGTCATCCTCAAAAGAATATACTTTCTTCAGAATGGGAAAACATGCTCCGTCATCAGCTTCCAGAGCTAAAGCCATTTGATTATTTTTGGGAACGATTGCCAAAACTTCTTAAGTGGGCATCTAATAATTCGGAAAGTTAGTCTTGATTTAAACAGGGAGCATTCGAGACAAGTTTTATCCTCAATTTAAACTTCAGTGAAACAACGTTAGGTAAGATTTATGGAAATAAATACAGGATTAATTGCGTGTGCCACAGCATATGGTGGAAAAGATTTAATAATTCGTGTACTAGGCCCCAGTGCTGATTATTGGGGGGAAGGATTAAAGAATTTTAATGAGAAAATAGTAAACAACATAAAAAAAATATGTGCAAAAGCTCACTTTAAATTGGGCCCTGACATTAATGATACTGACAGTGTCCCTCCTCGCGTTGCTAAAGACATCTTCGAAAATGGTGGAATGTGCGAAGATGAATTATTAATTGAATATTATAGTGGATTATTAGCCTCTTCTAGAACAGATTGTAGCAGAGACGATCGTGTTTTATCATTGCTGGGTTTATTAAGAACAATGTCTACTTATCAAATTAGATCCCATTATATTATTTATAGCATATTTCGTTCAAAATTTATAAGAAAGGAAGTCAATCTACAAGTTGCTTCAGAGGCTAGTAAATTGGCTGTGTTTATCCCAATCAATGTATACGCTAATGCTATGGAATTTAATGGTTCAGAAAATCTGAATATCATTCTTCCACATAGTTTAAATACTCTTTCACTTAACAATTTGATTGGGAATAATTATTTCTTTGGTGATCAAAATTTTTTATTAAAACAATTTCCAGATAATCAGATTATAAAAGGAGCTGGAATAATTGTAACTCCATCACCAATAGGTGCAGAGCTTTATTTAGCAATACAAGGTAAACGTGAATGTACCGTAAATGATATTTTTTCAGACAAATGGAATTTAAATACTTCGATAAATATTCAAATTGATTCAGGATCAGAGCCTATATATTCCGATCAAAATGCTATGGTCTAAATGAGGTCAGCTCCCAATAGGAAATAGAATATTCAGAATGATACGTTAGTCATGGCTATTATCTTATCTTGTGGGGCAAATTTTGGGCACTGGCAAACAAACAGTTACCGGAAATTACAGGAATTGGCGATAGACAGAAAAGGCTTTTGGCTGTATTCTCATTGTTATTAGCTGTCGCGAATTGCGATAAGCTGGGGTTTTACTGCGGACTCATAACCCGCTGGTCACTGGTTCAAGTCCAGTTTGCCCCACTTTTTCATTTTGTGAGTGAAGACCACGGGTTCAAATTCTAGGGATGATTCTTAGTTCTAGGGCATCAGAACTTTAATCCTGTTTTCAGGAGTGCCGATCACATTGTGGCATCACTCACTTTTTCATTTAAAGTATGACAGAAGCCTCAAAGAGGTTGCTAGCGTAAAGCTCATGCGGTTGCGCCCAATGCCATCAACTTAAAGAAATGTTTATAATACAATACCTGTAAGTATTTTTCGATAATCCGGAGCATCAGAGCAATGTCATCAACTTAAAGAAATTTATATTTCTTGCCCGGAGGGCTTTCACAATGTAGCCCAGGCTGAGGAACGAAGCCTGGGTTAGGTTGAAATGAAAATCCAGCCCCGGAGGTGGCGACACACACTTTTGTTCATTATGAATCTCTTGCAGATGTTAATGTGGAGCATTTTTAAAAAGGATCGCACGAAGGAAGAATTTTGGGTACGGATGAATTTGTCATGAATGTTTTGGAAGAGCAGGCGACCTCTAATTTTTGCAGAAATTAACATGGAATGACTTGGTAGAGATTGTATGCATGAAATTAAGCCAACCTATATCGGTAGTGCAACTGCCAGGAAAAGAACGAGAGGGAACAAAAGCTCGATCTTTTGTTGCATATTTTGTGAAGAGGCTGCCAGATTTAACGTTAAAAATGTTTGCTGATTATGAGTGATTTTACGTCTCTCTATGCCACTCAAAACCACATTAATCAGAAAGACATCATGAAAGATTACACAGTCATTCAAAAGCCCTCTATAAATGTAATAGGAATCGAATGCAGAACATCGAACGCGCCTGAAGATGGTCCTCAAGATATTCCACGCCTCTGGGGACAATTTTATAGCGAAGATATCATTAATAAAATTCCAAACAAAGCTTCTAATGAAGTCATTGCACTCTACTGTGATTATGAAGGTGATTATACACGGCCATATTCACTAGTTCTAGGATGTTCTGTGACTTCCTTAGACAGTATTCCCGAAGGAATGGTAGTAAAAATTATTCCTGCTGGATCATATGCTGTTTTTCGCGCCACTGGAGAATATCCTGCAAGCTTGATTGAAGCATGGGGCAATATTTGGCAAACAAAATTGAATCGCACTTATACAGGCGATTATGAATTTTACGGAGAGAAATTCAGTTCAGGATCACCCCAAGAGGTAGAGGTCTATATTGCTATTGAAAATGAGACTTTAAATGACAATTAGAACAAAACGCTTGGTTCTTAGAGCTTGGCATGAAGAAGACTTTAAGCTTTTTGCTCAGATGAATTCAGATCCTCGTGTCATGGAATACTTTCCGGCAATACTAAACCCCCAAGAAAGTGATGACCTTGCTAAGCGCCTTTCTGCTAAATTACAAGTACAAGGATGGGGATTGTGGGCTGTATCTGTCCCAGGGATTTCTGATTTTATCGGTTTCATAGGCCTTTCTGAGCCATCATTTAACGCTCATTTTACACCAGCTGTTGAGGTTGGGTGGCGTTTAGCTTATGATTTTTGGGGAAAGGGATATGCTACAGAAGGAGCTTTAGAGGCTCTTAAGTATGGATTTGAAACTCTCAATCTTAACCAAATTGTCTCTTTCACAGCAGCTCAAAATCATCGTTCAATAAAAGTCATGAAAGCAATAGGTCTGCATCATGATCCAATAGATGACTTTGACCATCCTAAGCTTGCGGAAGGTCATATATTAAGGCGCCATGTTTTATATCGTTTAAATCGTAATGAATGGATGGAACGATCATGACATCTTCCAGTATGCCAAAGGACATCAAAAGAAATATCGAAGTTGTTGCATACGACTTATTATGGCCTGAAATGTTTGCATCAGAGGCAACACTAATCAAGCAAGCTTTAGGTAATAATTGCATAACTATTCATCATATCGGTTCAACATCTGTACCAGGATTAAGTGCTAAACCTATCATCGATATTCTTCCTGTTGTCAAAGACATTCAAGAGGTTGATAAAACGACAAAATCAATGGAAAGCTTGGGATATGAAGCTAAAGGCGAATATGGTATTGCTTTTCGCCGCTACTTTCAAAAAGGCAGGAACATTAGAACTCATAATGTACATGTTTATCAAGAAGGCGATCCCGAAATCAATAGGTATTTAAAATCCCGCGATTGGATGCGTTCTCATGAAGACGATGCGCGAGCGTATGCAAATCTCAAAATAGAATTAGCAGTGAAATTTCCTCAAGATATCTTGCAGTATTGCAATGGAAAAGACACCTTTGTAGCAAGCATCGACGCAAAAGATGGTTTTGATGGATGGCGCATGGTGAAGGCTTTAACGGACAGAGAATGGGCTACAGTAAGAGCGATAAGGCAGAATTTTTTTTTCAAATCGAATATTGATCCCTATGTTTGGACATTCGAGCGCACAGATCATATGCATTTTGTTTTCTATAAAAATTCAGACATCATCGGCTATACACATCTTCAACTTTGGGCTGAAGGTAGAGCAGCTTTACGGATTATTGTAATAGATGAAAATTATCGCAATCGCGGATTTTGAAGCCAGTTCTTGAAACTTTGTGAACGCTGGCTTTGCCATCAAGGCTTTAAAATGTTATTGATTCAATCCTCACCAGAAGCATACAAATTCTATTGCCAGCATGAATATGTAAAAATGCCATTCAATGATCCTGATGGTTACGAAACAGACTCAAGAGATATAGAAATAGGTAAACTGCTTATATGATTCAACAAAATCGAATCTGTTTCTCCAGTCTTTTCATCACAAATTTTGAAAGGAGAAGGCTATGATCTATTTCTTTCTCACCATCCAATGCATTTTATTCTTATTCATGGCTTTCCATGATTGGGTTGATATTCCTCCATTCACCAATCTTGAAGCATTAAGGAAAGCTCACTCATTCAAATTTCGGCTAATTGGATCTCTCGTTAACGCAAGTCTTATACTGGTTCCAATCGTAGTGACCCTACTCTATATAGCATCTGTATTGCCTTTTTGGGCTCGTGTCCTCTTTGTTGTTATTTATGGATTGATCACTGTGGGAACAATTACTGCATGGTGGATTCCTTATTTTGGAGGTAGTTATTGGTTGCATGGGAATAAAGCTGGTTTTGAAGAATATCGCAATACACATTCTTTTTTACCTCCAAGAGGAAACAATGTCATTCCAAATACTCTCCACGTTATTTTACATATCCAAGTTTGGATATGCTTTGGATTATCAATGTATTGGCTGTTTAGCTGAGAATGGAGCCGATGATAAAAAAAATCATTAATAGGACTCAATTATGGAAGTAGAAAGAAGCATTCAAAATATTCATCTTACTCATGAACAGCTCTTAAAATTGATTCAAAAATCTTTTCCAAATTGTTATAAGCTAGACGATTGGAAACTACTATCTGGCGGTGCTCTTAATACGACCTACAAATTTCAAGTAGGTCATAATGAATTTGTTTTGCGGATTTATTTGCGTGATCGTGCACATTGCAAAACTGAAAAAGCAATTCATCAACTCATTGATCAAAGTGTTTCTACTCCTAAATTGATCTATGCAAATGAATTTCATGAACCGTGGGCTTATTCTATTTTTGAGCTCATTCAAGGAAGTCACATATCCGAGATTTCAAAACATGATAAAAATTCCCTTTCTTATAAATTAGGCCACCTCCTCGCTTCGATCCATACATTTACTTTTTCTCAGGCTGGACTGTTTGGAGATGGCATTTCTATTGGTGTTCCATTTGAAAAAAAGGCTCAAGCCCTTACTATGAAGAAGCATTTTCAGTTTTATCTAAAGGTGTGTATGTAATGTCTCGACTAGGAGACGAATTGACAGAAAAGACTTTAGATTTCATGCAAAAACACAAAGAGTTTTTTCCAATCGTCGAAGATAAGGTATGCCTAACTCACTCCGATTTCAAACCAGTAAATTTGCTATATAGCAATGACAACGTATTTGCTTTAGACTGGGAATTTGCTCACGCTGGTATTGGTATACTTGATTTTGCTATTTTGTTGCGCCATCGCGAACTATTTCCTTTTGATATCAATTCTCTCGTTAAGGGATATACTGATTTTGGTGGATATCTTGGCAAAGAGTGGTTTCGATCTGCATTAATCACGGATTTTGTAAATATAATGCATCTTTTTGAAGCACCTGCTGAAAGACCCAAACTTTTTCATCAGCTTAGAAATGCCATTCAAGATACTATGAACAATTGGGAGGTGACTTAAGCTATACTTTCAAATCTTTGAAAATTGATCTCCAAAACTGAAAAGAACTTCAAAAAATCTATGTCCAAGTGCGTAAACCAATAATTCCCCAATATGTAAGATATACTGTAGATATCACCAAAGCTACACTAATCATTGTCGAATAGGTGTAAACAATACCACGGACTTCCGGTTTTGATGTACGCCATAAAGCCACAACGCTAGCAGCTGATGCGACAGCAAATAGTATGGTCGCTAGAAATAAAGAAAAAGACCATATGGTGAAGTTGCCTAAACGCGCGATGAAAACATTACTAGAGAAAATGCATATGAAAACGACACATAAAAGACTTAAAACTGCAATTAATGGCCACAACAGCAAGCTATGCTCTCCAGAACGATGGTGCTTCTTACGTAGACATGGCAAAATCCAAAATGGTGCATAAATAAGTGACGACATCAAAGTCAGTAAAACAAATCCTGTAATCGTCATCTCAAAAATTGCAAGCCATGTAGGAATATGCTTCAATGTAACATGCAGGGATGCGGCATTTCTATCTCCCAAACTAAGCTGAATGAATTGTCCTTCAGGATTTGAGGCAAGCAATTTGAGTGTTGGAACTGAATCTTGAGACTCGTTTGTAGGAACATAGAGAAACTCTGTATCCGTAACAGGCAGAAATATTGCATTTTTTTCTCCAAGAGAATCAATGAAAAGTTTATTGCCTTCAACGTGAATATAGGCCATGCCAGCTAAACGCTCAAAAAAAAGGAAAACAACTCCATGCGAGGTGAATTAGGCTCATACCAGCCTATGTATGCATTGACATTCTCGGGAAGAGAAATTGTTGGGGGAATAGGTGGCTTTTGCAACTGGCTTGTGATATACGAACGAATGGCTGCACCGACTTTCTTAAGGGCCTCTCGATTTTCAGAGTTAAGGCTATAAAAATAACCAATACCTTCCTTGGGCATGTATGCCATCACAGTAAGGCCTCCTGGCACATTACCATCATGCCCATGATAGACAAAACCATCATAGATAGACCAGTAGTTACCTAAGCCATATCCCACATGCAAACCTTCTTTTGCGGCCCATGTACTAGAAGGGTTTTCTAATCGATGGAAGAGATGGGAAGGCAAAACTTGCCTTTTATGTATATTGCCACGATTAAGGTAAAATAAAAGATAATTCGCCATGTCGTTGGCGCTGGCATTGATGGAACCAATCGAAGGATAAAGTAAATCCCAGTAAATATGAGGTGTTTGACCGTCGCTATGATAAAGTGTTGTGGTTGATTCCAAACGCGGTTGAAAGTAAGTCGCTGTTTGCATGCCAATAGGCTTAAAGAATTTTTCCGTGATATATTCTTCGAAATTTTTACCAGTGATCTTTTCCACAATATAGGCTGCAACGGCTGGCCCAGAGTTGCAATAAGACATCCTTGTTCCTGGGGGCCAACGACAGATTCGCGAACTATGGTCATAATCAAGTGCATCTAAAGACGACATTGTTGAACGATCTTTGGCAAACTCGCGCAAATGCATGTCATCCCAGCCAGTAGTGTTTTCTAATAGATGGACAATACGTATTGGATCACTTGTCTCCCACTGATTATCAAACCACACCTCTGGCACTAATGTTTGCAAAGGATCTTCAAGTGAAAGTTTGCCTTCATCAGCTAACATGAGGACTGCGAGAGAAACGAACCCCTTTGACACCGACCCTATACGGAATAGGGTTGTTGCAGTTGTAGCTCGATTATTGGCTAAATCAGCCTTACCTAGACCAGCTATCCATTCGGGACCATTTCTATGCACAATCGCAATGGACATGCCTGGTACATGCGTATCCTTAAGTATGTCTTCAAGTTGTATTTGTAATTCTTCGATAGACTGAGGAAGCTCATTATTTTCAGCGATAACAGGGGAAGAGTATGAAATTCCAAAAAAAAAAAAAATAAATATAATTAAAAGCCTTAGGCATATCATAGTGGATTTTTCCTGATCTTGTAATGAAGAATCACATCTTCATCAACTGGCGGTACAATAATTCGCTTATTCTAATAGAAAAATCCAATAAAACCTAGCAATCTTAACTGAAAGCAGAGGATATTAACGTGTATGATTTTTCTTCTTAACTTAACAATAAAACCCAGTTGACGTACTTGGGTGTTTTTGTTAAGTTAAAGAAAAAGGCGGATACTCCATGAGACCTCAAGCCTGCTTACAACAGCTTACCCCATTACTCAACCAGCCATCCTTTACATCTAAGGAAGCGAAGATTCTTGGAGTTCCAGCCTCGGTATTAAGCTATTATGTTAAGGCAGGAAAACTAAAAAGAATTCGTCGTGGAGTGTACCAGGCAATTGACTATCAAAATTCCGAAGCTTTCCTCTGGGTAGATCTCATAGAGGCCGTCCATTCTATTAATGGTGGTGTGGTGTGCTTGATCTCTGCCCTAGCTGTATATGATTTAACCGAAGAGATCCCTCGTCAACATTGGATTGGAATTCGGCATGGTACTTCAGCTCGAAGTAGCCATCAAATTAAGATCGTTCGCTTTCGCGACCTCGATCTAGGCAAAATCGAAATCGAACTAGAAGGAGCCCGCATTCCAATTTTTGATCGGGAACGCACAATTGTAGATGCATTTCGCCTGTTGAATCGGGAAACTGCTATTAAAGCTTTGAAATCAGCCGTAGCACAAGGCGGGAAAAATCGCATCGATCTTGTAAAGCTCGAAGTATATGCTAAGAAACTTCAAATTGACATTGCACCCTATTTATTGAGTATAACCACATGATAAATGAACAAATTCGGACAGTTTATCTATTGGAAAAAAACAAGGGCATATTCTCGGGTATGCAAGCCTGTTGAGACAGTCGCACTATCCTGATTTCAAGGATAACGGCATTCCAGAAATCAATGATGTCTGGATTGCAGCTGAACATCGAGGGAATGGGTTGGGTAAGAGCCTAGTCCGGCATTTGGAGAAAATGGCTCACCGAGAAAATCACAGGCAGATTGGGATTGGAGTTGGGCTGTACAAGGATTATGGGCGTGCTCAGAAATTATATATTCGTCTTGGGTACGTTCCAGATGGTATGGGAGTTACCTATAAGAGTCAGACTGTTGTCCCAGGAGATTCCTATCCTGTAGATGATGATCTCCTTATTTGGCTTAGAAAGGATCTATCATGAACACAACTGATATTCGATCAAAAATACACCAAGTGGTTACCTCCATTATCCCCTTAGATAAGGCGGAGCAGGAACATATACGTTTTGTGCTCGATTGGATTGAATCTGGCAGTGAAATTTTTCGTATCGAAAAGCCAGCGACTCCGGAGACCCACTTGGTTTCTTATTTTGTGATCGCCTCGCCTTACATGGATCAGATCTTGTTAGTGGATCATAAAAAGGCTGGGGTTTGGCTTCCACCAGGTGGCCATGTTGATCCAGGTGAGGATCCCAAAGAAGCGGTCAGACGAGAAGCTAAAGAAGAACTTGGCATTGAAGCAGAATTTTTCTCCGATAAGCCGCTTCTTCTGACGGTAACAAAAACAGTAGGTAATATTGCCAAACACACAGATGTATCCCTTTGGTACCTGCTTAAATGTGATCCACATCAATCTTTGGATTACGATCTTAATGAGTTTAACCAGATTCGTTGGTTTAGGATCGATGAAATTCCATTCGAGAAATCCGATCCGCATATGAAGAGATTTTTACAAAAAATGAGCCATCACAAGAACCTAATGGTAAACTGTGCGATAGAGGCGGACAAATGGACTTAACCATTCACCCGCTAAGTGCTAGCGAATCTGAAAAAGCATGCCGAGAGCTCACACTCTCTCTTCCTGAGTATTTTGGCATTCAAGAGGCTAATGAACGCTATGCAAGAGGGGTAAGAGAGTTACTTACTTTTGGTGCGAAGCTTAATGACATCTACGTAGGGTTGATCTCGTTAGAAATGCCTTTTCCAAACAATGCTAATATTTACTGGATGGCAGTCAAAAAAGAATACCATGGTCAAGGAATAGGTTGTTCTCTTTTGAAATATGCTGAGGCTTACTGCTCAAAGAAACTGTGTACATCGATAACTGTTGAGACACTAAGCCCTGCTGAAAAGGACCCCAATTACATAAAGACCTACGCTTTCTATCAAAGAAATGGGTTTGAACCTTTATTCGAGTTGAATACCTATGGGCCTGATTTTAAAATGGTATATTTATACAAGAAACTCGGGGAAATATGATGTCGTCTAAATTTCGGTTCATATTTAAACCTGTGGAAGTAAAAGATCGGCCTCTTGTTCACGAATGGCTTCTTCAACCCCATATTGCTGAATGGATTCATGGAGTAGGACTTCAAAATACCCTAAACGGATTGGAAAAGTTTTTTCAAGGAGAATCCAACACTACTTATTGGATTGGTTATGATAAAGATATTCCTTTTGCATTTCTGATTACCTCTCCTGAAGGAAATGATGCGACCACCTTAGATTTGTTCATTTGTGACCTAAATTATTTAGGGAAAGGGATTGCTGCGTTAATGATTGAGGAGTTTTTAATCAGCCAGTTTCCAAATGTGAAAAGAGTTCTGATAGATCCTGAAGCGACCAATGAACGAGCCATCCACGTGTACCAAAAAGTGGGCTTTAAGATCGTTGGGGAATTTGTTGCGAGCTGGCATCCAGTTCCTCACTACCAAATGGAATTATATATGAAAGATTTGTTAACACATTCTTCAATTTCAAGGAGTATCCCATGAAAAAAATACTTAAGCTTTTCTCTGTTTTTTATCTTATCGTTCACTTCACTATTTGCTCTAGATAACAGTGATCGCAATGAGATCGATAAAATCGTTGAGCACTTTACATATGCATGGAATGATTGTGAAGGAAAGGGATCTGGAGACTACTATGCTCAAGATGCAGATTTTGTGAATATATTTGGGGCAGCTTTTTCTGGAAAAACAAGAAATTGAAACCCGTCATGTGAAGATTCATGAGACTTTTTTAAAAGGTTCCACATTTGAAGTGATTGAGACAAAAGTACGAGAGGCAAAACCTGAGGTGGCGATTACGCAAGTCTACTGGAAAGTGACTAATATTCAAAAGCCCGGAGCAGAAACTATGAAAGGCATCTTTACACATACTTTCGTTAAAATCAATGGCATATGGGAAATTGCGGCGACTCAAAATACCTTGATTGCTCCTTGATCCATGAATACTCTGATCACCTGTTATCAAAGCTGCCTTAATCTTAAAGATTCCACTTTTTCACGTATCGACCATGACGATGCAATGGTTGCAATTGTCTATAAGATAACGCAATCTAATGGAATACAACTCATCTTAAAAATTTGTGAACGCCCGAATGACTACTTGAGAGAGGTTTATTTCCTTAAATTCTTTGCTGATAAATTACCAATACCACGCATTATCCAACTTGTGGAACCTGAAGCAAATATTTATGGAGCTATTTTAATGGAGTATCTGCCAGGAACATTGCTTAAAACAATGGATTTTACTGACACACTTGCATACGAGATGGGCTCATTACTGGCTCGTATTCATATCAATCGTGTAGCTGGCTATGGGGATCTTATACAACCACAAGGTTTAAATCATGATCCCCGTATTCATTTTACCGTGAAGTTTGAAGAGGGGTTAGAGGAATGCAGTAACCATTTACCTAAAGCTATGCTTGAACAATGCCGTCGCTATTATGATACCCATCTCAATTTGTTAGATTCAGTAGATGGTCCTTGTATGATTCATCGTGATTTCAGACCTGGTAATATGATCGTGCATAATGGAAAAATTAGAGGAGTCATTGATTGGTCTTCGGGACGTGCGAGTTTTGCAGAAGACGATTTTTGCCCTATGGAACATGGTGAGTGGCCATCCGATCCTTCAAGTAGAAAGTCTTTCCTTTCAGGTTATGCTGCCATTCGTCCAGTTCCCGATTACAGGGCAATCATGCCATTCTTACGTTTGAATAGAGCAATTGCTACAATTGGCTTTACTGTCAAACGTGATACATGGGCAAGTAGCAACGCCCGACCATATCAATTTAACCGTCGTTTTCTTGAAGAGTTTTTGTCTAATCTTTAAGCATTCACTATTTCGTATCTCCTGGTGCAAATTTGGTGCACTTCGGCGCAACAAGTCTCAACTTTTTACATCAAGCTACAACTTTCTGTTCTCTTTAAAGCTTTAATTTTGCTATGGTTATGCGTTGTCATTTGTTGTGAGTTATTGTTCGATGAGGACTCATAACCCGCTGGTCACTGGTTCAAGTCCAGTTTGCCCCACTTTTTCCAAACATACTTCTAAGCAGGTTTTTGAGCATTACGCAAATGTTACAAAAAAACCTCATTTTACGCAATTTTTACGCAATCGACCACAAACAACCAGCGCAATTCAAAGCAATACCTCTTTTTATCGACCGCTTTTTCTGAAATCTTTTCCTACTTCCCCATTTTTTCGTGGGAACAGTGGGAACGCGGGAACGTGGGAACATTATTGAGTTTTATAAGTATTTGTTCCCACGTTCCTCATGAAAGAACTCTGATCTGGGACAAGTATGAGTATTCTAACCTATTCATATTTAGCGGATTACAAAACATGTTCCCAGGTTTCCGAAGTTCCCATGCAAAACAGCCTATAGAAAAATAACGAAGGAATTATGGATTTACTGGATTTAGCAAAAGAAGCAGGACTCTTACCCATTAAGGTAGCTCAAACTAACGGCGGGGAGTATATTTGCGCCTGTCCCAAGTGCGGCGATGGCGGCAAAGGAAAAAAGTCCGACCGTTTCCATGTATGGCCGAATCAACAAGCTAAAAATTGTATGGGTCATTACTGGTGTCGTCAATGTGGAATCAAAGGAGACAGCATTCAATTTTGCCGCGACCTCCTTGGACTAAACTATGCCGATGCGTGCTCCAGATTGAAGGTACAGATGACCATTTCTCCAAGAGAATGGGTGACAGACCTCGCTAGATCACAAAAGACATTCAAAAAAGCAGTGATCCCAAACAGCATTTGGCAGTCCAAGGCATCGGTGTTTGTAGAATGGTGTCATGAATTAATCTGGAAATATCCAGCAATCATTGCATCCCTCAAGCAACGAGGTTTTGATGAAGAGTCTATTCGATATTGGAAACTCGGCTATTGCCCTGAAACCTTTTGGCGCGATCGCTCCTCATGGGGCTTGTCCGAGAAACCCAATGCTAGTGGCCTCATCGCAAAATTATGGTTGCCGCAAGGAATAGTCATTCCCACCCTTTCAGACGGCAATGTGACAAAAATTAAAATTCGCAGACCTGATCCTCACAGACAACAAGAGAAGAAATTCCAAAAATATGTGGTAGTCTCCGGCAGCATGGAAGCTCCAGTAGTTTATGGCGATCTCTCGAAACCCGTTCTCATTATGGAATCAGAGCTTGATGCCATGCTGACATTTAAGGCGATAGACGAAATCTGCTGTGTGATCGCATTGGGCGGAGCGCAAAAGAAGCCTGATTTAGAACTGCATCAGCATCTTAAACAATCCCCTCGTATTCTTCTTGCCCTCGATTTTGATGAAGGTGGCATGAAAGGTAACTTATTCTGGCGATCGATCTATCCCCAGTTACTTTTCTGGCCTGTACCAGAAGGCAAAGGACCTGGAGATGCAATTAAGCTTGGGCTTGATCTTCGACGTTGGGTTGAAGCTGGACTCAAAGCAATAAAACTGTAGTTAACAAAAACAAAGGAAATACCATGAACAATACACCAACCATTCTAGAGAAAGTTGATATGTCTCGCCCTGGATTTAAGGGTTATCAACTTGAACAGAACTTTTCCTCAAAGAAATTTGGGAAGTGCCCGATCCAGTATGTTCTTGAAGGAGACCAGGAAAAGTCAAGGGCTTCTATTATTTTGAATCCCAATGAGCAATGGTGCCCGTCACCTGCGGAAGCGTTACAGTGTGCTCTAACAAGAATAACTGGCACTGATGACAAGGAACTGGCCAAAGAGATCATCGACAGAGCTATTTCTGCAATGCCCATGGCCAATGGAAAGGAGCATAATACAAATGTGGTTTACCAGTCTCTATCGAATTGTGAGCCTAAAGATTCTTTAGAAGCAAAGCTTTGCGCGCAATGTACGGCTCTATATGCTCAAGGAATGCTATATTTATCGCGGGTAGAAAAAGCTGATATGATGTGCCAGATCGAATTTAATATGAAATGCGCCATAAAGCTACTTCGCCTTCACAATGAAACTACAGAGGCGTTGGCACGTTATCGTCGCAAAGGCGAGCAAAAGGTAGTTGTACAACATGTTAATGTGAATGATGGTGGCAAAGCTATTGTTGGGAATATGATATCCTAATGGAGGGGGGAGGGTAATGAAAAAAACGAGCGAGGTACCCCATGATTCGAGTACATGTGGGGCAAAAGCAAGGACAAATGAGCATCAACCTTGCAGACTCATTGCGATGAAAAATGGTCGCTGTCACCTGCATGGAGGGAAAAGCACTGGTTCGAAAACTTCAGAGGGAAAGTTAATTCAGAAAATGGCTTCTTGGAAACACGGAATGCGATCAAAGGAGGCAATAGCCGAAGCAAAAAACTGTACGGCAAATGATGCATGCCTATCTAGAAGAATTAAAATAACCAGAGAGGATCTGGGATTCAATTCAAGATTCGATCCAAAATCCATTTACTTAATGCCTGTAATCCTATACGATAAATTATATAAGGACTAATATTATGGACATTAAAAATACCCCATTTCCTGTTAAAAGAGCTTTGAAAAAGTTTGGACAGGATCTTCGTGATGCTAGAAAAAGGCGTCGAATTACCATGGAGCTTGCTGCAGAAAGAGCAGCAATTAGTCGCGCGACCTTAAGTAAAATTGAAAAGGGCGATGATGGAGTTTCTTTGGGAGCTTATGCCAAAGTTTTATTTGTTTTAGGAATGATTGAACGGCTGGTCGAATTAGCCGATCCCACATTTGATTCATTAGGTATGGGATTAGAAGCTGACAATTTACCAAAGCGTATTCGCTTTTCCCGAAAAGAAAGAGGAGAAGAGTGAATGGAGCATGCTATTTTGGTTTATGTAGATCTAGTGGGCATTCCTATGAAAGTAGGCCAACTTTGGGGCCGCTTTCGCAATGGGCGAGAAAGCATGTCGTTTGAATATGACCGTGATTGGTTAAATCATCCTAAACGATTCTCGTTAGATCCAGCTTTAAAATTGGTTGCCGGTTCTTTTCATGCAGCATCAGACAAACCTCTTTTTGGAGCAATTGATGATTCTGCCCCTGATCGTTGGGGTCGCTTGCTTATGCGTCGCTCTGAAAGAAAAAATGCTGAACATGAAAAGCGGACTGCACGTGCATTAAAGGAAATTGATTTTTTATTGATGGTCGATGATGAAGGTAGACAAGGTGCATTGCGTTTCAAAAAAGAGGAACAAGGCCCTTTCTTAACTACCTATGACAAAAACCATATCCCCCCTTTAGTTTCAGTTGGTAAACTGCTCACCGCTGCAAGCCATGTCATGCAAGATTCGGACACTGAGGAAGATCTTCGACTTTTGCTTGCTCCTGGTTCCTCATTGGGAGGAGCCAGACCTAAATCTTCTGTAAGGGACAAAGATGGTCATTTAGCGATTGTCAAGTTTCCGCGCAAGGATGATGAAATAAATATCATTGCGTGGGAAGCCGTTGCTCTTTCGCTAGCAAACAAGGCTGGAATTCAAGTGCCAGAGTGGCGTATTGAGACAGTAGCACGTCAACAAATCCTTTTGTCTAGGAGGTTCGATCGGAGAAAAAATATCCGTATCCCATTTCTGTCTGCCATGAGTGTTTTAGGGGCAAAAGATAACGAAATGCATAGTTATCTTGAAATCGCCGATGCTATCCGGCAAATGAGCGCTTCACCTAAAGAAGACCTGGGAGCTCTATGGCGTCGTATTGTTTTTAATGTTCTGATTTCTAATGTGGATGACCATTTGCGTAATCACGCATTTCTCTACTCTGGTCTGTCTGGTTGGCGTTTGTCTCCAGCATATGATTTGAATCCCACACCAACAGATATTAAACCAAGAATTTTATCCACCGCAATCGATTTAATAGATCCTAGCGCTTCTCTTGATGTGGCAGCCAGTGTGGCACACTATTTTGATCTCGACAATTTACAAGCGAAAGGTATTTTTAAAGAAGTGGGCTTAGCGACAGCTTTATGGCGTGAAGAGGCCGCAAAACTTAAAATAAAAAAAACAGAGATTGATCGGATGGCTTCTGCTTTTGAGCACGAAGATCTTCAAAAGGCGATAAAGTAGTGTTTCACTGAAAGAGTAATAAGATGAAAACGAGTAAAAAATTTCAAAAGGCGCTTTTTATTTTTAGAAGAGATTTGCGCTTAGAAGATAATACCGGGCTTGTTTTTGCTCTTGAACATGCTCAAGAAGTTATCCTTTGTTTTATTTTTTCCCCTGAACAAATTGAACATAACCCTTATCGAAGCGACCACTGCCTACAATTCATGATTGAGTCTTTGGAAGACTTAGAAAAGGAGATAATCGCTAAAGGGGGGGAAGACTTTACCTGTTTTATGAGAAACCGGAAAAGATTGTTGCGGAATTGATTAAAAAGCAGCATGTAGATGCTGTAGTTGTGAACCGAGACTACACTCCGTATAGCATCAAGCGCGATCAGAAAATCGACGCGACATGTAAAAAAAATTGGGAGCATCCTTTTGTTCTTTCGATGATGCTCTCTTGCATTCGCCGGATCAGACCCTGAAAGGGGATGGAAAGCCCTATACAGTATTTACCCCCTTTTATCGCAATGCTATGCGATTGGATGTAAATCCCCCTGTTACTAATCGATACAAGAATTATTACTCTGCTACTATTCCTCTTGCTGCAGGCAGCAGCCTCTACAAGACGATCCTTCCTAAGCGCTTTCTTTCGCCGATCGGGGGAAGAACTGCCGCTTTAAAGATTTTAGAAAAAATGGAGCAGTTTTCTTACTATGAGTCATTGAGAGATTTTCCTTCGGAGCAAGGCACAACGCATCTCTCTGCACATCTTAAATTTACCACTTGTTCGCCACGAGAAGTGTACTGGGCGATATCCAGACAATTAGGGGCTTCTTCGGCTCTGATCCGGTCCTTATACTGGCGAGATTTTTTTACTTCGATTGGATTTTACTTTCCTCGGGTTTTTTCAGGTGCTTTCCATGCTAAATTTGATCGCCTTCAGTGGAGCCATAATGAAGAAATGTTTAGAAAGTGGTGTGAGGGGAAGACGGGATTTCCTATTGTGGACGCAGGAATGAGGGAGATGAATCAGACAGGGTTTATGCATAATCGTGTGCGAATGATTGCTGCTAGTTTCCTCGTGAAAGACCTCCATATTGATTGGAGGTGGGGGGGGGAGAGGTATTTTGCGCAAACACTCATTGATTATGATCCTGCAGTAAATAATGGGAATTGGCAGTGGGCAGCCAGCACCGGCTGCGATGCTCAGCCTTATTTTCGCATCTTCAATCCCTGGATGCAGGCGTTGAAGTTTGACCCCAATTGTTTGTATATTAAAAAATGGATACCTGATTTGACCTCACTCCCTTCTGAGATAATCCACAAATGGCATCAAGATAAGCATCACAGCCAATGCCTCTCCTATCCAATTCCTATCGTCGATCATGCCAAAGAATCCAAAACCGCTCTTTCATTATATAGAGAAATACAAGGGATTGATCGATGACAAAAATTTTGATTACTGGAGCCAATGGATTTGTAGGAAAAAGACTGATCCTTTACCTCCTAAACCAAGGTCATCAAATTTATGCTTTGTGCCGTATTAAAGGGGCTAAAGTTTTTGCTGAAGATAGGCCAAATCTTCACTACATTTGGGGAGATCTAAGAAATTCTGAAACTATAAAAAGTGTTCCGAAAGATATTGAAGCTGCTTATTATCTCGTCCACTCTATGTCCGAAATTGTCGGCAACTTAGTGGATACTGAAATTGAAGTAGTCGAACAGTTTCTAAAGGGGATAAAAAACTCCCATATTAAGCAGATTATCTATTTAGGAGGGATTATTAATGATGAAAAAAGGTTGTCTCCTCACCTTAAGTCACGATTATTAGTCGAAAAAACCTTAAAGCAGAGTGGTATTCCGTGCACAGTTTTGCGCGCAAGCATAATCATTGGGGCGGGAAGCGCATCTTTTGAAATCATTCGGGATTTATGCGAAAAGCTTCCTATAATGATCGCTCCTAAATGGGTAAATTCTCTATGTCAACCCATTGCTATTGGTGATGTCCTTTTTTATCTTTCTAGCGTCCTCCTCAATCAAAAATGTCTGAATAAAACTTTTGATATCGGAGGCCCAGAGGCATTTTCATTTAAGGAGTTGCTTCTAAGGTATGCAAAATTCCGAAATCTTAAAAGATGGATCATAAATGTTCCGGTTCTAACCCCTCATTTGTCCAGCTATTGGTTGGTTTTTATCACATCCGTTCGTTACTCACTTTGTTCTTATCTTGTAGAAAGCATGAAAACAAGTAGTGTCGTTCAATTGAATGAAATCCAAAAAATCATTCCTCATCTCTGTTTGACATATACAGAAGCCCTTGAATTTACCTTTCAAAAGATTTCGCAAAATGAGGTAATTTCCAGTTGGATGGATTCATGGGAAATCCTTGGAAATGATCCGAATATTGAAAATTATGTTGTAGTTCCTAATGAAGGCTGTTTGAAAGATGAAAGAAGAGTTTTGATAAAAGATTCGAAAGAAGCTGCTATCGAACGAATCTGGCGGATTGGTGGAAGGACTGGATATTATGCGTTGAATTGGGCTTGGTATTTGCGAGGTTTATTTGATCAAATGATGGGAGGAGTTGGTTTGAATAGAGGAAGACGGCATCCTTTTGAAATCCAAGCAGGAGATTCTATCGATTTTTGGAGAGTGATTTTCGCTGATAAAGATAAAGGTCATCTCACCCTTTTTGCTGGTATGAAAGTGCCTGGCGAAGCTTGGCTTCAGTTTAAGATTGAGCAAAAAAATCATGAGTTCTTTCTTGTTCAAACAGCGACATTTCGACCTAAAGGTATTTTAGGGCGTTTCTATTGGTATATTCTTGTCCCTTTTCATTACTTTATTTTTAGGAAAATGGCAAACGGTTTAGCTGGAGAAGCCATTTAAATGACGATCAAACAAAAACAGTTGTGGATTTCGTTCGTTATTTTTATCCTTCTTTGCTTTATTGTGGAGATCGTTGGAAGTTTTTGGACAAAGGAAACGGTTTCGACATGGTATCCCACACTTGCCAAACCTTCATGGACGCCACCGGATTGGATATTCGGTCCTGTCTCTACATTATGATAGCTGTTGCTGGCTGGTTAATCTACCGAGCTGAATATTCGCATAAACGAACTATTGCTTTGATGCTCTATGGTGGTCAGCTCGCTCTGAATTTTATCTGGTCATTTCTCTTTTTCTCCTTACGCAGTCCTACCTTAGGATTGATCGATATCATTTTGCTTTGGTTATTGATCAGCTTAACGATTATTAAGGCTTGGCCGGTGCGTCCTTTGGCAGGTCTTCTGCTGATTCCCTATTTAGTTTGGGTCATGTATGCGACATCACTTAATGCTGGAATATGGCTGCTCAATAGATAAATATGAATACTAATCATCTATGATAAAATGATCCAAGGCATATGCCGATACTACAAAATAGCATTATTAAAGCTGGTAACGACTTCTTCACAGGGTCTCTGACTTTTATATGCATGCATAAAGCTCCGAACATCATCAAAGAAATTACAAGAGCTGAAGGAAAAACCAAGAAAGGTATCCACAATCCTAAAAGAAGTAGGAGAGCTGAGCTGATTTTGATGAATCCAATAACATAGAAAGACCATAAGGGCAAACCATAAGCAGTGAATTCATCTTTTAAGGAACAAGCATTGGATCCCCTATAGGTAGTTTTTTTATTACATCGAATGAGCCAAACGTTTAGCAATCCAAAAGCTACAAATAGTTGAAGAAATATTGTAATATAACCCATGGCAGATTTTACCCTTAAACGTTCATATCCTATGGCTTTCTGAGTTCACTTATGTATAGCATGTAGACTCTTGATAATTTTCTTTCAAGAGAAAACAGATAGGCACCTCAGAATAATGATATGAATCTCACTTTGCAAAATGGAGAGAAACGTCTGTTAAATACTATGGGGATTGTGTATGTTCATCTGCACCATCCTCGCAATGTAGTTTGGATATTCAACAAAATTTCTCATTATAATGGCCTATATTTACCCAGGCTATACGATTTCATGGTTAGGAACGATCCTTGGCCTCATTTATGGTTTCTTTGATGCATTCATTGGCTTATTTCTTTTAGCATGGATATATAACAAATTGAAGCCTTAGCTAGACACTGCCATGAAAACCTCGAATAGAAATAAGACATTGGTTTTAAACAAAAGCGAATCCTCTTCGTTTAAAATTTATCCTTAAGCAAAGGGTTTGAGGATAATATTAACCTTATGTTGACCTCCATCATCGAGTAGTGGAATTTCTAGTGATGAAAGCAAAACCCCGTCCAACGTGATGCTAGGATTTCCGCTATTCAGATGATGTGGATTTGTCACAGTGATATCATAATTGAAAGTCTTATATCGGTACTGTAATTTAAATTGATCCCATTCTTTTGGAATAGAACAATTTAACGATAAAGTTTGACCTCGTAATTTAAAACCGAGGACTTCTTCTAACCATACTCGATAAACCCAGCTAGCAGAACCTGTGTACCAGGTCCAACCACTGCGGCCCACTTGATTTTTTAGATCGTAAATATCTCCTGAAATTACATATGGCTCGACTCTATAAAGCTTATTCGCTTCAGCTGTTGGGGTATGCAAGATTGGGGATACCATTCTCAATAAGTTGACAGCTTTATTTCCATTGCCTGTTCTTGCATATGCCAGAGCTAGCCATGAAGCCCCATGTGTATATTGTCCCCCATTCTCTCTAACCCCAGCCTGAGTTTACAAGTTATTTTCATCGTCTAACGCAACCTTTTGATCCATAATCAGTTATATTTTTCTAAATTACCGAGTAGGGTAATACACGAAAAATATAACTGATTCTGAATCAAAAGGTTGCATTATACTCAGAAAATAACTTGTAAACTCAGGCCAGGAGGGTATCCTTTTATATACCCTGGATTCAAATGCATTTTATCGAAAGGCGGCGTGAGTAATAAAACGAGATTATTTTTAGCATTTACAAGATATTCTTCAGCAGAATTGAGCGCCATTGCAATCCTCTCTGGATTTGCCAGGCCTGCAATGACCGCCCATGATTGAGGCAATGAGTCAATAAAAGCCTCGCTATTTTCTTTTGAGCCCAAAGGAGTTCCATCATCGAAAATGGAATTAATATCAAAATAATTTTTATGTAAAAGTGAAGGTGTTTAACAGCCTAGGGAAAATCCAACAGCACGGCTTGAATTTCCTATACCCTAAATAAAGTAGTTGCATGAAAAAATGTATGCGCATATAACAAATTTTAAATTAAATATTCGCCGGGGGGCACCAATGAGAAAGATTCATTTAAATCTACTTTATCTGGCTAGTTTTCTATCGTTCACAATCATGACTATTCCAGATGCTGAAGCAATTACCAATATTCCGAATGGATCCACAGTGACAGCCCCTCCGCAACCTAATGATGCAATTAACTTTCAGCCCCCGGCCCCTGGCGGCACCTTCATTATCGAATCAGGTACCACATTTGATGGCGCTTTAACAACCACAAACCCGGGCACGCCAACGGGATCACTAGTACTTAACAATGGGAGCCAATTAAATGGAGCTGTTGGAAACAACACAAATCCATTATTACAGATTACTCTCAATAGCAATGCAACTATCGTTGGCGCCACATCAGCACAAACTTTTAATCTTGGGCTGAATACATTGACTAACACGGGTGCTTTGAACCTTCCCGCAGGTCTAGTTATTAACACCAAACTCGTTTCTAATGCACTTTTTGGCAATATCAATATAGGAGCTGCCACTGATTCAATTGCTGCTGGCGTCACAATTAATGTCGACGCATCCGCAGGACCGATCTTAACACCGGGACAACCATTATTTATTGTTAGCGCAGGTGCTGGAACAAGCAATGCCCCCATTACCGTTACTAGCAACAGCGTTCTTTATACCTTCACCGGCCTCAATCTAAACGGTAATCTCGAAATATTCCCAACATTCATTCCACCAGCCAATGTAGTGACAAATCCTGCTGCAAGCACTGTAGGAACTGTATTGCCTGGACTAATCGCGATTGCAGCTGCCAACCCAGGCAGTGACTTAGCCACTGTTGTATCAGCACTTTTGAGCCTCCCGACTGCTGCTACGCTCACCGATGCATTGCTCCAGATCGCCCCCGCTTCAGGACTTATAGGTGTGAGTCGAGAAAGCTTTAATACGACAAAACAGTTTCAAAGGCTATGGTTAGAGCATTTGCGGTACAATCGTTGTCTAAGGCACGTGGCTGCATGTTGCAGCCCTCGCGAAACAGCATGCTGTAATCCTTGCCAAGACGTATGTGAGGACTTAACAATCTGGGCAGACGGTTTTGGATATTATGGACATCAAGATAATAAAGATCACTTCAACGGCTATCAGGACAATACATGGGGAACGATGCTGGCCTTTGAGATGCCGCTATTTTGCGGCTGGCGTGTAGGTTTGGGAGGAGGGTACGCCTATTCCAATTTGGATGAGAAAAAATTTGATAATCATACCGATATCCATAACTATCAAGGCACGCTTTATTTTAGTTATGATACTACTCCCTGGTTTGTGGATGGAGGTTTCTCATTCGGGTGGAATCGATATGATGGCACACGGCATATAGTCTTCACTGGGATAGACCGTACAGCTCACGCCGAGTACGATGGAAAAGAATATACCGGATTCCTTGCAACCGGTTATCAATACTACTGCAATGGCTTTGAGATCACACCGCTTGTTTCAATATTGTATTCCCATCTGCAACTTGATGATTACACGGAAAAAGGCGCTAACTCCCTTGACTTGCATATAAACAAGCAGAATTACAATTATTTAGAATCTGGCTTGGGGATAAAGCTGGCTTATCTGTTTCAGACAAGCTGCGGCCTATACATCCCTGAATTACATACCAGATGGCTCCATGATTTTTATGATAGAGGGCTGGACCTTACTTCGTCATTTACTGGTATAGGTACTGCAGCTGGTAACTTTAGAAATAAAGGTCCAAGAATAGATCCAAATACATGGAATATCGGCGGGAGCATCACCTGCATGGCCAGTGATAACTTTTCGATTATGGCCGTCTACGACTATGAAAGAAGTAGGACTTATTATGATCATCAAGGGCTACTTGAACTATCCTATGATTTTTAACTCGGTGGGTTATCAGCCTTGTCCTGCCTTCTTTTGTGAAAGCGAAGGACGCCCTTCGCTTTTTTGAACCGAAACCAGGTAAATGGATGAATTTTTGCATCTGTGAAGCGCAGATATGTACCTCCCAGCGCACTGGTTTGGGATTTTTACAGGAAGGGTGTGCCGCAAGCCCAAACAATACCTGTCGATCTAAAAGATCTTGTTAAAATCTACGTGTTCTATCGCCTCGGGATCACAAGCGATTAATAAAGAAGAGGCCGCAAAAGCAGCCTCTCCTCGACAATTATCTGTTCTTCACTGTTAACTGATTATTAACAGATCTAACTCCATCAATATCTTTAACTTGATCAATTATCTTTTGTATATCTTCAGATTTATCAACAGTTCCACTGATAATAACGACACCATTAGTGGTTTTAATCGCTAATGTTTCATAGTCTTTCGAAAACCAACCATTACTTAATTTATCACGAATGCGACCACCTGGTCGTCTTTACAGTTTATAGATTTCAGTAGCCTGTAGATTGCAAAAAATTGTAAAAGGAAGCAAAAAACGAGGATCTTATGACCAAATCAATTGTTATAGGTGGATGTGTTAAAATTCCAGATGGCCGCATAGCTCGTGTAAGAGAAAGAATTAATAACCAATATAAGGTACGAGTTCGACGCAAAACAAGCGTATCCCATCAGTTTTTATTTTTTGAGGCTAAAGAACTAACGCCAGTTGATTGTCCAAAAGGCTGGATGAGTGTAGAAGGATATAAACGTTACCTTAAAGTAACTCTTGCAAAAATGAAGATTAGAGAGAAAAAATAAACATATTCAATCAATCAATTTAGTGAACTATGCATATTTTACATTTCAACATACCCGTAGTAGCTCCTTTTCGTCTTGATTTAACTGTTTGGGCGCTTAGGAGAAGAAGCCGAAACATCGTAGACAGTTGGGATGGATCCTGCTATACAAGAATATTCAATATAGAAAATTCAACTGTTAAAGTAGAAGTTAGACAAGACACTAATAAATCTCAAATTTCTGTAGTTGCTCATTCACATCATTCTATTAATAATCTAAAATCTAAAATTTCAAACTTATTAATTACAATGCTGGGTCTTAAAACAGACTTAACATGGTTTTATGAATGTGTAAAAACTAATAAATTATTATATCCTCTTGTTTTGAAATTTAAAGGTGTAAAGCCTCCTCGTTTACCGAGCATTTTTGAAACTCTGACAAATGCTATTGCATTCCAACAACTTTCATTAGAAGCTGGATTTAGCTTACTGAACAATTTGACACAGAAGTTCGGAAGTCCTTTTGAAGAGGAAGATCGCATAAATTATGCATTTCCAGAACCTTGTAAAATTATGACGTGTACAAAAGAAGAATTGATGCTTATAGGGTTTAGCGAGCATAAAAGTGAAACTTTGATTTTGATTGCTTCTGCTGTTGTTCATGAAAAAATCTTTTGCAATCTTGACAAATTATCTAATGAAGAAATCATCAAATTCCTATGTAGTTTTAAAGGTATTGGTCGATGGTCTGCTGAGTATTTTTTATTAAGAGGTCTTGGAAAAATAGAGATCCTTCCTGGAGATGATGTTGCTATTCACAAAAGTGTTGAAAATCTTCTTAAACTTAGAAAAAAGCTAGACTTTGACAGAATTAAAAAAATTGAAAAAGAATGGCATCCCTACGCAGGATTGATTTATTTTCATTTTCTTCTCGAAAAACTATCGAAGAAAGAAATCATAAAATATGGAAAATGAATCCTAAGAATTGAAACAAGCATCGCAACACAAAAGCGCTTCATTGTCAATTTTTGGTGATCTTTTACAAGTAATGAAATTTTACGCAATTTTTACGCAATCGGCAGGAAAAAACTACAATAAAATGGCGCAAAGGAGCACAATTGGCACTTTAAAAAACCGCAAATTTTACTGTGCCTATGTACTCTTCTTTACGCTCTTTTACGGAAGGTCAACCGACTCATAACCCGCTGGTCCCTGGTTCAAGTCCAGGTTGCCCCACTTTTTCATTTTTGTGAGTGATGACCACGGGTTCAAATTTTAGGAATGATTTTTAGTCCTAGGGCCTAAGAACTTTAATCCTGCTTCCCCGTATGTAACTAAGGCACCCAAATGATATTTTTGGGTGCCCATGTTACACATAGACTAAGACAGGCTTCAAATAAGAGTTCCTACGATTTGTTCAAAGTTGAGTTTGCGTAGCCTACCAGAGGGGTCTTGGGTTTCTAATTTTGACCAGTCATTGGGAGCGGCATCATCAAGCCAAGTTCGTAGATTTTTCTGAAAAGTTTTAAACCATTTTGGATGTTGTTTTGCTAGTATGTTGAATTCATCTAAAGCATGATCAGAAAATTCTCCTAACTGGGAAACGACATACCAAATGCCATAAAGATCCTTAAGTATCTTTAGCGAACTTTTGCGTTTCGTAAAAGTTAGGCCTTTATGGAATATCCAGGCGCCAGGTGTCACCACATTTCCAGTAACGTTTGAGTAAGTCTGAAACTTTACAGTTGTCTGTAAGCTCAAAGTTAAATAGCTCAATGGCTGAGCAACCACACCCGCGATAAGGACATTTTTATCTTTGTTATTTCTGGAAGAGTCATCGGTTAGAAATTCGATTTCAACTTCTGCGCCTGCAATGTCTTACACATAGGCTTCTGTCGCAGGATCATCTAAATCTTTAAAAACATGGTTGAAGCCAGCTTCTCGAAGGTAATTTTGAATGTTCTTTTTTGATACTTCGGGGATTTTCCTTGGAATAAGAGAATCAATATCTCTTGTTCCTACGGGCTGATTTTTTAATTTTGGATCAGATAGATAAAGTTTGTAGACAAAAAGAGCAAAACCACCTCCAATGACGACAAAATCTCGCCATGGACCAATAGATTCTAAAAATTCTGAAATGATTTTGTCTTCTTGATTGGAAGTCATGACGATTTCCCGTTTTTATAAATACGCTTAAGTTCAGGAAGACGTTCTGCCATAAATTCTGCTTGTTCTTGCCCACGCAAAGGGAAATGATATAAATCTAAAAAAGTCAAAATGGAAGGAGAGACATTGATGCCTAGATCTGAGTCAGAAGTTTTTTTAAGCAAGCTTTTGTAGTAAGGTTCTATAAGCAAAACTTCATAGCCTCTTTCTTGAGGTTCTAATAGTAGCTTTTTCTCAAGTTGTGGTCTAATTAAAGGATCTAGCATGTATAGTTCAAGAGTGTTTAAGTTGGTGTTTTTATATCCATGCGCTTCAACAGCAGAATGAAGAGCCAATGCTACCTTATTACTTAGATTGGACTTTTTGATCGCCTCTAAAAGCTCTGCTTTATCTTGGAATCCTGAACGATAGGTTCTCATTTTGCATTTTTTTACGATACTATAGTGTTCCAACCAGCTTTCAAGCAGGCGTTTGGGATCTTTCAAGAAAAACTTTTTGGCGGTTCTTATTCCTTCGGCTTGCAAAATTCCTTTTAAAACTAAAACCCCAAAGACGCGTTGTACCGACCCAAGACTTATCCCGGCTTCTTTAGACACATTTCGCACGGATAACTCTTTACTCTTCACGCCTTCTCTCAGCAACCAATCAAGAACCACGGCAGATTTATCTGAATAAATATTCCCTTCCACAGGTTTTTCATTTGAACCTATCAAAAACCGACCTTCCATATGCCCTCCTTATCTGTTCATTATTTTATACTGTTCAATATTTATGGTACAGAGTAAAATATGGAACAGTTAACATTAACGAGAGAAGAAATTCTACAAAGGATAAACAAAATGAATGAAGTGAAGCGGCCAATCTTGAATTTGCTTGCAACTATTGGCGGTGTTCAATACGTCTTAGGGATACTAAGATTTAATTTAAAAGAATTTTCTTATTTTTTTACCTATCCAAACGGCTTTCCAGAGTCCCAAGAGAACTTAGACTCGGGTGAAAAAACTTCTCCTTTGGATCATATTACTTGTCACGACGGCAGAATCCATATTAAAAGGAAAGATAATGTCGCGATTGAGATTCTAGATTATCCTGGACTTCTTTTAGCTGACCCTCCAAGGCTAACACCCATTTTCATAGAGTCATTTTATTTCAATGATTCGCCTTGTTGTTTAAGTCTTAATGACTTTACCCCCTGGAAAGGAAGCGTTTCAAAAGAAATACTGACACTAGAATCATCAAATGGGTTCAGTTTAATTTTACTGCTTACACCATCGACTCTACTAACACCTCAGATTCTTATGGGTTTACAATTTGCGGATATCCCGGAGGGGCTTTCTCATGCCCCAGTCCTTAATCAAATAATAGATCAAGGTCATGAGGTTGGAAGAGTTCAAGCGTGGAATGGATGGGATTTGCTGATTATTGCGACCCCGTTTAAACAAAGCACCATTACGCCGATTCCAAGCTATTCGTGTCGTTTACCTAACTATAAGAACGTTCCAGCTGCTTTAACGGATCTTTTGTGCCAAGCTAATGGGATTCCAAAGGTTAGAAAATAAAGTTAATAGGATTAAAAGGGGGCAAGAGTAGGATCTGGCCCCCTTTGCATGCTATCAAATCAAATGTAAATTTTATGATTTACTTAGGTGTCGTTAACTTCATAAGCGAATTTTTTACAAATGTTTCGGCTGATTGTTTCGGCAAGCTTTCCTGTAAAAGACTCATCGAAAGAAACCGTGGGTTAGATGAATTTTCAAAGCGAGCTAGAATAGCAGTCTCAATTCTCGAAGGAAAAGTAATGCGTTCTATCAAACCCTAGTAAAAATGGTTCTATTCTTTCTAAGAATTCCTTAAGGCCTCGTCACCAAATCAAGAAATCACGATTAGGTGACGAATTTTATTCTCAGAAAACTCATCACCAAATCCGGAATTCTCTCGATGTCTTGGATGATAAAAACGTCCACACTTTTCAATTTCTGTATGTATTTCTATCATTATGACTCGCCAAAATCCGTGGACCACTGGTGGACCAAATAGGGGCAGTAAGTCACGTTAAGCCACCGGAAATTGTCATGGTCGAAAAGGGCTTTTTCCCTGTATAGTAGTTACTGTCAGCTACTGTAATTTGCGGTGGTTTAAGAAGAGGGTACGGCCTCATAACCCGCTGGTGTCGGGTTCAAGTCCAGGTTGCCCCACATTTTCATTTTTGTGAGTGATGACCACGGGTTCAAATTCTAGGGATGATTCTTAGTCCTAGGGCATCAGAACTTTAATCCTGTGTTCAGGAGTGCCGATCACATTGTGGCATCACTCACTTTTCCTACATTACCTCTTAAAGCTTCGGAGAGGCGTCAATATGTAAAATAGGAAAACACATCAAATTGGAAAAATGGTTTTTCTCCCTTTACGCAAATTTTACGCAATCGATGGGAAAAAGCTACACTAAACTAGCGCAAATGAGCACAATTGACACTTTCATAACCCGCTAATTTGACGGTGCCTACGCGATAAATTGCAGGGGCAAGTCCATTGATGCCAGTTTCACCATTAGTCGTTACTCGGTCTCTGTGAAAAAAAAGACCGCTTGTTGCCGAATTTTTTTTAGTAATAACATTCCTGTCTAAATAGTAAAATATCAGTTCTCAAAGGAAAGCTATCGAGGCGTTTCGTACCACCTGTAATAAAGGTTTCTAAGATAATTATTATTTCATTAGTTGGTAGTTTGTTGATGTTAACTAAATTTAGTATTTATTAGTTGATTTTAATTTAAATTGTGTGTATAATAATTTTATTATTAAATATTGAGGTATAAAAAATGAGTAGTGTTTCAATTACACCCAAAGTAGAAATAATGGATGCTTGGTCGATTAAAACCGTAGTTAGTAACAATAACTTTTATATTGTTAGAGCAAAAATCGAAGATGCTGCAGCAATTATCAAAGTAGCGCAAGAGTCCTATTATCAACAGGATATAGAAGTATTAAAGCTGCGAGATATTAAGTTGAAGGACGAGTTTGGTATTGTAGATGTACCTAGAAGAATAAACGCCCCTCATGTGTATACGGTTCTTGTGTGTAAGGTTAAAGGGGAATCGGAAGACCGTTCGAAGGATAAGATTGTAGGAACTGTATATTATCAGCCAAACAACACTGATTATATAGATGAAAAAGGAAGAGAAGTAGCTGAGTTAGGGTTATTGGCCGTTGATCCTTTATATAGGCGAGTCAATGAAATTGGATTGCACTTGATAAAGACTGTAGAGGAATTAGCTGTTAAAGATGGGCAGAGAGGAATCTATCTCTATGTAAAAGTAGCTCAAAAGTTAGAGGCTTCTCATAACAATGGGTTGGTCAGATTTTATCAGCAAAAAGGAGGATATGAAATTGTTGCAAATCGAACATCACCCGGTGGTAGATACTTTAGCGATAAATCCGTTAATCTAGCTATGATGCTTAGGAGCTTGAATACTCAAACATCACAAACCAAAATAAAAACGATTCAACACAAAAAACATTCTGAAGTTTACCCAATTCCAGAATAACTTATACCGGTCGTGTTTCAAAATTTGGCATTTCTAGCTGCGCGAAAATCCCCGCGGATCAAAGATCGCAAATGGGTCAATATTAGTAATATGAACCCATTTGCGATCTTTGATCCCCGGGGTTTTGGCGCGCTAGAAATGCCAACTTTTGAATCACGACCGGTATATAAACCTATTAAATCAATTTATGCCTGTACAATTTCCCCAGGAATGAATTTGATAAATCCCCTCGTATTGATATGCGCATGATGAGTTTGTGGATAGGCAACATAAACTAGGATATCGCATTTGCACCTAATTTGATGAGTTCATTTTTGTGCAATTTGGCCCATTCTTTAAGGGTCATACCTTTGCGACCAATCAGTTTAGGGAGATCATCGCGCACTTCGGAAACATACGTCATTCGTCCATCCACTAGCTGTTTAAAAAACTGTTCAACACCAAAAAAATAGGGGTCAATATACGTTTTATCTACACTGAAGTCCTTGATGAACAGCTCGGGTGATTGACTATCATCAAGGAATTCCTGTCCTGTTTCCTCGCTAAGAATCTGCGCAACTTCTTGAATATTTAATGATTCTGTCGAAAACCAATAATCTTTCCCATGATGCTTAGAAGGTCCTTCGGTAAGAATTTTAACCGTCGCCCCTGCAACATCTTCTAAAGCGATCCAGCCCAATTTTTTATCATTTGCATAAAAGCGCACTTTGCCATTCTTAATCATGCCATAGAAGCCTGTTAAGTTCTGCATAAAGCAGTTGGGATGTAGAAAGGTGTAGGAAATTCCACTGGCTTTGATGTATATTTCCACCATTTGATGCCAAGCAAAATGAGGGTCATAGCAATCGGCTTTTGGAGAAAATACACCAAGATGAACAATATGTTTTACACCAGCTTTTGTAGCAGCGTCTACAATGGCTTTGCTTTGAACTAGCATGTCAACAGTATAACCAGTGAGCAAAAACAGCCTCTCAATTCCTGTGAGGGCATCAGCAAACGTTCTAGGATCATCAAGATCTAAATAAACCGCATGACCATATTTTTCTTTTAATTTTGATAATTGTTCAGGTTTTCTGCTTGTCACAGTTAGTGAGATTGCGTTATTTCTTCGGAGGCTATCGGCAATGATTTGTCCTAATTGGCCTGTAGAACCTAATATCAAAACAGCGGGTTTGCTGGTTGAAGAGACCATAATTACCTCTAATGCTTTTTAAAGAAAAAGGCATCGAGAGCTAATTTGCCAGGGCCTACAATCATAAGGAAAATCATGGAGAGAAATAGAGTATAGTCGTCGCGGGATTCATGCACAACTGCCCAAAAACCAGTTTGAGGAGGAACAGGTGGAAGGGGAAGGGGAGATGTGCCTAAATACATGGTGATTTTTGTCGTAAGAAATGCCACTACCATTTCTCCTGCGAACAAGAGAGCAAAGAGATTGTTAAATAGGCCAAGCAACAAACAGAAGCCTCCAACAATTTCCAGGACGCCAATGGAATAGGCTGTCAGTTCTGGTAAAGGGAAACCGAGCAACGTAAAACGCATAACACCCATGCTAGGAAATATAAATTTTAAAATCCCTTCTCCTACAAATGTCAGGCCAGCGAAAAGACGAATCAATGCAATCGACGAATATCCTTCAGTATAAGGATTGAAAAGCCAGTGAAAAAATTTTGACATAATTTTAATCTCCTTAGATTTGTATTATTTTACTCGAAGGGGAACTACCTTTGCTTCACCTGGATTTAGCTTCACAATTTGGTGAGTTACAAGTTCTATAAGGTCTTGGGCAGCAAGTGCGTGGGTGACTACAATGATATTTCCTTGAGGGTATTGGTCTAGAATCGAATCATAAAATTCTTTTATTCTATTTTTCACTTGTTCTTCTGATTCAGCATGATAATCCTTTTCAAAGGAAGGTTTCCAAGTAGGAAATGTCGGTTTACCTTCCAGATCTCCAGCGTTCAATTCGATGAGACGTTTATCTAGAATGAGTTTATCTTTAGAGACGAGACCTTGCTGCACTAATATATCAGCAGTTTGTTTGGTGCGTGGCAATGGAGAGACAAAAACAGCTGCGATATTATTGTTAGAGAATCCTTGGGCAATGAGATCCTTTGCTGTCTTTTGAGTCGTCAGGATGCCAGCCTCTGTTAAGTTGAAGATTTTATAGTTGGGGTTTTCAGGATTTGAATTGTATACTTTTTCAATATTGTTTCCTGCTTCTCCATGGCGAATGATAATGAGCTGTTGTTCCATGGAGTGAAGCGAGAGTGATAAAGCGCTAAAAAAAATAGCGAATAAAAAAATATTTATAAATTTCATCTGACTTTCCTTTTGACTCTAAAATTGATTTTTAGGAGCTGTTTCCTCTTTAAGTTCTTTGATAGCAATTAGCGGATTTGTAGTATAGAATTTTTTTTACAACACAGTGTGAGTGTACACTGTGCGAGACAGGGCGCGGCGGTGCGATTGATATTGCCGCTGCAATGTCCAGGTTCAAGGAAGTTTGTCAAAGAAGAGATAGAGAGCGGTAATCTTGCCGTCCCGGGCTATTATGAAATCGGTTCCTGCGTAAGCCGGGGGCTTGCCAGGGCTGCCCGACACCCACCGGACACGACAACCATCGCCAAGTTCCTCAGGCGGGGAGATTGGCTGATATTGGAAGTCAGGATGAGTAGCCTTGATCAAGCCTGCGATGCGGTCGATCTCGTTACGGCCTCGGTAAATGCCCTTATTAGGATCATAGAACACAGCGTCATCATGGTAGAGTTCATTGATCGCTGCGCGTCGACGCACGGGGTCAATCTCACCGAAGACGTCGTGAAGATTGCGAAGCACTAAGGTCGATAATGTTTGGGACATGAATTTTCTCCCGTTTCTGTGAAGCTGTTTTTTTAATTAGATACTTTTTCAGGCATTCCTTCTGATAACGAAAGCACTTTTGAATCACGACCGGTATAATTCAAGAATGAGTTCAAATTTCATGACCTCATTCTTTAAATGACTAAGAATTTAGTCTCTATAAATTAAGCTTTAAAAGTCGGTTTCAGCCAGTTAATAGACTGGACTTTTTCAGGATTAATTATAATGGCAAAAAGTTGAAAAATGATTTTAAAAGGTGCTACAACAAGTTTAACAGGTGTATTCACTGCTGATCCAAGGGCAAATTCAGTACTGGCCAAAGCATCTTTTAATGAAAATTTCGTAGAAAACACTGCTCCAATTAGATTAATCGCCGCCATAGCGACATGTTCAATGGCATTCAGTGGGGATTTGAGTGTATCTAATGCAACGTCCAATATAGAAACAGTGATTGAACAAAAACGTCCCAAAATTTTATTTGTTTGAGAAAAATTATTCAATCCAGAATAAAGGCTATCTTGTAACCCTGCTGTTTTTTGAAGTACAAAGCAAGTTCTCATTGACACTTTCCTTTTTTATTATTAAAGGAATAATGATATCAAAGTCATTAATTAATTTCAAGATTTTATAAAAGTAAAAACCTTAAGTGGTACAGGTTACTTTCTAAGTAAAGAAAAATTGGATTATATACGATTGATGCCAAGCTTGATCTGGACTGAAACGATTCGTTGTTTTTTTGTAAAAGCAGTTCTTTTTTCTCCTCCCAAATTCCTGTATGATTTTAATCTTTCCTGAAGGCATCGCGCCGCCCCTCCGGGACTAAATTTTAGTTTTATGAGCTCCCACGGTTTGCCCCTCCAGGTGCTACACAGTGGGCTAAACATAGCGACGTCTCTCCGAGACTCTAAAACAAAAGTACTCTGTATTAGAGTCTCGGAGAGACGGCGCTATGTTTAGTCCATGGTGTAGCCCTGGAGGAGACCATTGCAGAAGTCCTTACATATTCTATCTAAGCGTTAATTACATTGGCAAAAACACCCCATAAGCTACGCGGAGCGTTTGGAGTGCGCAGCCCCTGCTGCGCTTTTCTAAAAGAGATGGCAAGTCGAAGTCGTTGATACATTAATTCATGCTTCCGAGAATTCTACTCAATAAGCCTTCCAGGAAAAGCGCAGCAGGGGCTGCGCACTCCAAACGCTCCGCGTAGCTTATGGGGTGTTTTTGCTAATGTAATTCACTCATTTTCGTCTTTCTGCTGCCTCAACAGCAGTGGTTTCTCCGCAACTGTAAGCTATGAAACCTTGTTCAATTGCATCCAAAATTTTAGGAATTGAAAGAACCCTTTCAAGTTCATTTCTGGAAAGAATTTTCATAACAAAAAAACTGTTATCATTGCTGTTGTAAGTAAGTTTCAAATCGTTCCAAAATGCTAGGCATGTTCTTCTTTCCAAATCCAATTCGGAAAAAGTTACCCGGAAGATCAAAAACAGAGCCGGGCATAATCAAGACTCCTTCAGTACGCACTAGATCTTCAGCAAAAGTTTCTACGGACAATGGAAGCAATAGTTTTAAAACAGCCATAGTTCCACTTTGAGGCCGAATCCACGATAAGCTCTTTTGGTTCCGTTCCATGAATTCATCGAGAACTTTTAGGTTCTTAAGCATAATATTGCGATTGCGTTTAAAAATATGATCTTTCGCTCTTAATGCCACAATCGCAAGGATCTCGCTCGGAGCGCTGTTACATATCGATGTGTAAAGCTTATATGAGCCGACCTTTCTTAAAAAATTCACATCTTGAGTCGCTAGCCAGCCGATTCGAAGACCTGCAAGTCCAAATGATTTGGTCATTACATTGAGAGAAATTCCCTTTTCATAAACGTCTACTATTGATGACATGCGTTTGGATTCATCAACTTCTAAGTAACGATATACCTCATCACAGAAAATATAGGCTCCATTATTTCTGGCTAATTCGATAAGTTCATTCAAGACATTTTTGTCTAATACAGCTCCTGTGGGATTATGAGGATAATTGAGAATGAGCAATTTTGTATTAGGCCGAAAGGCTTTTTTTACTTCTTCTAAGTCTAAATTCCAACGATTCTCTGGTTTAAGTTGAATAGCGGTAATCTCGGCTCCAAATGTCTGTGGTAGGGAGGAAAGAGATTGATAGCAAGGATCAATAACGATTACGTGATCCCCAGGTTCAATTAAGACTCTCATCGTGCAATAAATTCCTTCCTCTGCTCCAGCGAAAGTGAGAATCTCATCAGCTTCTACTGAAGAATAGAGCTTCGCTATTTCTTTGCGAAGAATCGGATGTCCGGGAGATTCTGTGTAGCCTAAAGCCAGGGATTGCCACAATTTCTTAGAATCTGCATCAGCTAGGTCTAGTAGCTCCTGTAAAGTCCACGTTTCAGCATCCGAGCAACAGAGCAGATAGGGAGATGTAAATTCATATTTTTTCCAAAATTCTTCTAATTTAAAATCAGGAATTTTCATTTTCTGTCCTCAAATAATTATAAATAGTCGCACGAGAAAGATCTAAAACATCGGCTACATAAGCGGCCGCATTTTTAGCTTTAAAGGCTCCTTCTCGATGAAGATCTTTAATAAGATCTTGATTGTAGTAAATAGGAGAGTATTTCTGTACATCTCAATTCTATCGAGCGTTTTTTGAGAAGCTCAAGGTCTTTGGGACTAATTCCATCGCGATCTGCGATTAACTTGAACATCATAGGTTCGTTATTTTCTATAGCGCTCATAAAAGCACCTTCATCATAAAAACCATTCTCAAAAAAGAAAACAAAAATAGACATACTGTGACTTTTAATCGCTAAAGAAAGGGCGGAGGGGTGGGTATAACCTCTATTCACCAACATTTGAACCATTATATTATTTTTTTGTGCAATAGCATTCTCAAGTGCTTCCAATTGAATTTTTACTTCTCCTTTACCCTCTAGGAGTAATTTCAAACATTCGATTTTATTGTCTTTAATAGCTAGTTGAATAGCAGAATCACTTTGTAATCCACGGTCCAACAGTAATTTTACTATTTCAATCTGATTGTTTTGCACGGCAATATCGAGTAGCTTTGCATTTCCTGTATATTTATCTATTAAGTTTGAAAATAAATCCACATTACCACTAGTTATCGCTTGTACAAAGGCGATTTCCACATCACCATCATTCTGTAATAAAAAATACAAATAAGTTGGGTCTGGGTGGTACATGTTCACGCAATGGCGTCAACTTAAAGAAAAAAAATATATATACATGTTCACGAATATCGCCCGCACCCCTCTTTGGGGGTGCATTGATGTGTAAGGTTACCCAGGGTTGCGCAGCGCTTACCCTGGGCTAATTGCCCTCACCCACTTCGTGGGTAAATAATAACTTACAAGATAGTTTTAGAAAGATAGATTATTAATGAGCGTATTAATTCACCCACGAAGTGGGTGAGGGCAATTAGCCCAGGGTAAGCGCAGCGCAACCCTGGGTAATCTTACATCAATGCACCCCCGAAGAGGGGTGCGGGCGATATTCGTGAATATGTGTATATATTTCTTTAAGTTGACGCCATTGCGTGAACATTTTCGTGTAATCTCAATTAACTAAACAAAAATCAGAAAAAGGCTTGACTCAAAATTATGTAACGGTGTAACATTACGGCAATATATAAAAAAAGGGCTGAAACGAAAATGCGCAAAGAAGAGGATTAGCTGATGTTTTTAGACTTGTGTTTGAAGACAAAGAAAATCTCGCGCCTGCAAGAGCTGTTCAACTTGTTTCTAACACTAGAAGAAAAAGAACACTTAGCTTCCCTTATGCAGATTATCAAGGCCCTTTTGGATGAAAAATTATCACGTGGATCCAATGCTTTAAAAATCGTCAACGATGATCTTTTAAAGTTTATAGAAAACTACGTGAGGAAATATAAAAAAAATGAACAATAATCGTTTCTTCACACCTTCTATCTGTTTTTCTTCTTGGTGGCGTCCCCACGCCTAAATTTCTGTTACCCCACATTTCATTTTTATTTGCCTAACCAGTGATAAAACCTGTTTTGGCATACTTATAAAATAAAAAAACCAAGAATTTAGAGAGGGTTATTATGTTGCAAATTGTTGAAAAAAAATATTTCCATGATTGTTTGTCTGAGTTAATACATGTGGCATTAGCAGATGGAAAAATCAATAAAATTAAAGCTGAAACAATTATAAATAGAATAGGTTTGATTCATAATCAACCACCTGTTTTTTTGGATCGCCAGAGAATAAAAATATTACGTAATGTAATTGATCTTCGCATAACTATATCAGCCCTTAACTGCGGCCTTTACTTTAGAGCTCCGAGCGAGCTTGCCTTAATCAGTGGGGCCGGTTTCGCAGGGCTGGCAGCCTCTTTTGAATTACGTGCAAGAGGCTTTAAAGTGGTTATCGCTGAAAAACGCGAAGCTTTCTCTCGTTCCAATGTCATCAACTTTAACGTGGAAATACAACGTTTTCTAAATAAGTTTGACCTGCTGAAGGAATTTGAAGAATCCGTTGCAGCAAGAATCAAGAGTCACAGAATTGTGCATATTGGGAAAAAAGGCTCGCAAGATCTAGCCCTTTCCGATGTCAGCCAGTTACGACTCGGCGACGTGCCCTTTGAGCCTGAAAGTTTTAATAAACTCTTTAGTGAAGATGGAATCTACAGTGTAAAGATTCAAGATTTGCAAACTTTTCTTGCTAAAAAAGCCTTAGAGGCAGGGGTGCAAATATTTGGCAAAGTAGAAGTCGAATTTTTAGCTCGCACACAAGCAGGAGGTGTCTCGAAGGTGCAGATCACAGGAAAAGACAGTCTCTGTAATCCTATGATTCTGCAACCTCAGTTGTTATTTGTGGCTGAAGGTGCACATTCCTCGACTGCCGAGCAACTTGGACTGAAAACAAGTGTAGTGAAAAACGAATGTACTGATGAACACTGGATCTATGGAAATGTCGAGTACTCTGGCAAGAAAACCTTTGTTGTTTCCATAATCGATACTTCTGAAGGGAACTTGCAGATAGCAAATGTGATTTTCAATGCTAAGATTCATGAAATCAACATTGCTGCGACTTCAAAGAAGCTTCTCAGTCAAACGCTCATACAGGAACGGATATTTAGAATAGTGCAACAGGCCTTTCTACTTGAGAATATCGACGGGATACCTCAGTCTTTAATTGCAGTTGTCAAACATCCGGTACATGTTAAAAATGAAAAGCGAGTCATATTTTCGAGGGATAATATTTTCCTGATTGGTGACGCAGCAGGCAACAGTTCACCTCTTGCAGGGTTGGGTGGAACTCTGGGCCTGACTCTCATTCCACGCACAATCAAACAGCTTTTAAACGACCGTGAGAAGCAACCTCATAATATGCATAATAACTTCAAAAGATTTTCAAAAGCTTATATTTTAAGATGGATGGAAAAATCACTGGAAGTTAAAAAACTTTGTCTCAGCATCTTCGACAAAGAACAAATTTCAAGCAAAGGAAGTGAATTGGTTCTGGAAGAAGGGGGGGCAAAATGAGAGCTAACAAGGCAAAGCAAAGCTTTGTTGTAATCACCCTGGGAGTGGCTTTTGAGCACCTTGACATGATGCTTGTTAGCTTGCTAGCGAGCTCCATCGTTGAAGAGTTTGTTGGCAACAGCAGTCCTGCTATCAAATTGCTCTATGCCTATATAGGATACGCAATTGCTTTCTTATTTCGGCCTTTGGGCGCATTTTGCTTTGGCTGTATAGGTGATCTATACGGACGTAAAACATCATTGATTAGCTCTATGGTCTTGATGTCAGCAGCAACCCTAGCACTGGCTTTTATCCCAAGCGTACTAGTGCTGGGAATGACCTCAACCATCCTTTTTCTTCTTTGTCGTATTGCGCAGGGGCTCGCTGTGGGAGGGGAATATGGAACTGCTATGACTTACTCTTACGAACTCAACCCGCAATTCCGAACTTTTTATGGAGCTTGCGTTATTTCATCGACCCATATAGGTGGATTATTTGCCAGCTTTCTAGCTAGTCAGTATGTGGAAAATTTTCGTATGACGTTTCTAATGGGAGGATTGGTCGGATTTTTCCTTTTATTGTTTCGTTCCTTCATGAAAGAATATCATGTTGCTACTGCGAAAAAAATCTCCGAAATAGTAGCGGAATCTGTAAAAGACAAGAAAGCCATATTGGAAGCTTTGATCGTCGCGTCTATGCTGGTCTTGGTTTTCTACGGATCCTTGATCTATCTCAATGAGCTTGTTCATCAGGATCTGGGAATTCCTCGATCTCAAATATTCAAAGCCAATTCGTTTTTGCTTGGTCTTTGGATCGTGCTCCCACCATGTTTTGGTTATGTTGCAGATAGGTTTTCTGTCTCTTGTCGCAAAATGATGAGATTCGGCGCCCTGGGAGTTTTCTTAAGCGCACCCTTTTTAGGTCTGGCTTTAGCCCTCTCTTCATATCCAGCTGTTTTAGCCGCGCAGATTGTTATGCATCTTTTCCACATGATCTTTTGTCTTTGTACGCCCCGTTTCTTCGGAGATCTTTTTGCTGGTCAATCACGTAACACTGCAATTTCGACCAGCTATTCTTTGGGTGCTTCTTTCACAGCTGCTTTAGCGCCCATGATTTGCCATGTTAGTATCGCTTTGTTTCATACAAACTTTGCCATCTGTGTACCATTTATGTTGATTGCACTGATGGCTATCTTTATTCTTAAAAAGGAGGATTTATGCAAAAGGACGACTCTTTTGAACTCTACGACATAAAAGTTGAAGTAGTCAACAATGGTATCAAGCCCATGGTGTGCAATCACAAAGAAGGAGACTGCTTTTTCCTTTCCGGCGAGAATTTTTCCCTGCCGAATGGTCAGAGCTTCCCAATCTACTGCCTTGCTGCTTTGATTCCAATAATCACCGTAAAGCAAAGATTGACGGCTCCTAACGACTGGATCAGTACAGATCACGATGTGGCTTGTCCTGATGTTAATTGCGGAGGTGTTTTTAAAATATCGCGGATAGGAAAAAAAGCCTTTTACCACCACCAAGTAACAGCAACGAGGCATGATCATGAATGAAGAGATAAAAACATCAAACATCATTAGGGGATGTTGGCAGCTTGCTGCTGGTCATTCCCAGCAGAATATGGACATACAACCTATCCTAGATGCTATTGAGTCTGGGTTTAGAACTTTCGACTGTGCAGATATTTATCTTGGCGTCGAAGAGTTGCTAGGGAGAGCTTCAAAAGCTGTCACCGAAAAAAAGCTGCGCATCCATACTAAGTTTGTGCCTGATCTTAATTGCTTGCAGAAGATTGACCGCAAATACGTCGAAAACATCATCGATCGAAGTCTTAAGCGTTTGCAGGTCGAATGCATCGATCTCGTGCAATTTCATTGGTGGAATTGGGAGGTTAAAAACTACTTGTCCGCTATGGAAATTCTGTCGGAACTAAAAGCTGCGGGTAAAATAAAAGAGGTAGGTCTTACCAATGTGAATAGAAAGTATCTAGAGGAATTTTCAGAGCGCTTTGATGTAGCTTCTTTACAGGCTCAAGTTTCTCTTTTCGATAGAAGAGTTGAACGAGGGGTAGGTGAATTGTGTCGTAAAAAAAATATCAAGATATTTGCATATGGCTCTTTGCTTGGAGGCTTTGTGAGCGAGAAATGGCTTGGTAAAGGAGAGCCACAGGCAGAACAATTAGCAAATCGTTCTTTGGTCAAGTACAAGCTTCTCATCGATTCAGCTTGCGGATGGGAAGAGTTTCAACGACGCCTCTCAATTTTAAGTGAGTTGGCGGCTAAATATGACTGTGAAATCGCGAATATTGCAATTGCTGCTTTGCTTCAGGCGGGACGAGCAGATGCTGTTATTGTCGGACTTAGTCCTCAAAATTTTGCTGCGCAAAACCGGAGTTTGGCTAAGCTTCCCCTGTTAGAGCCACAAGATTTGCAAGAGATTAGTACATGGACTTGCAATCTGCCTGGGGATCCGTATGATGAAGAAAGGGACGAGAAGGGGACTCATGCTAAGGTTATGAAATACGATCTCAATGCTCAGTAATACAGCTAAACTTGATATGACCAAAGAAGATGATTCGCGCTCGGTATTAGAAAAAAGCCAAAAAATAGGTGAAGTTGACATCGTTGTCAATAACGCGGGATTTTTTCCAAATCGGCCCATCGACGAACTGGACTTTCAGGCATGGCGAAGAACAATTGCTACGAAATTGGACTCCCACTTTCTGAGTGTGAAGCATTTCTTGCTTGCAATGAGAAGGAAAAAAGGGGCCGTTTTGAACGATTTTGACTGAATTTTAAGTCAAGTTTTGCTATATTCTTCTTTCGATAAATAAAAAAATAGCTGCATCCGGAGACCATAAAATGAAAATCAAGAACATGTTTTTTCTCGCACTTGTCTACGCTTATTCATGGGGTTATTGCGATGACACAACAAACCAGAAGACACAAATTCAAGGAGTAGGCATGAACCAAATCATAGAACATCAAAAAGAAAAGTTTTTTATTGGACTCGAATTGCGAACAAATAATGAAGAATGCTCCTTGGCAATGCCAATTCACAAGGATAGATTTTTCAAAGAGAACATTCTGTCGATAATTCCAAACAAGATCAATTGGGATATTCTCGCACTTTATACCGATTACGAAGGGGATTATACAAAGCCGTATTCATGGATTCTTGGGTGCGAAGTTTCAAGTTTGGTAAATGTACCTGAAGGACTTGTAGGCAAAGTAATCCCTGAATCAAGATACGCTGTTTTCACAACTAAAGGGGAGTTTCCACAAGGGTTAATTGCTGCATGGCAAGATATATGGAAATCAAATTTACCACGATCCTTCACAAGCGATTTTGAAGTGTATCGCAGCGATTTTGATCCTCAACGTAATCCTGAAGTAAAAGTTTGCATCGCAATAGAAGAGGCTCTTTTACAATCAGTGCTACAAGGGAGGTTTTAAACTGTTTTTTAAACGAGTTTTCCCGGATTTTCACCTTCGGTGCCACATCCGGGGAGAGACACTAGCCGCCTCTTCGAGGCTGTTTTTTTTTAATGATTTAACCCACGATTTGCACCTTCGGCGCTACATCGGTCCAATACACCGACATAGGTAACACTTTGATTCACCCACATAGGTAACAAAATACCTAAAAATGTTATAATATACTAATTTTAAGAAACTTAAGGTTGGTGTTTATGGCATGGGAGAATTTAACAGTGGAACAACAAAGATTACAAGTTGTGCAAAGCTACATTGAAGGATCATCTTCAATGACCGATTTGTGCCTTAAATATGACATAGCTAGAAAAACAGCATATAAATGGTATCATAGATTCTTAGAGGAAGGCGTAGAGGGATTAAAGGATCTATCAAAAGCTCCTCATTCACCACATTGTCTCTATTCTATTAATCAAATCGACGAGGCTCTTGATTTCAAGCGAAAACATCTTAGGTGGGGACCAAAGAAGATTTTGGTTAAACTTAAGGAAAAGTATCCTAGTCAAGATTGGCCATGTGCCACTAGGTTATACGAGTTTTTTAAGAAGTATGACCTTGTAACAAAGAAAAGAATTAAACCTAGAGTACCTGCTACAGCGCCACTAGGAGAGCTTTTAGCTAATAATGATACATGGGCTGTAGATTTTAAAGGTTCGTTTCTAACAGGCGATGGTTATAGATGTGAACCATTAACCATAACAGATAGCTTTACTCGTTATCTCATTCGTTGTACACATCTCCACCGACGTGGTGTAGAATATGTATGGCCAGTCTTTGATGAAGCATTTAAGGAGTATGGACTTCCTAAACGCATGCGTTCTGATAATGGACCACCTTTCGGATCTCCAGGCTTAGGTAGATTAACGAAGTTATCGGTTAAGCTGATTCAAGCAGGTGTTATACCCGAATGGATACGCCCAGGTCATCCTGAAGAAAACGGAAGGCATGAACGTTTTCACCTAACCTTAAAGCAAGATGTTGCAAGCCCACCAAAAGGTACTTTAGCTTTACAAATTCAAGCAATGTCTGAATTTCAGCAAGAATATAACTTTGACAGACCCCACGAAGCACTAAATATGACAACTCCTGGTAGTAATTATCAAGTTTCGCCACGCATTTGGAATGGAATATTAAGGTCACCAGAATATGATTCGCGAGAAATGAATATAAGAAAAGTTCAACCTAATGCCAATATATCTTTTTGGAATCGAGATCACTATCTAACCGAGGCTCTTATAGGTGAATATATTGGCTTAAAAGAGGTTCTAGATGATGAATTTGAGATTTATTACGGACCTTTGTGCATAGGAAAGCTTACAAAAGATGGAATTGAAAAACCAAAAATTGAAGCTAGAAGGCAGCGATAAGTTATACATATTGGAAACCTGATATTATGCAGATGCTGTTTTAGATATAGATTGGGGGCTCTGCCCCCAAACCCCCGACCAAGAAAAGGGGCATCCAACCTCCCTCAAGGCTCAAAGAGCTAGATGTTTGTTGGTTGCTCCTTAACTGATTGAAAATTAATTAGTAGAGTGATAACATTTAATGACCAAGAAAAGGGCTTCCAGCTGACCGAGAGGTGATGGGTGATGGATGTTCCTATATATCCTATTAGGAGTTTATGCTCCTAATAGAGGTATATGAAAACTATAAAAGACATTCAAAGATAATATGGTAAAAAATAAAGAAATTAATGTAGCTTTTTTGGGGGACGACAAATTTAAGTTATTAGCAAAGTAAATTTTTATTTATAAACAAAAGTGTTACCTATGTCTATGAATCAAATGTTACCTATGTCACCGTTCGCGCCCATCATGGGCTTTACACAAATCACCTCTTCGAGGTTTAGCGAGAAGAGAAAGCTATAAACTACAGTGCGTTAACAAGTCACCGCATTCCAAATTAGAGCTCCTCTTTGGGAGGTTATTCAAGCACTTCAGCCAACTTCAAGAGGGGGATAAGGCCGATTCCAGCGATTTTGCCTTCGGCATCCTTGAATGCGGTTGCATAGCTCGTGCGTCGAATATCCTCCATTGCCAGAGAGACCGTGCCATGGGTTCCAGGGTTATAGTTTATCTTTTCAGATGCTGCCAATTGCCTCATCTCCTTATCAAATTGCTCTTTGGCAATAATAAGATCACTCATTATGGGAGCCTCTAAATTCATTTCGCTAAGCGCATCTGCAAATGCAGCTTTAGCTTTGTTTCTTTCCACAATCTTCTTCAAAACACTTGTAAAAATTATTCGCTCGTTCTGAGATGGCTTGTCAAACAGCTGCCGTAACGCGAGCTCGTCAGAGCTCGTATCAAACGATACGAGCTGCTCTTCGTTGAATTCCCCTACCTTTAAAGCCATCGTCGCTGGCAATCCATCTAAAGAAACAATGCGCAGGCCTGCGCATGCAGCAGATTTTATGAAACTTTCAATCTTATCCCGCTTAGATTGATCCAAAGCACCCGCCAGATTCCCTGTTGCAAGGTTTGTCTGCAATCTACCCAGGATGGCTTTTCCCCCATCAACTATCTTCTGCTTCACTTCAGGATTAAATGCCTGAAATGCTTCGGGTGTTTGCTCTTGAAAATAGAATGAGACCTCGTCTTTTATGTCTTCCAGACTTTCCCTAAAAAGTACCATATGGTAAGACTCCCAGACCTTCCCCATTTCTTTACGGGCTTTCGATAAAGGCAGAAATCCCTCTGCAGCATTAGCATGCGCATCGGGCGCGTCAGCTAGTCCAACAGCAAATGAAAATTGAGCCTCTGCATGTGAGCCTCCACCATAATCTCGACTCATCGTTAACACTTGGACAGCTTTTTTTAAAGCCTCTTCAGCGCGCAATTGTAGCAAGCGGGGAAAGGCGAGCTCTTCGGGCTGGTTCTCTTCTGCATTCGGAGCTTCTCCTGCGAGTTTCTTCTCCACATTGATGCGATGCTTCCTAGCCTCCCCTTTCTTCTGGCTAATCTCCACCTGATAGGCGGATGAACAGCGCTTCTCGAGTTCGGTGGAAGCGATGGACACAAACTGACTGGCTGTCATATCAGGATCGTTCAGTAATTTTAGCTCATGCAAAAGTTCTTCGAGATCAAGCACGAGGATGCTATAGTGTTGATTTAGCTCTTTACGAAAGTGTTCGTTTTTTATTCCATCATCATTAAATTCTACAGGGGTTCCTGACCATTCCATTTTAATTTTGATTTTATCCAGCATCACGTTTAGAGAATCTTTGACCTGCGTATACGTATATTGCCCTAAATAGATGGGGTTAACTTTGTGGACTCCATTACCCAAACCCTCACCGAAGGAGAGTGTCTCAAATAGTGTCGTAACTTCTTTTGCAATATCTTGAGCTCGTTTGTCATACTTCTCCTCAGGAATAGCTGCTCTGGCAACACTCTTAGGCTTTTCAAGCCATTTTTTTGAAATTAGCTTTCGTTTTGAAAGTTCTTTGAATTTTAATCCTTTCGCTGCTGCTTCTGTCACAACGTTAGCTTCGATCGTCCTATATACATTTCGGGAGTCTGAGTCGAATGCTAAACCATTGTACAAATTAAATAAAAAGATGCTTGGATTAATTCTCCATAAGTAAAAGTATAATGTTTCGCCCATTTCATCTTTTATTCTCAAAAGAGGCTCCAGGCGATTAGTTAACTTGTTCACATCCAAAATAACAATCGAATCATGCAAAATACATAAGCCCAAGTTGTTTTGCATTTTTAACAGTGCAACCAATTCTTCCTCTGGAAGCAGGTTCTCTTTGAGTATATTAACTAGCATCCCTCCACGGTTATGACAAGAAGTGTTTCCTTTATTGTCAGGAAGGCTAAAAAGCTGAAATCTCTCCATTATAGACAACTTTTTCAATCTGTCCGTAATTACATGGAATGCCGACCTAAATACATGAAGACTGGCTTTTCCTTCAGCATTTCGGGTTTTTAAAATTTTCATCATCAAATTATTGGCCATCGAAAGCGGAATTGCTGCTGCAAAGCATTGCGCCACCAGAGATGGGTTCGCTTCTTGATCGCTTCCAAGTATATGAAGAGGGGTGTTTTTTTTATCGTTGGTTTGCGTTGTTAAAATTTCGACCAGCTGCTCATGAGCAAGAAATTTTAAAATGGGTTCCAAAATGATAAAGAGTCCATAGTCGTGCAGGGGCGTCCGTCCGTCATTATCCTGGATTTTTAACAACTCCCCATACACAGCGATATTTTGAGGCTGATTGACTTGTGCTTCCAGGATCGGCTCCAATAGAGTAACGACACGCGCAGCTACCTTAGGAGCATGCAATGCCGTCTTTCCTTCTTCATCTTTAATCTTCAGTATTTCAGTTAGATTATCTTTGAAATGTTTTAAAAAAATGATGGTCAAAATCTCGTTCCTCCACCCCTTCCACCAGACGCCACCGCTAACAATTAAACCTTCGAG
>Ga0207123_1007_pt2 | contig 54107 bp, 45 predicted proteins | sample Alteio_BWMinHeat_39_FD_153503 | JGI IMG/M metagenome (GOLD analysis project Ga0207123, IMG submission 153503) | Enriched cells from forest soil in Barre Woods Harvard Forest LTER site, Petersham, Massachusetts, United States -... | ecosystem: Environmental > Terrestrial > Soil > Temperate forest >... | reverse complement strand
AGCATTTTAAGATAGAGTTAAAAAATCATAAAAAATATAGCAAATATAACGCGCGTGCGATGGCTGCTTTATCGAACGAACAATTTGCTAAAATCTGTCTACCTTCTGAATTTGTAACCCATATAAATGAAGCGAAAAAATATAGGGTAGGTTGCAAGGAAACTGCTGATTCGGTTGTTTGCACTTCTGCAGCAGCTTTCTTAACTGTAATTCCGGCTACAGGATTGTTCGAGGTGGTGTTTCAGAAGCTTGGTACTTCTTTCCTTGAAAATGTCATTCCTAGTATTCGTGCTTTTGCAGCTACAAGTGATCTAAGTTCCGAGTTGGCAACAGTAGCTGGGGGAATTGCTACAATCTCTCTATGCTCTTTGGCTGCCGGGGGATTATTATGGTCAAACTATTATAAGCCTCAAAGAGCGGCTTATAAAGATTCATACAATCTTCATAAGCGCATAGGAGCCGCATCTCTTCGTGATATTTACAATGGTATTGCTGACTATTTGAATACAAAATTGGAAAAAGTGAAGAATTCAAATGAAGATCTTAAAAAATTACAATCGCTTGCTGCGGATATTGATGCTAATGTAGCCGTATTAGAAGAATGCATTGACGAATTTTCGCCGATTGTTGATAGCGATAAGCTTTTATCTAAATTGCAAACCGTGGTAAACAGTATTCTAGAAGCTATTGTAGTTATTGACGATATTGTAACGAGTCCTGAAAAATAAGCACTGAAAATTTAAGCGCAGAGTTGCAAAATATGCTTAAGTAGAAGAGTGGATCAGATAGCCGATCTGAAGAGATTGTTAGATTCTAGTGTTTCATCTTTTATGCTCATTTTTCGGCATGGTTCACAATTAGGTAACACATTTGAAATAGTTGCAGAAGTCAACCAGTTGTTTACCCCGTAGGGGTAGATGAGGGTAGCCCCGGGTTTTAACCCGTGGGTATAGACAACAAAGACATGGCGTCCCGTAGGGCCGCATGAAACGCATTTGAACAGGAAGTTTTGATATTACGAGCGTTCCATGCGGCCCTACGGGACGCCATGTCTTTGTTATCTATTCCCACGGGTTAAAACCCGGGGCTACCCTCATCTACCCCTACGGGGTAAACAGCCGGTTGACTTCTGCAATTATTCTTAATGTATTACTTTATTTTGAACCGAGCCATTATTAATCAGGAATAATGTGAGTAATAGATGAAAAAACCAAAAATTGTTGCTATTTTGCAAGCCCGCATGGGAGCGACACGGCTTCCTGGGAAACCTTTAATGACTGTGCTAGGGCGTTCTCTCCTCAGTTATGAAATCGAAAGATTGCGGCGAACGCCTTCCATCGATCAAGTTGTTGTTGCAACAACAACCGCACCTCAAGATCAAGCGATCGTGGACTTATGCGAGCGGGAAGGAATCGCTACTTTTCGGGGGAGTGAGAATGATGTGCTTGACCGCTATTATCAGGCCGCCAAGGCTTTTCATGCTGATGTTGTGGTTCGTGTGACAGGGGATTGTCCTGTGATCGATCCGCATGAGGCAGAACTTGTCATCAGACACTATCTCGATCATATTCCAGCTTATGATTATGTCAGCAATACGATACAACGCACCTATCCACGCGGGTTGGATACAGAAGTCTTTTCATTTGCCAATTTGGAACGAGCTGCTACGGAAGCTAATAAGCCGAGCGAGCGCGAGCATGTAACGCTATATTTCTATACCAATCCAGAGTTGTTTAAGCTTAGTAATATTGCTCATGAACCAAATTTATCATCTCAACGCTGGACAGTTGACACCTTGGAAGATTTGGAATTAATTAAGCTTATTATTGGTACATTATACCCTGTGAAGCCTACATTTAATATGCAAGATATCCTGGGATTACTGCAGCAGCATCCGGAATGGGTAGCCATCAATGCGCATATCGAACAAAAGAAAGTATAAATTAATCTTCGTGGTAAAGTTCAGGTGTGTAGCATTTCGGCTCAATTAGCCTCCAACAATAACATCTCTCTTGATTTTGTGGCAGTGCAGCTATGGCGGCTTTTATTTCAGGCATTTTCTCTCTGGCAGCCGCCCTACCTGCTTCATAAAGCATCCCTTTTAATTCATCATTAAATGCTCCGACACCGCAGGTTTTTGGCTGAATGACCACATCGGCAAAGCGGGCTGCTATTTGATTCTGCCACATAAAAGCGATTTCAGCGCTGCGTGTACCGATGTCAAAGAGATTGGTGGGTGTTGTTTTATCTAAAAGTTCAGATAAATCTACCGCAATGATAACTTGAGCTCCGAGATCACTGGCTATTCTTGCCGGAACAGGATTGATAACTCCGCCATCTACAAAAACCCTTCCCATATGCTGACAGGGAACAAATACCATGGGAATGGAACAGGAGGCCTGTACTGATTTGACGAGATCTCCCGCACCTATTGGTACTGATTCACCTGAGTGAAGATCGCTAGCAACAACGACGAGCGGTATTTTTAATTCATCAAACGTCTCGGCTTCCAAGTATTTATCCAGGACATGATGCATGGGGGTTCCTTGGGAAAGTCCGTAGCGGCAATTCCAAATATCAATATCCAGCATCGAGTTTGTGCGCATGCCCCAAACTGAACGTTTTAAAGCTTCGATATCTGGATTATCGGCATAGAGCGCACCAACGATGCTGCCGGCACTGCAGCCTACTATTAGATCTATTTCAATGCCTTCGTTGATAAGTTCTTCCAATACCCCTACATGTGCCATGCCCCGCACGCCGCCGCTGCCTAGAACGAGGGCAACGCGGATATTGTCAGGAACATAAAATGGGGGAGGGGGTTCCGGGTTGTCAACTGCCAGATATTGAATTGGACCGCAACTCGGCATAAGAATGGGAAGAGATAGTAAGAAAGTAAGCGAAAGTAGTTGTGATAAGAATTGTTTCATTGCATCCCATTGGAAGATTTTTAAAAATAGAATTTATATCGTTTTATTCTTTAAAATAATAGTTTTTTTAATAAACTTCGATTCTGGTATAATTTCCAAAAACGACAAATCAGGAATAGCCTTGAAATATACGATTCTAAGCGCTTTTGAAAAACATCTGGAAAGCGCTGCCCCCAATCACCTCTCCGATATCTATTTAATCATGGGCAAAGAAGCTTTCGTCCGTAAGCAAGCTGTCGATCGTCTTATTGCATTGGTTTTACGCGGCGAGCCTTCACCTGAATTATGCATATTTCAATTCGATGCAGAACGACAGCCTGTTGAATCCGTCCTTCAAGAACTCGAAATGCTGGCTTTTTTTGTAAAAAAACGCCTGGTTGTTGTCCGGAATGCCGACGCCTATAACAAGGACGCTACCCTTAAGCTTGAAACCTATTTTGCATCTCCCAATCGAACCGTATGCTTGGTTTTAGAAGCTGCTGCAATTAATCGGGCTACAACTTTTTATAAAAATGCCGAAAAAGTTGGGGTATTGCTTGATATTGCTGAAGAAAAACCTTGGGAGCGGGAAAAATCCGTGGCTGAATGGCTGCGGAATGAATCAAATAGAATGGAAAAGGTGATGGCACCGTCCACCGCCCAACAACTAGTTAAACAGCTGGGAACAGATCAGGCCCTTCTGCATAGCGAATTGCAAAAATTGGTATGTTATGTAGGTGATAGAACATCCATAGAAGCAAAAGATGTTTCGATCATGTGTGGAAGTGTTAATCACGATAATGCTTGGCAACTCGGTGAAGCCATATTTAATTTCGAGTCCGCTACTGCTTTGCGCATAAGCAAAGCCTTGCTTTTAGATGGAGTCGCTTTAATTGCTTTGCTGCGGCAGATTCGTTCGCAATTTCAAACGGAGTATCAAGTTTGTTCGATCTTAACAGCAGGTGGTTCTGCTAGCGATGTCGGGCAGGAGTTTCCTTATATGAAAGGAGCTATCCTTGAGCGCCATGTGAGGCAATCCCAAAGTTATGGGATGGCCCGTTTCAGGAAAGGACTGTTGGCAATAGATGCCACAGAGCTGCAAGCCAAAAATAGCGGTACCGATCCTGATTTTTTAGCCGAGCTGTTGATTGTAAAACTAACGATGAAATAGGACTATTATGACAGAAGATTCAACTATAAATTCAAAACCGGCTTTATTGCTATTGCCTAATGTTCTAGGTGAAGTGAAGCATCACGCGCCTTATCTACCGGCAAGTGTCGATAAGGCAGTTGCATCACTAGATGGACTCATTGCCGAAAGTGCAGGTGGTGGAAGACGTTTCTTAGGACGATTTCAAACTAAAAAGCCTGCTAATGATATACCGTTGGCACTGTTCAACGAGCATACTCCAGATAGCGATATCGACTTCTTGCTTGAACCTATACGTAAAGGGGAGCGTTGGGGATTAATATCTGATGGTGGTTTGCCCTGCGTTGCAGATCCTGGTGCAAAACTTGTGAGTAGAGCGCGACAGCTTGGGATTGTGGTACAAGCTTTTAGTGGTCCATCTTCGATATTATTGGCTTTGATGCTATCTGGCCTTCCAGGACAATGTTTTTATTTTAGGGGGTATCTGGAAAAAGATTCAGCCCAGCGCGAAAATGAAATTCGCGATCTTGAGCATCTGTCGAAGTCTCAAGGCTCTACGCAGATTTTTATCGAAGCTCCCTATCGCAACATGCACATGATGGAATCTTTGTTGAAATTGCTTAATGATCAAACCAATCTCTGTGTGGCATGGGATTTGACAATGCCAACGCAAGGCATTCTTTCCCAAAAGGTAGAGGTCTGGAAAAAGAGTCCTTTGCCAAACCTCGAAAAGAAAGCCGCTATCTTTTTAGTCTCTGCTGCATAAGGCAAAAGCAAAAAGAATCAATTAAAAACAAGGTGCAAAAGACGCAGAAAAAGCTCAAGGACTTAAGTAGATAAGTGTCTTATTTATTCAACGCAAAGACGCAAAGTCGCGGAGACGCAAAGATAAGCAAATAAGCTTGCAGACTGTATTTTAGAGGTTTTTACTACTTTGCCTCATAGGGAAAATTTTTTCGATTTTATTGCCTTCCTTTGCGTCTCTGCGACTTTGCGTCTTTGCGTTGAATAAATAAAACGCGCATCATTTTAAGTCTTTATATCTTCAAATTTTTAGTTAACGGAAAGGTCTTCAGGGATCATTGACAGGGAGGCATATTTGCCACCCATTTCACGCAGCAATGTTGGCCACAACCTCTCTGGAGGTGTGTGAAAAATCTGAAGAGATGTGCCCGGATGAATAAACCAATGGCCATCGAGAAATTCCCGCTCAAGTTGCCCTGCACCCCATCCTGCATAACCAAAACATAGGTGAATTGGTGGTCCGCCTTCATTAGTAATAGATTCCTGTAAAAATTGAAGGTCCCCGCCAAGATACACACCATCGCAAATCTGTAGTGTTTGCTGAGGGATCTGGTCGGAATTGTGTAGAAGCATCATTTGATTTGTTTGAACCGGGCCCCCGGCTCTTATACCGACAAGGGGGTTGGCCAGATTATTCAGATTGATTATTTCTTCAGGCAGTTCAAGATCCAAGCTTTTATTGATAACTAAGCCGAAGGACCCATTTGGGTTGTGCTCACAAATTAACACCACGCTGCGGCAGAAGATGCCCATATCGATATCTGGGGTGGCAATCAAAAAAGTACCTTTTTGAATTTGTGAATAGGGCATGTGTTCCATAGTTAAGATTCCTTAATGGCACCCTTGTTCTTGTCCGCAACATTGCTGCGGACAAAGAGGGGGGGCTCCGAGTTCGGTTTGGTGTACATCAACCTCAACGAGTTGTGTATTGTACATACGGACTTCTTCTTCAAACATTGCAGCTCTGCGTAAGAGTTCGGCGAAGACTTTACTAAATTCTTTATTTTCAACGATATTTGTGCAATATGGATCGCTGCCGATTTCATTCAATACCATATAAACTCGAGAAAGGGAAGTATTGATTTGGTCGATTTCATCATTAAAGTAATTGCGGAACTCCTGAGGGGTGCGCAAGGTTTGCAACAGATTTAGACGACGAGCACGCAGCCTTTGCCATCCTTTATCGGAATGGAACATCAAGCCGTAGTGATTGACATCATCCAGTGTCGTTTCCAACTTGCTCATGATTGAATTCGTTCGTAGATACAATTCATCATTTACTAACAATTTACCTATTGTACCTTCTCCTCTGGAGACCTTCTCGGTGATTGTTGCTCCATGGATAGCCATTTGATCGAAATCATTAACAGTTTTATCAACATTTGTCCATGTATCTAAAGCACGACTGGATAGCAGATTTACATGAGCTGAAAGTTCGTGCACATTTTTAAGGGTATCGGCAAGGTTCTCAGGTTGATTTAGAGAGCCTGTTATAGATTCCAAATTACTTAATGTTTGAGAGACTTTTTCTACAATCTCTTGCTTTTTGATGTTTTCCAATATTTCGGACACTAAATCAATAGCCGTATTAAAACGCGTTCCTACGATTTTTATTTGTTTAAATGTGTCTTCAACTGAACCAGTTTCTGTTGCAAAAAGTATTTCCTTATCTAAGATGATGAGTTCTTCGCCTTTTGACGGTGCCATGGGCGTTATTTCGACATTTTTTTCTCCAAGCAGGCCGGAAGTGCGCAATGCAATGATATCAGTATTATAGACATTTACCGTTGTATCAACGCTTAAAGTGAGTTCATAAAGATAGATTTCGCCGTTGGTAGCAGCCGGACCGGAGCGGCCGAATTCGACTTCCTTTATTTTAGAAACCTCTCCAACGGGTTTACCAGCATATGTTACGCGAGTTCCTGGATTGACTTTATCGATGTTGGTGAAGCGAACATGCAGAAGCTTGCCGTTATCTCCAATTGATGGATGAAGAAATAAAATTATAAAAATGATGATGGCTCCAGCTGTAACGACAAATAAACCTATCATGAAATTTTTAAATGGATCAGCCATTGGGTCTATGCTCCTGATGATTATCGAGGTTGTCTTTGGTCAAGATGGCATTTTTAAAGAACGCTTGCAGCAAAGGGTCTTGGATCTTTAAAAATTCATCTTTTGGGGCTATTTGTTTGATCACGCCATCGTAGTGAAACGCTAGTCGATCGCCAACTTCTATAGCGGAACGGACATCGTGTGTGACGACAATGCTAGTGGCTTTAAGTTCTTTTTTTGTCTTGTTGATAAGCTCGTTGATCTGCATAGCTGTGATGGGGTCAAGGCCTGTAGTAGGCTCATCGTATAACAAGATGTGAGGACGATATACTATAAGACGTGCGAGGGCGGCACGTTTGCGCATCCCTCCTGAAAGGTCGGAAGGCATTTTAGATTGTGTGCCTTCCATTCCAACCATAGCGAGGGCATCATCTACGCGTTTTTTGATTTCTTTTTCAGCCATTTGAGGTTCATGTTGCCGGATATAAAAGGCCGTGTTTTCGCCTACCGTCATCGAATCGAATAAAGCAGATCCCTGAAAAAGCATTCCCATGCTTTTAACGACTTTAAATCGATTATATTGACTCATATCAGAGATGCGTTGGCCTCGAATTTCAACATATCCCTTATCAGGACGTTCAATGCCAAGGATCTGGCGCAGCAGTACGCTTTTGCCGACTCCGGACCGACCCATGATGACCACGGTTTCTTCTTCGAAAACATCAAGGTTCAAGCCCTTGAGAACTTCTAACTTGTCGTAGCTCTTCCATACATCATGTACGGAAATGATGCTGTTTTGCTTTTTTTTCGTATCGTCAGGGTTCATAGCCATTTATCGATGAATTCATTGATTTGTTCATAAGAGCTATTTAATCCAAGGGTAAGGAAGAAGTTGCCGATGAGGATGACTGAATAACAAATCACAACGCTGTTCGTTGTGGCTCGTCCAACACCTGCAGCGCCCCCCTTAGTGGTCATACCGCGGTAGCACGAAATTGTGATGATAATAATACCAAAAACAAAGGCTTTTACAATTCCGCTGAAAAGATCGAAAGTATCAATATGAATTGGCAGAGGATCCAAAAATGTGCTTGGCGACATATTATAATAATAAACGGCGAGGATATACCCTCCGAAAATCCCCATCGTTGCGCTGAAAACGGTGAGCAATGGTAACATCAATGTTCCTGATATAAAGCGGGGCGCGACAAGATAGCGAAAGGGGTCAACTGCCATCGAGCGCAAAGCATCAATCTGTTCGGTGACTCGCATAGTCCCAAGCTCAGCACACATGGCCGCGCCGACACGTCCTGTAACCATAAAAGCTGTCAGGATCGGACCCAGTTCAACGATCATGGCTTTTGCCACCATGATGCCCGTGGCGCTTGCAAGGCCTTTATCGGATAGCTGAAAAAACGATTGGGCGGCGAGCACCATGCCAGTGGAGAAGCCGGTAATGGCGACCACAGGAAGAGACAACACTCCGATTTCATACATCTGGTCTCTAACAAGCGAAAAATTAGGCGGACGACTGATAATAATCCATAAAACGTTCATAACCATGGTGAAGTAGTCGCCAATGGCGGCAAAAACCATGATCGTGGAGACATTGAACATTTTAGGATACGTTTTCATAATAGGTTTTTTTTACCACGAGAGTGATAAAAAATGAAGAGATAAATCTACTTATTAACGCAAGTTGGGTTCTTCTGAAGAATTGGGGGCGCATTTTTTAGGGTGTTCTATACCGCGGCAGCGACATAGGCATCGAGCTAAGGAAACGTAAGTATCTTGTGTTAAGCCGCGAATGCGGCGGAAGCATATAGCCACAGGCGTCAGCCTGTGGTAGATTGAAAAGAAAATAGCAGCCGTGAAACGGCGACAGAAACCCGCGTACATGTTCTCATGCTTTTTCCTGCCGCCGTTTCACGGCTTCCTGTATAATTCATTCAACCACAGGCTTACGCCTGTGGCTATATGCTTTCGCCGCATTCGCGGCTTAACACAAGAGACTTACGAACTCTTAGCTTGATGGTTATGCGGCAGCGGTATAGAACACCCTAAAAAATGCGTACATGTTCACGGGGTCTATTCATTACAACTCAGGCTGAAGGCCTGAGTTGTAATGAATAGACCCCGTGAACATGTACAAAAATGCCCCCCCTAATTCTTTCAAAAAAACATAAATCTATGTTTGTTTTGATGTTTTTAGTGTTTGTTTGTTATGTTTTTAATATTTGTTTGTTATTTGTTTGATTTTTGTTTATAATAATAAATAAGTAGTTGTTTTGAGGAGGAAATATGAGCCCACTAAATTCTAGCCTAGGTCCTGTCGAGAAAGATGCAGATATTATTATCAAAGAGTTAGGGTGTGGAAGTGCTATAAAAAAAGGGAAAACTGAAGAGTATTCTACATATCTTGGTAGAGTTATTGAGTTTTTTAACGGGCCTGACAAAATAATAACAGAAAACACAAGAGCTCGTCTTAATAAATTAGGGGAACTACGAAAGGTTTTACTGCAGGAAAAAACTATGCCAGTAATGGAGTTTAAAGCTTCTAAGAAGCCTTCATCTGCCACCACTAGTACATCATCGATTGCAAGCAGAGCATTAACTCCGTCAAGTCGTTATTCGACTAGTGAAGATTCAAAGACCAATCTAAATCGAGGATCAATTTCAAGCTCTGAGGCCAGTGCTGATCCTGACGGCATTAATTTTGAATTGGACGATTCAGAGGCTCTTTAACTGTTCTATTGCCTTTATAACTTCAGCTTGTCGAAGATTGGGCTGAAAAGGGAAGCCCAGAATATAAAACCGATATTTAGCTTCATCATAGATAGCAAATACTTCCTCATATGAAATAATTTTTTCCTTAATAAGAAGGGAAAGCGTGCTTGGCGTTTGATAAATGTACTGTATTTTAGCTGTCAGATTTTCAAGTTCAAGAGTTTTTGCCCAGCCTAATTCCGTCCGTTTTTTTGTGTGGAGTTGTTCTATTCTTTCGATGCATTTTTTTAGGGGGTGGGTGGAAAAAAAATTAAGTAATCGGTCGAGAGCATATTCATCATGATAGTTTACTTTTACCGAATGGTTCATCCCATAATTTACAGTCAGCATTTCTCCGGCACCAATATCTTCTAAAGCAATAAAAACCACTCTTAACGGCAGATCTTTTGTTTGGTATAAATAAAAGGCACCCATATTTGGAAAGCTATCTTCAGCCATCCCTCCGAAATTGCGATGATGTAGGCCATCAATTGGGCCCCAGCGATAGGAAGAGTGTATTGTTGATTCAGGAGCCCATTCACCTAAATATTCTGTGGCAATCGAGCCCTTTGGGATTGGTTCAAAAGCATGCAGCGAGTGGCATCCCTGGGTTGTATTTTCTTTGATATAAAGTTTTGGTGGTCTTTTGAGGTAGATATTATAAAAAGGACGCAAAAAACGCATCAGCTCCCAATCAGTCAGGCTTGGCTGAATATGGTCAAGCGAAGCCTCTGGATCGGGTTGCATTTGCATTGTTTCGATCCATCGAGAATTGGTCAAAGCAAAAAAGTACTCAGGACAGGTGTTGAAACTCCCATCGCGTGTTTGGATCATTAAATGATGTGGCATAGGCTGATGATTATAGTTTGAATGAGTGTTTTTGTATAGGTTCAAGCAATTGTGTCAATTTAAAGATATATATTATTCACGAATATCGCCCGCACCCTCGAAGGAGACAATTGCAGAAGTTAAAATAGAGCATTGAAATGAGGCTTTAATAACCGCGAAGCGGTGGAAGCATATAGCCCCATGCGTAAGCGTGGGGTGGCTAATATAATTAGCAGCAGCCGTGTAACGGCGACAGGGCCCGAAGATACTTGCCGCCGTTTCACGGCTTCATGTTTTTGTGTAATAAACCCCACGCTAACGCGTGGGGCTATATGCTTCCACCGCTTCGCGGTTATTAAAGCCTCGTTTTCAAAGCTCTATTTTGGACTTTTGCAATTGTCTCGAAGAGGGGTGCGGCGCGATTTTATATCACATCTAAACGCTCCGCGTAGGTTTAGGGGTGAGATCCTAATCGGTTTCTTCTGGTTGGAGTTCTTCTTCTGATTCTATAGGTGCAGGCTCTTGCAATTTGGGTAGTTTATTTGATCGCAAATTCGGGGCAAACTGTTCACCTAAAGCAAGCTGTTCTTCTTTAATTTTTGTTTTACGTCTGTCAAATTGTACTTCTTTATGATGAATGGTATCTTTAATGATATCAGGCAGATTATCTTTTGCTTTCAAGGCTTCAAGCTTATCTTTGAGATCTTTGACTTTTCCTTGTTCAAGCTTCAATTTGTCATATATGGGAAGCAATGGATGAAAGTCTCCTAATTGCAGATCAGGGGTTGCTTGTAGAAGCGTCATCAACTCACCAAGCTTTCCTGGATCGCATTTTTTCTTAAAAGCTTCCAGGTTAGCGATGGCGTTGTTAAGAGCGGCTTCGCCTGTTTTGATTACATTTTTCATATCTTGATATTTTTCAGCTAAGCTTAATTCCAATCCCAAGGCGTATCTCGTTTTTTTTAGGTTGACGAGGGTCGTTTCGAGTTGGGTTACCTGGAGATCCTGTATTTTTGGGTGATCTAATTTGCGCTGGGTTTCCGCAATTGATATTGTGACTGCACCCATCTCTTTTTGAATATCTTGAACCACTTGCGATTCTGCATTCCATGAAGGATTATTTTCCAAGTCAGATTTTTCTTTATTTAAAGATTCTATTTCCTTCTTTAAATCAGCGTGTGAAGTCTTTAATTCAGCAATATCTTCTCTTATATCTTTGTACGTCTCGAGATTAGTTTCAAGGTCTTTCACTTCTTTGCCGAGTTGACCAATGGTAATTTGCACTTTAGCCTGATCTGATTGGTCGAGTGTATCTAAATCTTTTTTGAGAGACGTTATCTTTTTATTGGTAGCCTCAAGTTCTTTTTCAACTTTTTTGATAGGAGTTTCATTTAGCTCAATTTCTTGGGCAAGTTCTGTGATTTCGTTTTGCTTTTCTTGAATTTTGCGATCTAACGAATGGACAAGAGCGCTACGGTTAAGCAACAGAGGAGGTTCTTCTTCTCCTGCGGCGGCTGGAGCTTCAGGTCTGTTAAGCACTTCCAGGTTTTGTTCAAGGCTGTTTTTTTTCTCTGTCAGCTGCGTAATGATTTCTGGAAGTTGTTTCAAATTATCATTTAAGGCATCTACTTGTTGTTGTAGCTCATCTTTTTCTTCTTGTTGCTCATCAGTTAATTCTTCAATTTGTACTTCTAAACTTTCGATCTTAGCGGGAATTGCGTTTGATTCCATTTGAATTTTTCTCATGGAACCCATTAAGTCTTGGATTTCGCCTTGGATTTTTGTCCTCTCATAATTTAATGCTGTTTCTTTGGAAATGGCGGAATATTTTTCGAGACGTTTTACAAACTCGCTGGCAATTTCCCCTTTTAAATCGATAGTATCTTGAGGCAATTTTGATTGTTCTTCTTCGAGTGCTTTCTCTTGTCTTTTGAGAGCTTTACGATTGGCGGCAGCACTAGATGTGTAGAGATGATGTGCCTCGATACAATCTTCTGGTGAAAATTTTTTGATGTCAAATTTATTTTCTTTAAGAAATTCTGCAAAGTCACTTTTGCCTGTTTTCGGATCGATGTCATTCATTTGAAGCAATGTTTCAATCTTGGTTCTCTGTTCAGTCAATTGACCTATCTTATGTGCAAGAGCTTCAGAACCTTGTTGCCTTACGACTCCGTCAACAGGTTCCTCATAAGATAAGGCCTGCCTACCCTGAACTACTAATAACGTAGTACACCATAGTAGGTATGTGCCTCCTGTTATGGCTGTTAGAAATAAAGTTTCGAGTGCTTTAAGACCTAGTTTTCCCCATCTAATGCCACCTTCGTCCATTTCTTGCTTCCGACTGCCGGCAGTTTGTTTGTCGGTATCAATTTCGTTGCCAGCTTCAGTCAGTTTTTCTTTGAGGCTTGATGTATAATCATCTATCGCAGCTTCGGGGTCAGAAACGCTTATTTTGTTTGGATCAAGAGGTTTTGCTGGAACACCTCCGGAAATTGAAAGTGTTTCAAGTGCTACTTCGGTAAGGGTAAGATCGATTTCTTCCAGTGAGCGAGCAGCATCTGGAGCATCCACAGCTTCTAATCCGCGAGCAGTTAGATTAGCAAGCTCTTCCTTTGTCCGTGCTGTTAGCTCAGGTTCTCCCATTTTATTCATCTCAATCCAGACGCCATCAGGATTAGCAGAATTGCTTGGATCTACGCTCATAGTTAGTTCCTTTGTTTTATCAATCTGTGATTTTATTATAACGTATTATAAAGATTTGTGTAAAATATTTATTATGTTTTGTGTAATTAGTGATAGGTTTTTATTAAATACCCAGTTTTTTTTGTTTTGGAAGAATGGAGGAAGTCTGTATTAGGATTTCCGATACCGCGGTAGCGGTGAAAGAATTCGGGGTCATCACACAAATGAGTGGTTAGATCAGATGATCCGATTAGTTGCTCGACATTTAACGCAGAGACGGAGAGACAGAGAGACGCGGAGAAGGAGTAGATTAGGTAATTATGGCCATCATTAGTTTCTCTCTGCGTCTCTCCGTCTCCCTGCCTCTGCGTTAAATTTGGGGGTATTGCACAATTCAGTATTTGCTTAACCACTAATTTGTGTGATGACCCAGAATTCGTGTATTCAACCCCTTACATCGCTGCAGCGGTTGAAATTCATTATTGATCTGACCCCACGTTCCGTTCGCCTTGCGGCTCCTCCACGCGGGGCTGAAATCTGTTGTTGACCGCTACCGCGGTAAAGGCAATCCTTAATACAGACGTTCTCAATTCTTCCCATAAGTCCCATTTCACCTCGTAAAATTTTCCATACACCATTCTTGTTTGGGTGAACTTATTCTTTGTCCTTTATAATTTTTCTTTTATCCTTTATTTTGCCAGTTATGAAGCCCGACACTCTCTACATCAAAAATCTTGAACGCTTTGCGCGATTTAGTCCTCTTGAGGCCTATCGCCTCGACGACGTTGACTGTTCTGATTTAAACTTCTGCTATACCAAAGAAAATGAACTGAATTTAGTCGTAGAATACGATGGTAGCCCTCTTTACTTACATAAGCAGGAGGGTGCGCACTGGGAGGCGAGGCTTTGGTCGCAGATCCTACCACTAGAAACTGTTGACGTGCTATATGTTTACGGACTCGGATTAGGCTACTATTATTTGCCTTTAAAAGAATGGCTGCTGGGCGCTAAAAACCGCTACCTTGTCTTTATCGAAGAAGATCCAAGAGTCGTCCGTCGATTTTTACAGTCACAGCTGGCTTCGGAGATATTGGACCATCCACAGGTGATGGTTAGGCTCTTTTCATTCCTTCTAGATAGAGCTACGTTAAATTGGGATGATCTTTGGGAGCGCGTGAGGGTACAAGCTGCGCCTTTGATCTGGACATTTGCTGAAGCCAAATTTCACGTCTCAGCCCTTCAGTCCTATTTTAGATCGCGATTTGAATTCTTTCACCGTTTTGACATTCAATGGCATTTGAATGTGCACGAAGCTGACAGAAGGATAAAGGATTTTTCGCCACAACCGATTCCCAATCTTGTTATTGAGAACATGTATGCAAATAGTCCTTATCTGGCCGAGGCAGTACGGGCAGATCAACTGTTTGGAGCTTTTCAATCAATTCCTGCAATCATTTGTGGAGCCGGTCCATCGCTATCCAAACAGCTCCCATTGCTTGCACAACTTAAGGATAAAGCGCTTATTTTTGGCGCCGGATCGGGGATGAATGCCGTTACACGAAGCAACATCATTCCCCATGCTGGAGGAGCCATTGATCCCTTTCCTGCTCAGGCTAGCCGTCAGATGACAAGTTTTGCCAATGATGTTCCCATGTTTTACCAGAACCGTTTTTATTCTGAAGCGTTAAAGAGAATGCATGGACCACGTCTATATGTAAATAGCAGTAAATCCACATTTCGATTGATGGAGTGGTTTGAAATGACATTGGGTTTAGAATCAGATTCTGAGGTTCTTTTAGGCGTTTCGACATCCAATTATCTTATAGAAATAGCCGCACATCTTGGTTGCAATCCTATCATTCTGATAGGTATGGACCTGGCTTATACTAACGATGTGCGTTACGCCAAAGAAGTTGCGGTGCATCCTACGGATAATAAAAAAGAGCAGGATGCATTAACATTTAAGGAAGATAATTTATTTCAGGTGGCAGGATTTGATGGTCATCAAGTTTATACAAAGCATGAATGGTTTCGCGAAGCCATTTGCATGATAGCATTTACGCTTGAAAATCCTGATAAAGAACTTATCAATTGTACGGAAGGGGGGATGTTCATCCAAGATATCCCCAATTTAGCCTTTAAGGAAGTTGTCGATAAGCATCTTAAAGTTCAATGGGAAATGCAGGGATGGCTTCATGGGCATATTCAAAATGCATCCTGTAAAAGAATGTCGGAGTCGGCGGTCATCGAGGCTATTAAAACGTGGTGTTCAAGCCTTGAACGCTGCCAAAAATTGCTTAAAGTATTAAAGTCGGAGCTTCTGGTCAATAAAAAGAGATTGAAGGCTGGCGAAAAATTGGATTATGGATCATATACAGGTCTGGCATCCCTATGGCAGATCGAATTGGAGCAAGAGGTCGCTTACAACTATTTGCTTAAGACGCTTGATGTTGTTTTTGATACCATGCATAAATTAGATAATCACGCGATGAAGTTTGTTTCTGCGCATAAATGTCAGAAGCGCGAATTAGCGCTCGAAATAAAACGTTGTGTGTTGTTCCAAGGGCATATCAAGCAACATCTGAAAGCCATCAAAGCAGGAATGAAAGCCTATAAAGAGCATACCTTGGCGTTATCGAGGAATGTTAAAAAAGATTCTAAGCGCCAAAAATCGATTCCACCTGTTGAATACATTTCCAATGGTTTTATACAAATCGACGAGCCGGATTTGGGAGTTAGCATTAAATCTGATTTTAGGGATGGAGAAGGACGAATTCAAGAATTCTACCCTAATGGGACTATCAAAGTTGAAGCCTTATATCGTGAAGGGCGATTGCATGGTCCGTGGACATTTTTTAATAACGCAGGTGGAATATTGGTTCGGACATGGTATATCGATGGACAGAAGCAGGGGAAATCTTGTTATTATTATTTGAATGGGGCAATCTATAGCATTCGGGGTTACAAGAATGATTTTCCGCAGGGTGAACATTTTTGCTTCTATCAAAATGGAATCCTGAAGTCTCATGAAAATTATGACAAGGGTTGTTTGCATGGTATTGTACAACTCTATTATTCGAATGGACAATTAGAGAAAGAAAATCATTTTTTTCAAGGGAAGCTGCATGGCAGAGAGTGCATGTGGAACGAAGCTGGACAAATGGTCTTAGAGGCCTTCTACGAAAACAATCAACCGGCAGAAATCGCGCGCCGATGGGATGCGAAGGGAAAGCTTGTGAATGAAATTCAGGTTTAACGCAAAGGCACAAAAGAGAAAGACTGTGATTAAATCCATTTTTAGATAAAAGTCTTATTTTTTTAACGCAAAGACGCAAAGTCGCAGAGACGCAAAGAGAACATTTTAACCACAGAGATCATAGAGAAGAAAAATAACAGGATATAAAAATGGGGCGGATAGTAAATTTAATTATTTATATAATATGTTCTTGAAGAAGCCCAAGGAATTTTTTTTTATCTTTCCCATCCTTATATCCTGTTATTTTTCTTCTCTGTGTCCTCTGTGATCTCTGTGGTTAAAATGTTCTCTTTGCGTCTCTGCGACTTTGCGCCTTTACGTTGAATAAATAGTACACGTTACTTAAGATCAATTTATTCGAAGTTTTAGCTTCTTCGATTCTTTGATTCTTTGATTCTTTGATTCTTTCTGTCTTTGATGAATCTTTGGTTTGAAATATTGGGAGATACTTTAGATGCCTACACCAGAAAAGCTATTCGAAAACAACCTCAAAGCATGGTCTAAGACATGTCCTAAAGAAGCCGTATTGCTTCCCTATGTCAATTCTTCAGCTATTGTAGATTGCGTTACTGATCGCAACGAACCGAATATTGCAAAAAACTCGCTCATTTATCATTCGCCAAAAAGTGCTCAAACTGAAGCTGAAACATGGTTTAATGATCTTACTCTACAAGACGTATCCCTTGTATTTGTTTATGGAATCGGCCTGGGCTATTATTATGATGCCATTAAAAACTGGTTGAAGAAAGATCGACAACGGCGCCTTGTTTTTTTCGAAGATGATCTTGCCATTATCCATAAGCTATTTGGTACCGAACGGGGAGCCTCTATATTGAAAGATCCTCAGGTGCAGCTGGTCTATTTTCGTGACCTCGAAGACAAAGGTGTCTTTGACGCTTTTTACTGGAATTTTAATATGACGCGGTTAGCATTTACTGCACTTGAGAGCTATGTTACGTTTAAACAAAAGTTATTTTCGGACCTCCGTTATAAAATAGCTTATGATGCCGCCATAAAAAATGCTTTGGTGAGTGAATATATCGAATATGGCGCTGCATTTTACGTTAATTTCTATCAAAATATGCTTTCTCTTCCTCGTTCATATCGTGGAAACCATTTATTTGGAAAATTTTGTAAAATACCGGCCATCATTTGCGGAGCCGGACCCTCCCTAGCCAATAATATTGCCACCTTAGGTTCTGTTTTGGATCGCGCCCTTGTTTTTGCTGGAGGTTCCGCTGTCAATGTACTTAATAATGCTGGCTTGCAGCCCCATTTTGGAGCAGGAATTGATCCTAATCTTACACAGCTTAAACGTTTAGCTGAAAACCAAGCTTATGAAATTCCGTACTTCTACCGCAACCGCTTATACCATGCCGCCTTTAATTTCATTCATGGTCCTCGTTTATATATCAACGGGGCCGGCGGTTATGATACAGCCGATTATTTTGAAGAAAAGCTGCATATTAAAGAAGAATGGTTGGATGAAGGACATAACGTCGTTAATTTTTGTACAGAGATAGCCCAAGCGATGGGATGCGACCCCATCATCTTTGTGGGCATGGATCTGGCATTTACCGGAATGAAAGAATATGCTCCTGGTGTTGTTGAAGATGCTAATATTCAGCAATCGACCATTCTCGATGTCGCGAATGAAGACAATCGGGCTATGATTCGTCCTGATATCAATGGACATCCGACATATACTTTATGGAAATGGATTGCCGAATCAAATTGGCTTGGCACCTATGCCAAGGAACACCCTACAACAACTATCATTAATTGCACAGAAGGTGGTTTAGGATTTCCTGGCGTGCCAAATCGTACTTTAAAAGAGGTTTCAGACGATTATCTTGTTCGCCAATATGAATTAAAAGATCGCATTCATGCCGAAATACAAAATGTCGCCATGCCTAATGTTACCGAGGGCAAAGTCGTCAAGATTATGCGAGGATTGGACAGCAGTCTGCAAAACATAATCGGACATTTTCAGATTATGCAAGACGAGACTTTGGCAGAAATAGAGAAGATTAAAGCAGGGGAGAAAGAGATACGTCAATCCGGACGCGCCATTTTGGCAGAAACAGAATTGATGGAAGAGCCTGCATATAAGGCTGTAATTGAGGTTTTTAATCAAGTATACGCTCTCATTCTTAGTCGTGATGTTCACGAGCTTAATATAGGCCGATATTCAATCAAACAAAGGACGATCAAAAAATTGCAATTAAAGCAGCGCAAGTATGCTTTTTTACGCGATGTAGCCAGAATTAACCATGAATTGATTCTTTATGCTTTTGAACAAAGAGACCAGTTACCAAAGAGAAAGAAAATTGCCACTCCCACCAAAACATCTCTTGATTCAAAATACACATTCTCTAAACAAATAATTAGTATCGTTGATCCCGAATTGAATTTAGATATCAAATCTGAATTCAAGCCGGTGCTAGCTCCGGATGAAAGGGTGGATAAAAAAGATATAGGAAACGGTTATCGCTTGCGCGTGTATTTCGATCGTTCCTGGAAAATGAGTGAGTGTTGTGTCGAATTTAAGGGAATTCCTCATGGACAATGTCTCTTGCTGTATCCAGATGGTAAAACCAAACAGGAATTTTATTATATGAATGGTAAGTTGCACGGACCCTCCACAGTATTTAGTCAAGATGGCAAGATGCTGGGGCAGAGTTGGTATATTGATGGAGTACTGCAGGGTAAAAGCTTCTGGTATTATCCCTCTGGCTCATTATACAGCTTGCAGCGTTATCGCAATGGAATATGGGATGGAAAGCAAGAGTTCTACTATGAGGATGGAAGCGTCAAGTCACTTATCGTATACAAAGACGGCGCACCCTGCGGCAAACCTTTGCTGCTTGGTCCAAACGGCCACCCCGAAAGGGAAGCATAGGATGGTTTCAAATGAACGATGCAGTAGGTAAGTTTATACAGTTTTACAGGAATACAGGAATCTGGTATACTTATTATTAAAAAGGAGGTTTATGTGACGCAAGAAAAATACAAAAAAGTTACTTTTGAGTTTCCTGTTGAGGAGTATATTTATCTTAAAATGGCTTGTGCGAAACAAGGTGTTTCGATGAAAGATTTTATCACCCGAGCAACAATCCGCAGTGTTGAAGATTACGAAGATGAAATGGATAGAGCCTCTATAGAGGCTGCTAAGAAAGATACAGAAACTCATGGCACTATCAGCTGGGAAGAGATGGAAAAAAGATTAGGTTGGGATAAGTTATAATGCGTTATAAAATTGTCATTAACTCTAAAACAGAAAAAATGCTCTCAAAAATCGAAAAATCCATTGCTGTTAGGATCAGGGATAAAATCCGCCTATTATCAGAACATCCCAGACCATCAGGAATGACTCAACTCAAAGGGTATGACAATGCTTTTCGGATTAGAGTGGGCGATTATAGAATTATCTATGAGATTGATGATGACAGAGTGCTAATTTTAGTTGTCAACGTAGGCCATCGCAGAGAAGTTTATCGTTAAGTCTCTAGTCATAATAATCTCCTTCAAGTTTCATTTTGCTATTATGATAAATTTCTTCTCTTAAACTGCAAGTCAATTTTATTTTATTGAAATTAGATTAATTTCTTGATTAATGAGGTCCAACAGGTGTATTTATTGTATATATTTTTTGGAGAGGATTTGACAGAAGAAAACGAAAACCGCAAACGACTGCAGCAAATGGCCGTATTCATGACGCTACCTTTTGTCATGGCAGTTCCTCCGGCCATCGGATGGCTTATTGGGTGGTGGCTGGACAAGCGATGGGATACGACATATTTAGCCTATGTTTTTGTTTTCTTCGGCGTGATTGCAGGTATTCGAGAGACCTATCGAATTATTAAAAGGTTTGGCAGTGGAATTTAAATTTTTATACAGTTTAGCCTCCATCACTGGTGTTCCAGAAATCCCCAATTTCCTCACGCTTTTAAACAAATATTTGAACACTCATCCCATTGTCAAATACTTGTATTCTTATGAGAGCCTTTTCTTTTCATTTTTAATTACCTGCTTTCTATGTCTCGTTTTTCATTTTGGATCACGCAAAAAGCAATTGATTCCGTCGGGTTTGCAGAATTTCCTGGAAATGATCGTGGATGGTTTACGTACCGTTATCGTAGGAATTTTAGGACCTGCTGGCGAGCAATATGTCGTTTTTTTAGGTACGCTTTTCATCTTTGTTTTCAGCATGAATTTGATTGGAATGATCCCATTAATGAAAGCTCCATCATCAAGTTTAAATGTTACAGTTGCGCTTGCCATCACGGTTTTTATCCTGGTGCAATATCTGAACATAAAAAATATGGGATTTGGCGGCTATCTTTATCACATGGCGGGATCGCCCAAAGAGCTGGCAAGTTGGCTGGTTGTTCCAATTATGTTTCCTGTTGAATTGCTGACACAGTTTGCAAGGCCTGTCACATTAGCCTTGCGTCTTTTCGGGAATATTTTGGGTGAAAAAATCCTTATCGCTTTCTTTGCCCTTGTTGGGGCAACGTCCCTCTATTACTTTCCAATCCAAACACCTTTTTTGTTCCTCGGGTTGCTGACAAGTATTATGCAGGCATTGGTGTTCGGAATATTAAGTACCATTTACATTTTGCTGTCCGTTCCACATGAGGAAGACAGCAATAACCATTAACAATAGGTGATAACTATGGATATGCATGCAGCATTGGCTTTGGCGGCTCCACTTGGGGTGGGCATAGCAGCATTAGGTTCAGGAATAGGGCTAGGATTGGCAGTAAAAGGCGCTTTAGAGGCAATTGGACGACAACCAGAAGCTTCAGGCAAGATTCTTACCAATATGATGATTGGAGCTGCGCTTATTGAAAGCGTGACAATCTATGCCTTGATCGTTTTTTTTATTGTACTCGGCAAATTGGGATAAAGATTATCTATGGATTTAGACTTCGGACAAATTCTCACGCAAATCTTTGGTTTCCTCATCATGCTTTGGGTATTAAAAAGGTATGGTTGGAAACCGCTTTTAAATGCCATGGAAGAACGCAAGCAAAAAATAATTGCGGAATTCCAGTCCATAGAGGAGCATAAGCAGGAAAATCAAAGATTAGCTGAAGAATATAATAATAAGATAAAAAATATCGAAGCCGAAGCCCGTCTTCATATTCAAGAGGCTATTTCACAAGGCCGAAAGATAGCACACGAGATACAGGAAGAAGCGCAAAAACAAGCCAAAGATTTTCTGGATAGAACCAAAAGAGAAATTCATATCGAAATTGGCAAGGCTAAGCTTCAATTGAAAACCAATCTTATCAATCTCTCGATTGCTGCCGCAGAGAAAATTATTGGCGAACAGCTCGGTGAGAGTGAACAACAGAGGTTGATTACAGACTTTGTCAAAGAGGTTGATCTTCATGATTAGGTTGGCCATTGCGACAAGGTACGCAAAAGCACTTTTTCAACTGGATTTGACTTCCGATACGTTGAAAGACAGCTTGGAAAATTTTCAGGTTGTCTTGCAACTTTTAAAGGATAATCCCAAGTGGGCATCGATTTTACACTCTCCTCTGATTAGTCTGGAAGAAAGGAAAAAGTTCTTGTCGCAAGTGTTGAAAGATAAAGTTAAGCCAAGATTTTTAAGCTTTCTTAATTACATTCTGGAAAAAGGAAGACAAGCTTATCTTGTGGAGATTTCAAATGAATATCGAAAATTTTTCGATGAAAAATTAAAAATTTGGGAAGCCGTATTGATTACAGCGGTTCCAATTGATCAAGAAATTAAAGTGCACTTACAAGATATGCTAAAAAATTTCTACAGGAAAACGATCATCATCAAAGAAGAAATCAATCCGAGAATTATCGGAGGAGCCAAACTGCGCGTTGCCAATCAAATGATTGATTGGAGCATCACAGAACGACTAAGAAAACTTAAAGAAAACTTGCTAGCGAGTAATGGCATAAAGGAGCTCGGATGACATTTAAACCCGAAGAAGTTTCATGGGCTATTCAGGAACAAATTGAGAAATTTCAAGAAAAACTCAATCTAGAGTCTGTCGGCAGCGTCATACAAGTTGGCGATGGGATCGCCCGCGTTTGGGGATTGGATGATGCCATGATGTCCGAATTGGTGGAATTCCCCAATGGCACCATGGGAATAGTCCTCAACCTCGAAAATGATAACGTTGGTGTTGTACTGCTAGGTTCCGATATAGGTATTAAAGAACAGGATATCGTCAAAAGAACAGGTAAAATTGCCTCTATTCCTGTTGGTGAAGCGCTCATCGGCCGCGTGGTTGATCCTTTAGGAAATCCATTGGACGGCAAAGGCCCTATCTATACTGAGAATTTCCGCCCTCTGGAAGGAATTGCCCCGAATGTGATTCAGCGCATGCCTGTTAGTGAACCAGTGCAAACAGGCATAACGGCCATTGATGCTATGATTCCAATTGGAAGAGGACAAAGAGAGCTGATCATTGGCGATAGGCAAACGGGAAAAACAACGATTATTTTAGATACAATCATCAATCAGAAAAATAAGGATATGTATTGCATTTACGTTGCTATCGGCCAAAAATCTTCCACAATTGCGCGTTTTATAAATACATTGGAAAAATATGGCGCCATGGAATATAGCACCGTTGTCGTTGCCTCTGCTTCAGATCCAGCCCCCGTGCAATATATCGCGCCATATGCCGGAGCAGCTATTGGTGAATACTTTATGTATAGTGGAAGACATGCCATATGTTTTTATGATGATTTATCAAAACATGCGCAAGCTTATCGTCAGCTGGCATTGTTATTAAGGCGTCCGCCCGGAAGAGAAGCTTATCCAGGCGATATATTTTATCTCCATTCCAGACTATTGGAACGGGCTGCTAAACTTAATGAAGAACTGGGAGCGGGATCTTTAACAGCTATACCTGTTATCGAAACCCAGGCAAATGATGTGGCCACATATATCCCCACGAATGTCATCTCTATTACGGACGGACAAATCTATCTTGAATCCGATCTGTTCTATGCTGGTGTACGCCCTGCTATCAACGTCGGGATTTCAGCCTCTCGTGTAGGCGGCAAAGCCCAAACTAAAGCAATGAAAAAGGTGGCAGGAAATCTTAGATTGGATCTAGCGCAATTTCGGGAGTTGGCGGCTTTTACACAATTCGGCTCTGAACTTGATGACGCCACGCAGGCCCAATTGACAAGAGGGGAGCGCATGGTTGAAATTCTGAAGCAGGACAAACAGGTTCCATATTCATTGGAAAAACAAGTCATCATTATTTTTGCCGGCATTAAGGGCTTCCTGGACGATATACCGCTTGAAATGGTAAAGAAGTTTGTAGATGAATATTATGCGTTCATTGAAAAAGAGTATCCTGATATCCCTCATACCATAGGCAAGACGAAGGAGTTGGACCAAAAGACCAGCGATACATTAGAACAGGCTGTTACGCAATTTAAAAATGGATTCAAAGAGCGATGGCTACACTAAGAGAAATTCGCAAAAAGCTTAAATCCATTGATAATATCAAGAAGATTACCCAGGCGATGGAGGTTGTCGCTGCTTCCCGCTTGCGACGGGCTCAAGCCCAGTCAGAAAAGGCTAAACCCTATGCACAGAATTTAAAAGAGATTCTGGAAAGGCTGGTGCTCTCTGCAAGAGATCTCTCCCATCCCTTGCTTAGCGTTAGAAAGGAAATAAAAAAGGTTGCTTTAGTAGTTGTTGCAGCTGATCGTGGTCTCTGCGGTGGACATAACAACAGCATATTTAAAGCCGCCCATGATTTCTTGCAAAAGTACCCAATGGATAAAATTGAAGTCATTCCCATTGGTCGAAAAGCAATTGAACACTTTCAGATAAGAAAATGGCAGGTGCAGTCCCCGATAAAGGATTGGGGTGGCAAAATTACTTTCAATCAGATAAAAGCTTTTGCAGATGGACTCATGCAACGATTTATCACGGGCGATCTGGATGAAGTTTGGTTGGTTTATACACATTTTAAGAGTGTTCTAACAAGAAATGTTGTGCTGGAAAAGATCTTAAACATAGTTTGCCCAAAGATCGATCCTAACAGTCCGCCATATGATTATATATTCGAGCCAAAATTATCAGCCATTTTCGCTGAAATTTTACCACGCTACTGCATGACTCGTATCCAATTGGCGCTGAATGAATCCTATGTTTCCGAGCTTGCTGCAAGAATACTATCTATGCGAGCTGCTACTAAAAATGCCGAGGAATTGCTCGAAAGCCTTACTCTTGTCCGTAACAAAGTTCGTCAGACAGGTATTACAAGAGAAATGATCGAAATCGCTTCAGGCGCAGAAAGCCTGAAAAATGGATAAGAATTTAGTTTCAGTAACGTATGGCCAATAAAGCTTTAATTGATACGCGTCTTATTAATTCAACGCAAAGACGCAAAGACGGAGAGACGCAAAGGAAGTTGTTAAGTAAGTTCTAAAAAAGTCATAAAAGCCTGAAGGGCCGCAGTTCCGAAACTCAAAGGTGTGTGTCGGACCTCCAGCCCTTGAGATTCGTACTTGATAGCCCTCCCGGCTTAAACTAGGACTTTTTTATAGTGAATGTTTTGTGCATATCTTTGCGTCTCTGCGACTTTGCGTCTTTGCGTTGAAAAAATAAGACGTGCATCAATTGGAGTTTTTTACGACTTACCGCACTACAAATAAAAAAAGAGGAAAAAATGGCTTTAGGAAAAATAAAACAGGTGATTGGTCCAACGGTAGATATCGAATTTCCACCCGAAAAGCTCCCTAATCTCTTTAATGCCCTTACTATCAAAGATTCTGATAAAAATATCGACTTAACAGTAGAAGTTGCGATGCATATCGGGGAAAATACAGTCCGGTGCTTAGCCTTATCGTCTACAGATGGACTTGTCAGAGGAATGGAAGTTGTCGATACAAAGGGCCCTATTACGGTCCCTGTGGGACCAAATACTTTGGGTCGTGTATTTAATTTGCTTGGCACTCCGCTTGATAAAGAAGGACCACTTGATCCTGCGACACCGCGTGCCCCTATCCATAGGGCTCCACCGACACTTGAAGAACAGGAAACTAAAACCGTTTTATTTGAGACAGGCATTAAAGTAATCGATCTATTAGAACCCTATCCAAAAGGAGGGAAGGTCGGTTTATTTGGAGGTGCTGGAGTCGGCAAATCAGTCATTGTAATGGAGCTCATCCGCAATATTGCCACCGAACATGGCGGCTATTCTGTTTTTTGCGGCGTTGGGGAGCGTACTCGCGAAGGAAATGATCTGTGGCTTGAAATGAAGGATTCCGGAGTACTTGCTAAAACATGCCTTGTGTTTGGTCAAATGAATGAGCCACCTGGTGCCAGATTGCGCGTTGGATTGACGGGCTTGGCAATGGCTGAGCATTTTCGTGATGAAGGACAGCAGGATGTTCTTTTGTTCATTGATAACGTTTTTCGCTTTGTGCAAGCCGGAGCCGAGGTTTCGGCCTTGTTAGGCCGCATGCCATCTGCAGTAGGTTATCAACCCAATCTAGGTACGGAAGTAGGCGCTCTTCAGGAGAGGATTACTTCTACGAAAAGTGGATCAATTACTTCTGTGCAAGCGGTTTATGTGCCAGCTGACGACTATACAGACCCCGCTCCTGTGAGCATCTTTACCCACTTAGATGCTTCTACAGCATTATCAAGGCAGATTGCTGAATTGGGAATTTATCCGGCGGTAGATCCATTGGCATCGACATCCCGCATTCTTGATCCACAAATCATTGGAGAAGAACATTATAATATCGCGAGACAGGTGCAAAAGATTCTTCAGAGGTACAAAGACTTGCAGGATATCATTGCCATATTAGGTATAGATGAACTTTCCGAAGAGGATAAAGTTATTGTTTCCAGAGCTCGTAAAATTCAGAAGTTTTTATCACAACCCTTCTTTGTTGCAGAAACATTTACTGGTAAACCGGGAAGGTTTGTAAAGCTTGCCGACACGATTAAAGGATTTAAAATGATCGTTGAAGGGAAGATGGATGATATTCCAGAGCAGGCGTTTTATATGGTTGGACCAATTGAAGAGGTTTTTGAAAAAGCCGAAGAGATGAAGAAAAAATAATGTATACACTAAAAATTCTTACTCCTGAAGCAGTTGTGCTTGAAGAAGAATCGGTATCCATCATAGCACCTGGCGATGTTGGATATTTAGAAATTCTTACTAATCATGCCCCTATCATTACTACACTTGTAGCTGGTAATGTCATTGTTACGCATAAAAATAAAGAAAAGAGCCTCTACCGTATAACAGGTGGTTTTTTAGAAGTTCACGCAAATAAAGTGCATCTGCTTGCAGATGAAATCGAAATCGTCGCCGAAAAATATACAGAACGCCGCGGCGTTATCTAGAAAGAAAAGAAGACAGGCTTGTATTTCTACAAGCCTGTCTTGCTTAATTAGAACTTGTAACCTAGGTCAAGTGTAATCGCATAAGATTGCCATTGAGCATTGTGTACTCTGGCTGTTTCTATAGCAGGCACTACAGGAGTATCTAACTTAGCTTTGCCTTTATCGGCACAGTAGTATACATACTTAAATCCAAGCCCAACACTCCAGCTATCACAGAAGTAATATTCACCATTCAAGAATACTTCGTTACCAGAAGCATTGTTTGAATTAGTTGTATTAGAAAAGTTTGGGATTCCAAAAGGAAGGCTAGCAGGATCTAGCTTAAATGAAGCATGTCTTGTAGCCCAGTGGTAAGAATATCCAAAATTGACTGCATATGAACAGCCTTTGTAAACTATATCAAATCCCAACCATGGTCCTTGCCAGCGTGTTTGATATTTTAGTCCATCAAGTACTGATGGAGTTGTGACAGATGTGATATCATCTGTATCAGTGGCATTGCCTTTTAGTTTGAATTCTTGGTGGTTATATGTCCAACCAGCTACTGGTCCGATAGCGAAACCATCGAGGTATCCTTCACATCCACAATTTTCGAATGTAAAGAGGTATCCTGCACCGATTGTGAAATCATATGCAGTAGCATCATTAATTTTGGCTTTAGTTACGGTTGTTACTGGAGCCACTACACCAACAGTGAACGCATCACGTGTTGTAGTGAAATTTCCGCCAGAACCCCAAGCATAGTCGCCATCGGCTCTAATTAGAAAATTACAAGCAGACCAACGCGCTCTTCCACCTAGTTGGTAGAAATTGATATTGTCAGCTTTTAGATGATCTGAAAATAGTAGATCAGTACCAGATAGGCCACTACCAGATGTAGATGCACTTCCTACTACTACTGCAGGTAAAGCATATTGGTTTACTGTTGACTTAATACAGTCTTGGCGATAACCGTTAGTGATTTGCAAATCAATGCCCAATGGTTCGCATGCGCAAGGATCGCAGCATGGAGCTGGGCAGCAAGGTGGTGGTGGGCAGCAATTTTGCGCCTGGACTGTATTCAATGGCAGCCAAGCCAGCATTAGGCATCCTAAAGATGCCAAATAAGTTTTTGTTTTCATATACTCCTCAAAAGTTGTTTAAATGTCCGTTGTTTACATATATGGATCTTTTATTAATTTTTGCACAAGTGTTTTTTAGTTGAAAATGATTTTTGATAGTAATTGAGAATTGAAAATGTGTTGCTTTCGATTCTCAACATGCTCGTAGACTTGCTCTTAGCTCGACGAAAATTTTTTTAAAAAAAATGAATACTAAAACGAAACTAACAAATTTTCGAGTCCATTAAAGAGAATGTTTTTTCATTTTTGGACACTTGAATGGGTGCGGTTAGATTGCACTATTGCAATTAAATCTTGACTCATTTATTGATTAGATACTCTACACAATATTTTAGGAGGAATGCCATGCCCGAAATTCTGCAACAGCAAATTCAATTGGGTGATACCGCACCCGATTTCATCGCCGAGACAACCAAAGGTAAGATTTCCTTCCATGAGTGGCTTGGGAGTAAATGGTGTATACTTTTTTCCCATCCCAAGGATTTTACTCCAGTATGTACAACTGAGCTAGGTTATGCTGCAAAAATTAGTCCTGAATTTGGTAAAAGGAATGTTAAATTACTCGCTATCAGCGAAGGAAGCGTTTCAACTCATGCAGAATGGGTTATGGATATCAATAAGACGCAAAATGTTTCATTAGATTTCCCCATTATCGGTGATGAAGATCATAAAGTTGCAGAACTCTATGGAATGATTCATCCTAAAGCAAGTGACACAGTAACAGTGCGTTCGGTATTCGTTATCGATCCAAGAAAAATCGTTCGTTTATTAATCACCTACCCGGCATCGACGGGACGTAATTTTGATGAAATTCTGCGTGTGCTGGATTCTTTGCAAATGACCGATACTTTTAAAGTAGCTACACCCGTCAATTGGAAGCCGGGTGGTGAGTGTGTTATATTGCCTAGCATTACAAATCCGGATGAGATCAAAAAACTCTTTCCAAAGGGGTATAGAGAGGTTACACCTTATCTTCGAATGACACCGGATCCTACCAAATGATACGATTTGGGATATTGCTATTACTATTTGTCTCAGCATTTTGTGCGCACACAGTGTCTGCCGCGGTTCCGTCGTGTTATAATTCAATTGTTCAGAATTTTTTCAATCCGGTACTCGTAAATCAAGCGCTTTCGATGCACGATGATATCTACCAATCATCCTGGAGTGAAATTTCCCGCAATCTTAAGAGTCAAACTACTGATATCCCTCGCTTAGTGAAAGAACGGGCTTCTAAAATACACCCTAACCCCTTTGATATACCATTTAATCCTGAAGTGGCTGGTGAGGTTTTGAAACAAGTTTTGGTGGGGATTTTAGCCCAAACCTTAACTTATTACCAGATTAACAATAGTTCCAATAAAGCAAATGACATATTTAATTATCTGCAACATCTAAAGATGGAACAATGGAATGAGTGTTTTATACCGGTCGTGATTCAAAAGTAGGCATTTCTAGCGCGCCAAAACCCCGGGGATCAAAGATCGCAAATGGGTTCATATTACTAATATTGATCCATTTGCGATCTTTGATCCGCGGGGATTTTCGTGCAGCTAGAAATGCCAAATTTTGAAACACGACCGGTATACTTCGATAAATAAAAAATAATATACAAAATCGTGTAAAAAATATCTTGATCGTGTATATATATGTCTTTAAAATGATATGTTCCTAAGGAGGAATTGTGAAAAAAAACGTATTAAATAAATCTTTTGCAGCCTTATTTCTTGGACTCAGCACCATGGTTATAGCGCCATCTATTTCGGCTGCTGCGCCTGTTGAAGCTGATGTATGTTCTAAAGAATTGTTGCTTTCATACTTTCCAGAACCGATTGTTACCGAAACACTAAAGAAATTTAAGGTGCCGGAAGATAAGTGGACAGGAATTAATAAATCACTGACTGCAAGTGATAAAGAAGTCGTGAAGTTGGTTGAACAAAAAGCTGCGGCAATGGATCCTAATCCTCTTAAAGACCCTCAGCAACGACAAGCGGCAGTCAAATTATTCCGTGAAGTTTTACTGCAAGTGTTTTCTGAAGCGCTAAAAAATAATGGCGTTGAGGATTCATCGAACTTTCAAGCTATGTTAGATGATATTCAACAGCAAAAGGCTAAAAAGTTTGGCATGTGCATGGAAAAACAAAAAGCCGCTCAAAATGCACCACAGCCTGCAGCTTCAAAGCCGGATGAAACTAAATAAGAAGCATAAGCGACAATGCCGCGGTAGCGGTGAAAGAATTCGTGCATTCAAATTCTTACACCCTGCCGCATACGCATCAAGCAAAGGAAACGTAAGTTTCTTGTGTTAAGCCGCTAATGCGGCGGAAGCATATAGCCACAGGCGTCAGCCTGTGGTAGATTGAAAAGAAAATAGCAGCCGTGAAACGGCGACAGAAACCCGCGCACTTGTTTCTTGCTTTTTCCTGCCGCCGTTTCACGGCTTCCTGTATAATTCATTCAACCACAGGCTGACGCCTGTGGCTATATGCTTCCGCCGCATTCGCGGCTTAACACAATAGACTTATGAACTTTTAGCCTGATGCGTATGCCGCTGCCGCGGTTGAAATTCATTATTGATCTAACCCACGTTCCGTTCGCCTGGCGGCTCCTAAACGCGGGGCTGAAATCTTTTGACCGCTACATATCAGCCAATCTGCAGGAAACTTTTTTATTCCAGCTTGCTCTTTCTCAGTTGGCTGAAATAGGCTATTCTTTTTCGCATTTCTCGCTCAAAACCACGTTCGACTGGATTATAAAATTCTTGTCGCTCTAGTCCATCCGGAAAATAGTTTTGTCCAGAAAAACCCTGCGCAGTATCGTGGTCATACTGATAGCCAGCTCCATAACCGATTTTTTTCATAAGGGGTGTGGGAGCATTTAAAATAATGTGAGGAGGGTCCAAGTGGGCTGTTTCGGAAGCAATTTCTCGTGCTTGTTTGTAGGCAGTATAGATCGCATTACTTTTCGGAGCTAAAGCCAGATATACGACCATTTCTGCTAAAGCAAGTTCCCCTTCTGGTGAACCAAGCATTTCGTAGGCATCGCGTGCAGAAATGGCTAGGGAAAGGGCTTGGGGATCGGCAAGGCCTATATCCTCACTTGCCATGCGAATTAAACGCCTTGCTATAAACAAAGGTTCTTCCCCACCTTCAAGCATTCTAGCAAACCAATACAATGCAGCATCGGGATCAGAGCCCCTGATTGATTTATGAAGGGCAGAGATTATATTGTAGTGCTGATCGTCGCCTTTATCATAAAGGGGAGCGCGCCGTTGAAGGAATGTTTTCAGCGTTTCAATATCCAATTCTTCTGGCGAAGTGATACTCTCCAAACTTTCCAAAAGGTTAAATAAATATCGTCCATCACCCTGTGAAAGCTTCATAAGGAGTTCACGGACCTCCTGAGAGATCTTTAGTTTTTTTCGTTGGGTTTCATAATGATGAATCAATTGGACCAATGCTTTATCATCAAGGGCATTGAGCTTAAGTACACGTACCCGTGAGAGGAGGGCATTATTCAAATAAAATGAAGGGTTTTCTGCTGTGGCTCCCACCAAAATAATTGTTCCGTTTTCGATAAATGGTAAAAAAGCGTCCTGTTGTGCTTTATTAAAGCGATGGATTTCATCCACAAATAAAACAGTGCCTTGGCCAAATAAAGGACTATCTTGCGATTCTTTGATGATCTTTCGCAGATCGGCTATGCCGCTGAAAATAGCACTCAAACTCTCAAAACGCATAGAAAAGGCTTTTGCATAAAGCCTTGCGATAGATGTTTTGCCGCATCCTGGAGGTCCCCAAAGGATTATCGACAGAGGTCTGCCAGATTCGATAGCAGCCCTAATAAAGCCTCCCGAAGCCAAAAGGTGGTCTTGTCCGACAATTTCATCAAGGTTTTTTGGTCGAAGTTGTTCTGCTAAGGGGATTGTTTTCATTTAAAATAGTCTTTGCCGCTAAGACGTTTTTTGCCAAATAGCAACCCAGGAGCGATGAAGATAATAAAAGCGTAGCAAGCATCAAGAGCAGGCATCAGGATAATGTCTGTAAGCGCCCAATTTAAGGAAAAAATGTTTTTTAATTCGATGCTGTAAAGGATTAGCGCCATTATCAATGTCGTGAGGATTGAGAAAAAAAATACCATAATAGGCAGTGTGCTTGCATTATCTGCATAAAAATTTCTACGTTGTGGATATAATAAGATGATAGCCAAGCAATACGCCAACGAATAAAAACCAAGATAACCGTGTGTTCCAAGAAGATCTATAAGAAGTCCGCAAAAAAAGCTTAGCCAAAGGCACATAGACAAGGGGCGTTTATAACAGGCGACAATAAGGAAAGGGGCAAAGAAAATTATCCTCTGTTGAGGTAGCAGAGAAGGCATCGCAAGCAGAAAAGCGAAACAAATGATAAAAGTAATATCAAGGCGTTTTCTGTCTAATGAGATTTGCATTGCATTATTAACCCGTGTTGTTAGTATGCCCCTTTTGTCGAGAGCATTCTTGGAATAGTCAGCATAATTAGCTTGAGATCGAGTGCGAAGGATCTTTCGTCGACATACTTTTCATCCAAAGCAACCCTTGCTGCATAAGAGATGTCGCTTCTCCCAGATACCTGCCATAATCCCGTTAGACCTGGTCGTATTGAAAGAATTTTTTCAGCTTTTTTTCCGAAATGTTTAACAATCTCTTCACTGACAACGGGACGAGGACCAACTACGCTAAGATCTCCTTTGAGAACGTTCCAAAATTGAGGAAATTCGTCGAGAGAGCTTCTTCTGATGAATTTTCCTATTTGAGTGATGCGTGGATCATTTCTAAGCTTATGATTTCGCTCCCACTCTTCATGTTTCTGCGGGTCATTTTTTAAAATGTCTTGTAAACGGGATTCTGCATCTGAGTACATCGAGCGAAATTTATAGCAACGGAATGGGATGCCTGCTCGGCCGATCCTTTCCTGATAATAAATCGCCCTACCTTTAGAAGTTGTTCTAATCAACAAATAGATAATAAGGAATAAGGGCGCTGTTAAAACTAAAACAGCTAAGCTGAAAAAAACATCAAAGGCTCTTTTTAAGGGAGAGTGCGTGATATTAGCGATTTTGATTTGAGGTTGCTGAAGAACTTTTGCAGAGGGAGTCCACTGGTCGGCATTATTCATATTTTTTATAAGGGTAGCTGGTTTCTTAATCTATTTATACCATGAATTCAACCCATGCAACAAGTACAAATTAAAAAAAATAAAAAGTTTCATCTTGAAACGTATACTATTTTGATTAACGCAAAGGCGCAAAGGCGCAAAGAGGGCAAAGAAAAGCAATTTAACCACAGAGATCACAGAGAACACAGAGAGGGAATAATAACAAGATATAAGGATGGACAGAATAACGAATTTAATTTTTTATTTAATAATTTTAGGTAGCATCCTTTTATTATTTCCTCTCTGTGTTCTCTGTGATCTCTGTGGTTAAATTGCTTTTCTTTGCCCTCGTTGCGTCTTTGCGACTTTGCGTTTAATAAAAATAGTGCATGTTTCTATCTTCATTTGTAGCGGCAGACAAGACGCTGGGCTATGGCTTCTAAGATCGAAGAATCTACTTCCAAACGGGAGAGATGCTCCTGAGCCTGCTCCAGTAAAGCTTGAGCTTTTTGCTCTGCCGCTTCTAAGCCAAGAAGCGTCACGTAGGTTGTCTTATGATTGCTTTCATCAGATGGAGTAATTCTACCATGTTTTTCTATACTGGCAGAAACATCCAGGATATCATCGACAATTTGAAAGGCCAGGCCAATATCTGCGCCAAAATGACGTAAAATCAGAAGCTTATCAGGAGACGCATCTGCAATAATTCCACCAAATTCAACAGCGGCGCTTATCATAGCACCGGTCTTTAAGTGATGGATCGTATTTAAGGTGTTAATATCAATTGTTCGACCTTCGGACTCGATATCCATTACCTGCCCCGCTATCATTCCTTTATCGCCGGAGTTTTTCGCTAACAAATGTATCAACGCTATTTTTTGATCCGGACGCAAAGAAGAGTCTTCCGCAATAATTTCAAAGGCATAAGTTAATAAGAAATCACCGGCTAATACTGCATGAGCTTCATCAAATGCCTTATGAAGTGTCAGCTTACCTCTGCGATAGTCGTCATCATCCATACAGGGGAGATCGTCGTGAATCAATGAATAGGTATGCACCATTTCTATTGCACAAGCGGCATTGAGAGCTTTAAAAGAGGATTCTCCAAATGCTTCAGCGGCAGCAAGCGTTAATAGAGGCCTAAGCCTTTTGCCTCCACCTAAAACCGAATAACGTGCAGCTGGAAACAGGTGATTGTAAGGGGTATTTTTTTCCGGAAGCAGGAATTCAAGTCGTTGCTCAACCTCAAAGCATTTTTCTTGGAGATAAGAGGCTATGTCAATGCATTTCACTATGATTCCTTTTTAGACTATGTGCAGGGGAGGTACTAATTTTGGACTAATATGGGAGGCCCCGATGCAGATATAGTCTATTCCTTTTTGAGCCATATCATGTGGGTTATATTGATTTCTGCCATCAAAAAAAGCGTTGCCGTTCATTCTTTTTAGAAGCTCGTTGAAATCCAGAAAACGGAACTGTTTCCATTCCGTCACCAAAACAACGGCATCAGCACCATCAGCAGCTTCGAGTTCATCTGAACACCAAGTAATGCCTGATGTTTCTCCTAAAATCGATTTCGCATTCTCCATTGCTGCAGGATCATATAGTCTGACTTTAGCCCCAGAGGTTAGAAGTTGTTGTATTAGGGTTAAAGAGGGAGCTTCGCGCATGTCATCAGTTTCAGGCTTGAAGGACAATCCTAATATGGCAAAAGTTCGCTCGGAGATTCCTCCTTGATCATTAAAATATAAGGCAATTTTATTGCTTAAAAGGTTTTTTTGGCGATGATTTACAACATCGACAGCCGTTAATAGAGGCATCTCATAGTCAAGGGATTCAGCATGAGCACGCAAAGCTCGTATATCTTTGGGCAGGCATGATCCCCCAAATCCTGGTCCTGGATAGAGAAAGCTATAGCCGATCCTTTTATCTGATCCTATGCCTATGCGGACTTTATTAATATCAGCGCCGGTCAATTCGCAGAGTCCAGCCAATTCATTCATGAAAGAAATTCGTGTAGCCAACATCGCATTGGCAGCGTATTTGGTTAGTTCGGCTGAATAAATATCCATAATGATTAATCTTTCGTGGCTTAGCATGAAAGAGGAATAGATTTCCTTCATAATAGCAGCGGCTTGTGAACTGTTAGTGCCAATTATAACCCTATCAGGTTTCATAAAATCGTTGACAGCATTGCCTTCCTTGAGGAACTCAGGGTTTGAAACAACGTCGAAATGTATTCGGCATTCTCTTTTTTCCAGCGTATCTGCGATTAATTTGAAAACCATATCGCCGGTGCCGACAGGTACTGTCGATTTATTGACGATGACTTTGTAATCATTCATATGCTCTGCAAGGGAAAGAGCGGCAGATTTGATATATTGTAAGTTGGCATGCCCATCAGAACCGATAGGCGTGTCGACGCAAATCAAGCAGACGGTGGATTTAGCTACAGCTTCTGCATAGTCAGTCGTAAATGTCAAACGTTGCGATTTAACCCCTCGCTTTAATATTTCTTCAAGGCCGGGTTCATAGATCGGAATGATGCCTTGATTTAGTTTCTCTATCTTTGCTTGATTGATGTCGAGACAGATGACATGATGTCCCATTTCGGCCAGGCATGTGCCTGAAACTAAACCTACATAACCAGTGCCAATAACTAAAATATTCATTGTATCCTAGGAAAAAGTGAGTTAAATTATACAGACAGTTTAACGTAGTATATAAAAAAACGGAAGCATAAATCAATGAATCACGACCGGTATATCATCTTCAACTGCCGGCCTTGTTCACTCACAAAGGAAAAGTTCGGTCACCTAAATTGACCCTTTCTGTGTTCTCTGTGCCCCTGTGTTTCTAAATTTAAACACAGAGGCACAGAGAACACAGAGAGTTTTTTTGACGGATGAAGTGAATACCGCTCAACTGAAGTTTCTAGGTTTAATGCATTATCTACAATATCTTAATCATTTATTAATAATTATGTAGTAAAATCAATGTTAACAAATAAACAAAGGTTGGTTTTGTATGGTAACTCCAAGTTCCTCAGTTTCTGCTTCAATTAATCATTATGTGCCTCCTCCACCTTTTAACCCTTCAGTTATGAATGCAAATTATCGAGATCAGAAAGAGTCTTTAAGTGATGAATTGATTAATGATGTCTTGGAAGACTTTGAATTTGATATTGATCCAAATTTGACAGAAGAGGAACAAACAGAGGCTGAATTTGCCGCATTATCGTTAAAATTTAATTCGGTTTTTGAAGCTCAAAGAGTAGCTAGAGAAGCATTGGCAGCTCAAGCCTGGTTAACCGCCGATCCAGAATTGGCTGAGTTCGAATTATTTTTAGAATCGGAAAGAGCTAAGGTAGAAAAAACGGAAGATGAAGCACAACCAGAAAATGACTCAGAACAGTTCTTGGAAGAGCGACTCTTAAATCGATACGAAGCCCTTTGTAGCAGAAGTTATTCTAGTTTGGAATTTGAACTGCAAGAGATAAATTCAAATACCGCACATGTTAATACGCCAGGGGCTTTTTATGTTCCACGCAAACCGTCGGTCCCATCACCAGATGTCCTTTCAATGTCGGATATAACTTTTCCTACAAGAAACGTCGACGATCTTAGCAATAACTTGAGTAGAATGGGTCTTACGTCTGCCCCTGTTGAATTAGCCGGCGCCCTTTTAGTTGAAAGTCGCTCTGCTTTTACCGGACCTTCATCAAATTCTCTGTCTAGCAGCAGTAGTAGCTCTAGCGTTAGTAGTAAGGATTCTCCTTCTGTCTCAAAAAGAGCAGAAAGGGTGAGAAGACGTGAAGAGGATGATGAAAAAAATGCGCAAGATGAAAATATGTGCAGTTCTGCTGCTTTTGGAGGTCCGATTTCTAGTTCATCTGCCGCTTCTAGTTCATCAAGTTCGTCAGGTAAACGAAAGAAAGTGGAGCTAAAAACAGCGTCTTTAGCAAGGCAGGAATTTCAGTTGCGAGCTTTGTCTTCTTCTTCTTCTTCCATAACCGCTCCATTAACGGGATATGGTAAAAAACGACACATTGATGTTAAAGTGGGACAAGAAATGGATGATAGGGAAAAGTCCGAACCGTCTGTTAAAAAAGCAAACATCAAACTTTTCGGTATGAATGATATGATTAAGGCTTAAACCTAGTACACTGTCTTGTAAATCCCTTTAAGTAAAAACAGCGTCAAAGCCCCGGGATTGAACGATCGTAAGTCGCTTTGTATTCATTAATACTAGGTGACTTACGGTCGTTCAATCGCGGGAGCTTTGACGCTGTTTTTACTTAAAGGGATTTACAATTCAGTGTACTAAAACGGCGATTACAAACGCTCCGCAAACGCATCAACCTAAGAGTTTGTAAGTCTCTTGTGTTAAGCCGCGAATGCGGCGGAAGCATATAGCCACAGGCGTCAGCCTGTGGTTGAATGAATTATACAGGAAGCCGTGAAACGGCGGCAGGAAAAAGCATGAGAACATGCAATGGCGTCAACTTAAAGAAATTATTATCAAGATTGAACCAATTTGGAGTGCGCTGACTTGTCACCGCTTTTTGTAAGCTCAATGTCACCTTGAAAAAGCGGTGACAAGTCACCGCACTCCAAATTGGTCCTGTCTTGATAATAATTTCTTTAAGTTTACGTCATTGTGAGAACATTTACGCGGGTTTCTGTCGCCGTTTCACGGCTGCTATTTTCTTTTCAATCTACCACAGGCTGACGCCTGTGGCTATATGCTTCCGCCGCATTCGCGGCTTAACACAAGAGATTTACGTTTCCTTAGCTTGATGCCTATGCCGCTGCCATGGTATAGGACAACTTAAAAAAAGAGTCCTTTTAATTAATAAACTAAATAAAAAGTTGCATATACGCTACTGATTTCTGATTGGAAATTCAGAATGCTGTGGGGAACCTTCTGCAGAGAATGGTGTTGTATTCAAAGGGAACACTTCTTTGAACTTACCCTCCGCTAATGTCTTATATCTTGGTTTTATTTGATCTTTAATGATTTGACCCTGGTTGTCTTTTAAGCTATGTCCGATAAAAACTAGGGTTTTTCTTTTGGTAAGTGAAGGAACAATTGTATAATAATACCTAGGGCCTGAATTTTCATGAAGACGAATTTCGTGTAATTTATTAGCTGTATTGATAAGGGGATGATGGTCAGCTAAATCTCCGTCTTTTTTTGCTTTTCTTAGTATGGCTATAAGAAGGTCTTTGTACCCCGTTGTCCCCATCTCTTTCTCATAAAAATCACTTGCAAATTGTTTAGTAGCTTTGAACTCGTATTTATCATACGCCTTGATATTTGCAACTATATTGGACAGTAAAGCTCGTTTATTCGGAGAACTGCTTGAAGATGCGGCTGAAGCAGAGGCAGAAGCAGCGGCTGATGAGGCTTTTTTGTGCTCTCTAGCAGCTACGGCCTTAAGTTGTGCAGCCATTCTTAATTGAGCTATTTCTTTTTCCTCAGCTTCGAGATTCTGTCCGTTAGCTTTTCTCTTTTTTGCTGAGTTAGGGCTTTGTGAGGGTTCATTTTTTTGAGAGTTAATATCTTGTTTACGAGCATCAATTATAGTCTTCATTACCTCATCTGATTTTGCACGTAAAGTCTGCGCACGATAGACTTCAATATCCGGAAGAATATACATTGGATCTGGAGATTGAGGACCAGCTGCCGCTGCAGATGATGCTGATGCTGCCGCTGCATATGATGCATTCGCAGGATAGGCATAGAAACTCGAAGAGTAGTCGTTCATGGCGTATGGGGTTTGAGGATCCGCTTCCTCTTCCGCTGCAACAGGAGAGTTATGAAGAGAGGTATTCATAGCGATTGGAGATGGAGTGCACGCCGCCGCCGGTGAAGAGCGTCTTGTTGGTATATGTGCGAGTGCTGCTGCTGCTACAGGTACTGCTGACATCGCCACAGATGTAACTGTTGCTGACACCGGAGGAGTTGGAAGAAAATTATTTATTTTTGGTTCAAAAATTTGGCCACATTCTTTATTAATTACAGCCTTTTGCTTTTCAGACAGCATTTCACAAGAAGCCCATAATTCGATTCCATTTTTAGCTGTAGCAAATGCTTTCAAAGATTTTAATGTGTCAGAAGTATATAGAGGTGTGCCATCGTCAGACAGAGGTATCGAATTTTCAGAAATATTATCGAAATATATAATACACCAAGCTGTTTTTTGTCGCATTTTTTGTTCGGTTTTATAGCTTGTATCGATTTGTAGACGGCGTTGAGTAAAGCCTTGTGGTTGTGCATGTGGTTGCACATATTGGCTGAAGTTGCCGCTAGCCGCCGCAGGATGAATGTGAGGACTAGGGTATGCTACATGAGCAGAGCTGCCAGAGAATTGCATCGAAGTTTGGAATGGCTGCAAGCCTAGGGAAAAGTTGTTACTACAGGCTGGGTCTATGAACAAAGTATTCTGTCTTAAGGGTAATGTAGAGCTTTGGCTATAAGGCTGGTGGGGTGAGTTAAACTGGAGATGAGCCTGTGGATAGGGATTAAAAGGCTGACCAGAAGAAGGAGTAAGATTATAAGTAGTCATGAAAAAGCCTCTAGTTAATTCAATTGAAAAAAAACTTTTATAAAGTATATTTATATTATCATATTTTGTTTTTGCAGTCAATAAAAATAAATACTTTAATTTGATAAATTTATTGCAAAAAATCTATAAATGTTTTAACATATATAAAAAGCCATTTGAGGATAAATGTCATTAATTCAATTGTCTGTTTTAAATCCTTTCCCGCCAACTCTCAATCAAATTGATTCTTTGCCATTGCCACTTATAAAAGCAACAAGTGTTGTATTGAATTTTGATTGCGCAAGACAGATTGTGTCAGCTATTTTAAAGGATGGGCCTATTACGATCGACGGAACAAAATCTTTTGAGGGTCAGTCTAAATGGAATTCTACTAAACGAATTTTATTTATTAGTAAAGATGAGATTGAAAAACCTGACAACAATCTGTATAGGATTGTCTCTCATCTTATGTTTGAATTATTCAATGCTTTAAAAGATTATATGTTTGAGGAATTAGAAAAGAAAGCGGTCAAAAAGAAAATCGATAAAGAAATCTTTGTCAAAGAAATTGAACGGATAGAATTTCAGTCTCACAATAATACAAAAAAACTACTTGGAATGGCGGTGAAATCGGGTCATTTAACCGAGCCAGATTTACTAGAAGATGTCCCTATTATCGAAGACTTTGATACACATTATAAATATCATCAACTGATTGGCCATACAGAACGTTACGCAAAGAGGTTTGATACTCTTTCAAAGGCTGAACAGCACATTCCTATATGCGGTGCCTGGAAAGTTCTTCCTGGAAAATCGAGTAGACCAATTTTTGAACAGCTTCTCTATTTGAGACATTTATTTTTGAGTCCAACAGTAATCAATAAAGAGGATGTACAACAAAAAATTGGTCGTTTAGTGAACATGTATCTTGAGGAGTTGTCGTCAGAAGATCCCGAAGCCGATATATTCTTCATCGCTCTCACTGAAATTTTTACTTGGCAGGAAATTTTCAACTGGGTTTATAAATCAAAATATCCTTTGGAAGATGTTCCGGCTATATCTAAAAAATCCTTATTTGTTCAAAAAAGGTCAGATCTTTTGGAGCTTGAAAAAACAAAATTAAATATTTTGGCTCTAAAAAATGAGATCGGATATTCGCCTGAATGTAATAAGAGCTGCAATTTATCTAAAATTGGCATTTTTTTAAATCTGTATTTGAGTGAACATTTGCTTTCAGACCCTGAAGCGAACGATTTTTTTCTAAAGCTACGAAATTGTTTAACCTGGCAAGAAATCTTTAATTCTGTTTTGAATGAAAGACATGCAATGTTTGAAATTTCTTCAAATATATCGAAGAGAGCTGCCCTTAAGGTTGTCTCCGGCAAAAGAACCATAGCAGAAGCCGTATGTATGAGTGATGACAGCGTGGCGAGCTCTGCATCTAAACCCGTCGCGGCAGCTGTGCTTATGAGCTCAGCCAGCGCGGTTATGTCTGGCAAAGGACCCATAGCAGAAGCCGTATGTATGAGTGCAGACAGCGTGGTGACGACTGCAACAAAGCCCGTTGCAAAAGCTGCTAAAAAAAAGTTCTACACGTCTTCTGAACACCCTTCTTGAGCATAGTATTTATAGATCAAGGCTTCTTGTGAGGCTGTCAAATAAATCTGGGGTCGCTTACTTCGCACAAAAGCAATTGCTTGCTTTACCGGAATTGTTTCCTCTCCAAATGAGTGAATTAAATTGCTATGATACTTAAGCAGATAACATATGACCACAGTTGCGCTCCGTCCTCGCCCTGCTTTACAATGCACGTAAGTAATTTTTTGGCGTTTAGCCTGTCTAGAGATATATTCAACAGCTATTTTTATCTCGTCAATAGATGGTTCGGTAAGATCCTGTATTGGAATACGCAAATAATCGATAGTCTGTCCTTCCCATTCCACTTGAAGCACCGGCTCACTAAAAAGAGAGCTTGTCATAGCTTCATGATCTTCAACAAGGCTAAGTACAGCGCCAATACCTTGTGTTCTTAATTCATTTTCGTGGGCGTGATTATGCAAGGGGATTGCGCCAAGAATTACTTCATCGAGGATTTTAGAGTACCATTGTTCGATTCTCATCATCTTCAGTAATACGATATAACTCAAAGAAACTTCATACCACAGCTTCTTTTGGCGGAAGCCAAGCAAGCCTAGTGCGGCCATGCTTACTCCTAGAAGTGGAAAAAAATAAGATTGTTGTATTAATAAGCTCAACAGAGCTCTTCGGCTATAGGCAGCAACAGTTGTAGTGACTGACGAAGCCCAAAATAAAGGGCTTTTGAACGTTTTATATAGAATTCCATCTACTCGTTCGTTTTGTGACGTAATTTGAAGATCGGATGTTAAGTTGGTTGTTGGATTAATAGTCCTATTTGTGAAGTGGCAATCAAAAGTACTTGAGCTGATAGGCAATGAGTATCCCATACATCCCTCCAAACTTTTTGTGTTTTTGCGCCCCTGCCCCTGCCCGTGCCCGTGCCCGAATTTCAGAACAACAATATCCAGCATAAATGCTTTCCCGGTTTTTTCGGGCAAGGGCAGGGGCAAGGACACGGGCAGGGGCAAGGGCCTGAATTATAGCCTTAATTCAATGCATATAGAACCTGGAAGAATAAGTATATATATATTTTTAAAACCCAAGGCATGGCACGGCAGTTCGTGCTTTGAGGTAGTCAGGAGGGTTGATACCGATAGACAGATAGAATGAAAGACGATCGTCATCCTCTTTATGTTGGTAGGAAAGCTTTAAATTTAATGCAGAACGTAGCGTGCCGATCAAATCAATTTCAAATTCATTGTAGGGGGGTTCAAATTGTCGATCCCATCCATGACGTGATTCAAATTCAAATGCCCAGCAGGGATGAAATCGATAAAACCAGTGTAACAGTAGGGTGTCACGGCGATCGGACATCAAAGAGTGGCGTAATTCGAAAAGTGAACGGTAGGAATCGATAATGAAGTTCGTATGGTCTATCTTTCTCCAATCCCAAGGACTGCGATGACGATATTCGACAGCAATAGCAGCATCAGAGCTGAAAGTATATTCGGTGCGGAAGTTGAAGTGGTCTAATTCATTGTGATTAAAATCCCAGGCGGTATTTAGAGTATATCTTAAAATAGACAGCGGTTGATAAATGAAGTCGGCATATACTTTAGGGATTGTTGATGGAAATGTGTGGGTATCAAAAAATGCATTGGCATACAAGTTGGTATAAAAGGGCCGACTGATTCCGTCCCATTCCTTTTGAAAAAGACTTTGTGAAAAACCGAATTGAAGCATGTTAAGTCGATACCATCCGTCATCGATGTCGAAAATGTAATGATCATTAGGGGGGACTGTCGGCATGGAATAATAGTCATAATTGGCATAGGGCGTTATGACATGTTTACATGAGTCGTAAATCTTCGATAGGGAGGTGTTTAACGAACACCCAAATTTTCCAACAGCAAGGTATTCGGGGGTGTCATTTGGGCTATTCCCGTAGGCAACAAATACCCCTCCAACCTCTGGAGTTGCATTGATGCCCGAAAAACTAAATGGACGATAGTAATTTGGCGCATATTCAACTCTGGGAGAATAGTAGTCATGCACGAAGAGTATGTTATTGCCGTAAGCAAAATCCAGATATGAAGCTTTAAATTTTGAATCTGAAATGATGCCCGTATCGCCTAAGGTGAATGGATGCCACGACTTTTCAAAAGTGGGAAGTTCTTGGTTGATGGTTTGAAAGTTATTTATCCGTAGTCTGGTCAATAAATTTGTTATGGAATGTTCTTGCTGCGTTCTGATGATTAATTCGGTTGGAGCAGCGATATCCAAATCCAAACCATGATCATAATAGTCTGTGGGCATATCGATATCACTGACTTTTTCATATGAGAGGTGCATTGAAACCTGATCATCATAAAAAAGGGTATCGCCAAGTCCTTGGAAACAATAGCGAAATCTTTGTCCTGGATGGATTATGGAAGAATCCCTCGCGGCATAGTTGATGCTTTGAAACACTGTCTTGCGATCTTCGGAAGCATAGTTAGCTTCGATGCCGCCACCAAGTCCACGCTTTAATCGGTAATCAAGACGTAGAAAAGCCGTCAGGTGATTCCAGGAAAACAACTCGTAAACTAAACCAAAACGATGCCCCTGATTTCCGCCCCATTTTATGCTGTAGCGGATGGGTCCGTCAAAAATTGTATCTAAATTGGCTTTAAACCGCGGGAGCCAAAATACTGGCAGCCGAAAAATGCGAAATTTAACATTTGTTGCATCAAGCGTATGATCAGGGGCTATCTCAGCAGTCTCTAAAAGTATTTCCCAATCGGTAATTAAACTTTGCGAAGTTGTTGCAAAAGCGTTTTCGATGAAATAGCTACCGTCTGCATGCAGGTGGATGCGATCGCCGCCAAAAAACCAGGGTTCAACCATTGTCTTTCCGCAATAAATTACCCCTGTATTAGTCAGAAAATCGAATTCAAGTCTTTCGCCGACAAAAAGATATTTGCCATATTCAAATATTAGATCTCCTTCGGCTTCGATCGTAAAGACTGGCACTTCTTGCTCTATTTTGCGTGTGTAAGCAATGCGCTGCGCTTGCAATCGGAGGTTGGGTCCGGTAATCACGCCCCCGAATTCTGTTTTTAAAACACCTTGGGAGTATGTAGGAGCGCGTAAATCGAGAGTGATACCCTTTGAAGAATCCTCAATTGCATTTTCTGTGGAGCAAGATAATGTGGCTGGTATGTCGCATTTTTCAGAAAGTGCAGAAGGTAATTCGTCACTATCCTCAATATCCTCGCCGGCTATTGAGCAACAATGAGTCAGCAAGAGAATGCAGGCTAGAGTATAATATCGAACGTTTAATTTCATCATTGAATCGCGCGCATGAGCAGACCAATTAAGGCATATTTATTTTTGGAATTGCCGGTTTGGATTACGGATATTAAAATGTCGATGCCTTTATCATCTTGCGAGGATACAAATGCTTCAAAGGCATCAACAAGTAAACGCGATGTTTCTTGGGGGGTAAGCTCAAAGGCAATCATTTCGCGTTGATCCCATGGTACAGCAGTCCTGAAGCGTATGAGATCTACGTGGCACTGTTTAGTGACCCAGTCTCTTAAATTCTCTGCATAAGGTCCGGGTTGTTTTAATCGATAAAGAGCTAAATTGCAGTAATTTCTCACTAGAGGCGCCCCTGGCTTTTGCTGATGTATTTTTAAAAGTTCTATAACAGCCGGTGTGGGGTGATTCACAAGTACTTCAATTAGTGCAGGAATTAGATCATTTTGTTGTCTCTCAAAGATGGCATGGGCTAGGGTTATAAATTCAGGTTCTGGGAGTTCAACAGCTTTGGCGAGAGCTTCTTCGCGGAGGTGAAGAGACATTTCAATAGAAACTGGATCATCTTCTAAATTTTGTGTTGCTGAAGGGATTACACGCATAGCTGTCAGACTTTTGCCTTGAGAGGTGATGGTAACTATAGCATAATCGCGGCTGTTGGTCAGTAATAATTCAGCGATTGTCGGCAAACAGCGTTTATCTCCATGTTCCAACAAAGCTAAGGCTGCATTGGCCCGCACTTGAATATCATCGTATTTGATAAGAGCAGCAAGTTGGTTTTCACTGCCTCTGATATCCCTTAATTTATAAATAGCAAATAGATTTTGTTGCTTAGCTAAATCTATGATGCCTTCTTTAGCCTCTTCTCGTCCCATATGATACAGTGAATTTAATGCAGCAAGTTTAATGTTGGTGTTAGGATTTTGAGAAAGCATGAGCAATCTCGAAATGGAATATTCATCTTTGAGGATGCCTAATGCGGCGGCACAGGCTTCCAGTTGTAAAGGTTCGTGGTGTGAGGCCAGGCGCCGTATAACGGGGAGATAGTCGTCATGGGAAAACTCTGCGGCGCTAAGGATTGATGCCACTCGCACGGGCTCATGTCGGTTAGTGAGGAGTTTTCTAAGTATCTTCTTTGCTTGAGGTGTGCCTAAGGCTGCAAAAAGCTGTGGAAACAGCGGCCAAACTTCTTCGGGAAGTTTGGACATCAATCCTTCAATTTGACCTGCAGCTTTAGGGTCTTTTTTTAGAGCTAGTTGAGAAGCTGCTTCTAAGCGTATAAGGACGTAATTTGAAGTCATGGCCCTATGCAAGGCTTTATCGGCGATTTCGTTTTGGAATCGAGGGAGGAAGCTAAGTGCTATCAACTCCATCTCCGGGGCATCGCTGCCGATTGAATTTTCGATGATATAAAGGGCTTTTTCATTGCTTGAGATGCCTGCGCCAAAAAGCGTTAGTTTCTGAGTTTCAGCATCTTTACTGCGATAACCTTGATCAAGCAAAATCAATCCTAAGCGTTCGATGAGTTCAAAGTCTTGTGTGCCGGTGTTGTTTGTATAATCGCGATAGGCTTGCAACGCTTGAGCTGTTTTACCCGTGTGCATTAAATACAGAATGTGGCTTGGAGAGGTTGGTTGGGTATTTTCATTTTGGTCCGCTGGGACAGCTAAAAGCAAGCATGAAAATAGGATAGCACATGTGAAAAATGCAGCATACAGCAGTTTCATTTCAAATAATTCCATAAATCAATTTTGACTTGCAGCAGCAGCTCTCGAACACTATTTATAGGAAACCCCATTACATTGTAGTAGCAGCCTTCAATTTTTTTGACGATCAAACCACCAGCCATTTGAATGGCATAGCCGCCTGCTTTATCTGCCAAGTGAAGTTTTGTGTAATAGTGGCGGATTTCTTCAGGAGTGAGGGGATTGAACAGGACTTTTGTTTCTTCATAGCGGGAAAAAATGGAGCCATTATGATAAAGACTTACAGCGGTAAAAACGCTATGCCATTGTCCGGCAAGTTCAGATAGGATTTGAAAGGCATCTTCATTATCTTTGGGTTTTCCATAAAGCTTACCATCTTTCCAAACGATTGTATCAGCTGTAATAATGATAGCGCCAGGGTATGATGGAGCAAGTGATAGGGCTTTGCCTTCAGCCAACCCGCAGACGTAATTGATATGATCGCCGTTAAACGGTACAGCTTCTTCATCAAAAGGGGGAGATGCTTGCTCAAAAGGCAAATCAAAATAGCTTAAAATTTCTTTGCGGCGCGGAGACTGTGATCCCAAAATAAGACGCATGAAAATCCTTAGTGTTAAAAGGAATAATTCTAATGCATTAGTGGTGTGTTATGCAAGAAGTCAATTTCTAGATTTTATCCAAATAATTCAGTGATGGCAGTTTGGAAATTAGATAGAGAGGGTAATTTAGATATTAAACAAGTTATTTATTCGAAAAACGTGTTATCACGATATTCGTTGGAAAAACGTGTGGTGTTAGAACCCTATTCGTTGGAAAAACGTGGATTATACTTAAGAAGGTGTTGCTGTAACTATTTTGTGTCCGATAAATACCGGCCGGTCCAGGAAGTGGGATGGGCTGCTATTTTCTCTGGGGTGCCGACACACACGATTTCGCCACCGGCCTCGCCCGTTTCGGTTCCGAGTTCGATCACATGGTCGACATTTCGGATTACATCGAGATTATGTTCGATGATCGCCATTTTTCGTGGTTCTTTTGTGATGGAGTGCACTATTAGTGTAGCATTTCGTAATTGACAATCCACCACATATATTGGTAATATGACCAAAAAGGTTGGTTGATTATGTTGGAATATCTTTTCGGAAATCCTATCATTGAAAAAGTTCTCTTCTTTTTGGTGGCAAATCAAAAATGTTATCCATCCCAACTTAAGTCGACTTTTCAAACTCCTCTATATAGTTTTCAAAGAGCTTTGGGACGGCTAGAGAAGGGGGGGGTAGTTGTGAGTCATCGGGAAGGGAAAACTCTGATTTATCAATTTAATCCGCGTTATCCTTTTCTTAAGGAGCTGGAAGCTTTCTTACAAAAAGCGTACGGATGTTTTCCTGAAGAGTTTCGAGAAAAATACTATGAACCAACCATAAGGAAACGCCCTCGTCGCCAGGGAAAACCATTATGATGGATTGGGGGTCAATTACACTTAAAGAACTTGCTGGATATATTTCGGAAGAATTAAGAAAGCAGGGGATAGAAACTATCCTTGTTGGAGGTGCCTGCGTGACGATTTACTCTGACAATCGCTATCAGTCGTATGACCTTGATTACATCACCTATGAGGATATGAAAAAGGTAAAAAAAGCATTAAAGGGTCTAGGGTTCAATGAAAAAGGTCGTTGCTATTATCACGAAGGCTGTCAATGGTTTGTGGAATTTGTGTCACCTCCGGTTGCCATTGGGAATGAGTTTATTCGTGAATTTAGCTATGTAGCGACACCGTTTGGAACCATTAAGCTATTACGTTCTGTAGATAGTGTTAAAGATCGTTTAGGTAGCTATTATCATTGGAACGACAAACAAGGACTTGAACAAGCAATTCAAATCTGTTTGGAGCAAAAAATCGATCTTGCTGAAGTGGAAAAGTGGTCTGTTCAGGAAGGACATCTAGAGAAGTTCATGAATTTTATAAATCGCCTAAAGTAAGTTGACTACCCGAAGCCTATGCCGAGAGAAATCGTTTAATCACCCACGAAGTGGGTGAGGGCAGTTAGCCCAGGATTGCGCTAGCGCTTACCCTGGGCTAACGGCCAATGTCGTCAAAATAAACAAATGTTTATAATATTATGGAAGATAGACTGTGTGCGAGAGTCCGGAGCTCCAGCGCAATGTCATCAATTAAAGAAATTTATCTTTTTTGCCCGGAGGGCTTTCACAATGTAGCCCAGGCTGAGGAACGAAGCCTGGGTTAGGTTAAAAATAAATATCCAGCCCCGGAGGTGGCGACACACACCTATGTTTAAGAAAATGAGTTTTTTTAGATTGGATGCGTGTCGCCACCTCCGGGGCTTAACTTTTTTTTGAATCTAGCCCAGACTTCGTTCCTCAGTCTGGGCTACATTGTGAAAGCCCTCCGGGCAAAAAAGGTGCTTTATTTAAGTTGATGGCGTTGCGCCAGCGATTTAGACTCTCGAACAAATCTAGCATGTATATCATGATAAATATTTTTTTATTTTGATGACATTGGGCTAATTGCTCTCACCCACTTCGTGGGTGATTAAGTAGGTGGGGTGAACAGCCGGCTGCCTTCTGCTACTATTGACTACTTGGTATCCGATAAATACCGGCCTGTCCAGGAAGTGGGATGGGCTGCGATTTTCTCCGGGGTGCCGACACACACGATTTCGCCACCGGCTTCGCCGGCTTCTGGTCCGAGTTCTATTACATGGTCGACATTTCGGATTACATCGAGATTGTGCTCGATGATCACCATCGTATTGCCTTTATCGACTAAACGCTGCAGGACGCCAAGCAATGTCTTGATATCATCGCTATGTAAGCCGGTTGTGGGTTCATCCAGCAAATAGAGTGTTCTGCCTGTGGATCGCTTGGCTAGTTCGCGGCTCAGCTTAATCCTTTGGGCTTCGCCGCCAGAAAGACTTGCCATTTGTTGTCCTAATTTGAGATAGCCCAATCCGACAGAAATTAAAGTATCCAATGGACGCACGATACGGGGGTGGTTTTCAAAGACTTTGCGGACTTCATCGACTGTCATATCCAAATATTGACCAAAGTTCTTTCCTGCATATTGCACTTCTAAGCTGACCGGATTTAGACGCAGTCCTTGGCAGTCTTCGCACACAACCCGAATCGGAGGCAAGAAGTGCATTTCGACACGGCGGTAGCCCATACCCCAGCAGGCTGTACACATCCCTCTGCGATGATTATAGCTAAAATGTTTGCCTTGCAGTCCTTTGGTGCGCGCCAGTGGCAGAGCTGCAAATAGATCGCGCATTCTTGCGAGAATATCCACATATGTCCCCACATCGGAACGGACAGTGTGTCCGATGGGATTTTGATCCATTGAAAGGACTTTATCTATCAGCGAAAAGCCGGCAATTTTACATCCCTTATAGGTGATGGAATCCTGAAAATTGACGGATTGTTTGGCGGCAGGAAGTAGAAGCTGTTGGATTAAGGTCGATTTGCCGGAACCTGAAACACCCGTTAGGCATGTCATGACACCAACAGGAATATCAACGGAAATGTTTTTCAAATTATTGAGCGAAGCTTTTTTCATTGAAATTTTCAGCTTGCCCGGCTTGCGTCGTTTCTTCGGAGGTGGGATCGAGAGCCTTCCTGAAAGGTAAGCTCCTGTCAAAGAATTTGGATTATCCTTAATCTCTTGCAGAGTGCCTTGGGCGGTGATATGTCCGCCATGTTCACCAGATTTCGGACCGAAATCAAGAATATAATCTGCCTTAGCAATGGTCATGGGATCATGTTCGACCATTAGTAATGTGTTGCCAAGTTCCTTCAGTTGTTGCAAAGCTTGATTGAGGCGTTCATTATCGCGAGGATGCAATCCAATCGTAGGTTCATCAAGAACATAGAGGACTCCGGTTAGACCGCAGCCAAGCTGACGAGCCAGACGAATCCGTTGAGCTTCACCGCCTGATAGCGTTGGGGCTCTTCGTTCGAGAGCTAGGTAATGCAGGCCAACTTCACAAAGGAATTTGAGTTTGCCTGAAAGTTGCTTCTTAACTTCCTCCAAAAGCTTATTCTCCTGGACCGAGAACTTGAGTTTTTTGATGAAGGCTGCTGCCTGTTCGATGGGCATTCGGCAGAGATCGCTAATCGAAACTTTTCCAATCGTTACATGGCGCGCAAGAGGATTAAGGCGCGATCCTTCGCAAGAAAGGCATTCCTGTTCATCGAGCATAGGGATGATAGGATCCCGCACTTCGCTTTTAGCGCCTTTGGCAATTTTAGCCAGAACGGTATCGATTCCGATCCATCTAAATTTAAAACCGTGTTTCGACGTATACCACTTTTCTTCCGGAGATCCATGCATTAGCATTTGCATTTTTTCAGAGGGGAGTTTATTCAAAGGGGTATAAGGAGAAATGTCTTCAGCTTCTAGAAATGATTCACAAAGGGAAAATGAAGTGGAGTTATACTTTTCACGCCATAACAAACTCATCAATGTTGCTGCTGACTGCGTGGCAATGTCAGGATACTGCATGAGATTTGCACCATGCTGATATCCTAAACCTTGGCAGTCTAAACACATGCCTGCGGCATTATTGAAAGCAAAAGTATGGGGCGTAATTTCAGGATAGGATTTACCTGTGCTTTCAACAGCAAAAGCCAGGTTAAATGATTCATCTTTCTTATCTTTAGCTACAACCAGTTTACCTTCACCTATGCGAGCTGCATTTTCTACAGCTTCAAAAAGGCGATGACGTCCATTCGCGGCAATTTTCAGGCGGTCGACAACTAAAAAGAGTTCGTTTTTACGTTTGCGGTCGAATTTATCCACTAGATTTGTTTCATCAAGCTCAAAATAATCGCCGTTTAGTCGTATGCGCAAAAATCCTGAGCGCTGCAATCGACCGATGATGTCCTCAAACTTGTCATTCTTGCGAATTTCAATTGGAGCCAATACCTGAATCTTTTCCCCTTCAGGATATGTCAACAGGCGATCAACGACGTGCTCTTTGCTAATGGCTTTGATCACCTCTCCCGTTTCCGGACAATGTGCAATGCCTAGTCTGGCAAATAATATACGCAAGTAATCGTAAATTTCTGTCATGGTACCGACAGTACTTCTCGGATTGCCGGCACTTGCTTTTTGTTCAATCGCAATTGCAGGGGAGAGGCCTTCGACTCTTCCGACCTTAGGCTTTGGCATCTGTTGTACAAACTGCCTTGCATAGGGGGATAGCGATTCGATATAGCGTCGTTGTCCTTCAGCATAGATCGTGTCAAACGCCAGCGATGATTTACCCGATCCTGATGGTCCGGTACATACTGTTAGTGCCAAACGGGGGATTTTAACATCTAAATGCTTGAGATTATTTTGTTCGGCGCCTTCGATGGTGATTTCTTGAATTTCAGGTGTACCTTCATTCGTTCTCTGGCTGTCCAATTTCTGTCCTCCCGATCTCAGGCTAAAGCCTAAGCTACGGGAATTGGTATGTTTTTGAAGGGCGGATTTGATTTTTTCTGAGGGGTCGTGATTGAGGGCGTCATGCACAGCAATACCGGTTGGAGTGTCTTGCTTTGCTATTTTTTCAGGTGTGTTTGTCGCTATTATTTCACCACCACCAGCTCCACCTTCGGGTCCGATGTCGATAATCCAATCTGCAGTTTTTACCACGTCCATGTTGTGTTCAATGACTAAAACCGTGTTGCCACGGTCGACGAGTTCCTGCAACACCTGCAACAGATGTTTGATGTCGTGGAAGTGAAGTCCGGTAGTGGGCTCATCGAAGATGTAGAATGTATTGCCTGTGGATGGTCTGACGAGTTCCTTGGCGAGCTTAATCCGCTGCGCTTCACCGCCTGATAGTGTGGTTGATGATTGGCCTAGCTTAATATAATCCATTCCGACTTTCTGCAGAGTTTCAAGCTTATGCTTGATGGAGGGAATGTTGGTAAAGAATTCCAAAGCTTCAGCGACCTCCATCTCCAATACGTCGTAGATGTTTTTTCCTTTGTAGTGAACGGCTAACGTTTCTTCATCAAATCTCTTGGTGAGGCACGAAGGACAATCCATCCAGGCATCATCCATGAAATCCATATCGATTTTAACCATACCCATCCCTTCGCATTGTGGGCATGATCCTTCTTTGACATTGAAACTAAAGCGTCCGGGTTTATACCCCCGAGCACGACTTTCAGGAAGCTGTGTAAAGAGATCGCGGATTTCATCAAGTAATTTGATATAGGTTGCAGGATTTGAGCGGGGATTTCGTCCGATGGGTGATTGATCAATCGCGATCACTTTATCGACATTATCCATCCCTTTGATTTCACCGTGAGCACCGACTGGGTGCTCACCACCATGTAAATGGTTGGAAAGGGATGGGTATAAAATATCAGTGATCAAGGATGATTTGCCTGAACCAGAAACTCCGGTGACAGCGATGAATATGCCTAAGGGAAATTTGACTGAGACATTTTTTAGGTTGTGGTGCGTTGCATTTTTGATTTCAACAAATTCTTTTTTGGCTTTGCGCCGCTTTTTGGGGATCGGTATTCGCAATCGTCGTGTCAAATAGCCCGAAGTTAGGGAGGTTTCACTACTGACCAATGCCGCAAGGTCGCCGTCGACTACTATCTCTCCACCGCGCGATCCTGGGCCGGGTCCGAAATCGACGATATGATCGGCTTCCCAAATTGTTTCTTCGTCATGCTCGACAACAACAACGGTATTGCCCATATCCCGCAAATGCTTCAGCGTTTTAATTAATTTCTTGTTGTCACGGGGGTGTAGTCCGATGGAAGGTTCATCAAGAATGTAGGTGATGCCCACTAAACCGCAGCCTATCTGTGATGCCAGCCGTACTCTTTGAGCCTCACCACCGGAAAGTGTCGGTGAGGTGCGTTCAAGCGTCAAGTAGTTGAGTCCTACTTCCACCAAAAATTGAAGGCGTTGACGGATTTCCTTCAGCAACTCTTCTGCAATTTGCGTTTCACTGACCGAAAGTTGTAGCTTCTCGAAAAATGCTAGGCATTCTCCAATCGTCATAGCAGTAAGTTCACTAATCCGTTTGCCATTGAGCAGTGTGGCAGCTGGATACGTTTTTAGGCGTTCTCCGTGGCACACAGGACAAATCTGACTACTCATCAACTTTTGCATCTTCTTGCGATAGACTTCACTTTTGGCTTCGGCAAACCGACTATGAGCTTCATACAATACTCCACGCCATTGCACGTGATCGGTCCATGTGGCACCCGATATAGGATGCACAAAATTCATCCGCGTCCATTTTTTATCGGTGCCATATAGAAAGACTTTTTTTGCCTTTTCTGAAAGCTTTTTCCATGGCGTATTGACGCTAAAATCATAGATTTCAGCAAGGTTGTCGTAAATGTTTCCATAGCGAACTGTCTGGTAAGAACTGCCTACCGAACAGCAATCTTTGGCGATGCTAAGTTCAGGGTCGATAATTTCGGATAGATTGAATTCATTAACAGTGCCTAAGCCGCTACAGTGGGGGCACATGCCGGATGGACTATTAAAAGAAAAATCGTGTGGTTCAAGAGAGGTATACGATAACCCTGATTTTTGCGAATAAGCATGCATTGAGAAAAGCTGTTCCTCGTCGGTCTCAGCATCCAATACACTCATGACACCATTTCCAAGGTTAAGGGCGCTCGTCACAGCTTCTGCTAAGCGGGAATGATTGTCCGTTTGAACTGTTAGCCTATCGATAACGATATCAACATCATGGGCAACGTTGCCATCTAAAACGATTTCATCATCGAGATTTATAATTTTGCCATCAACGCGCGCCCTCATGTACCCTTTGCGGAGTAGATCCTGAAAGTCTTCTTTAAATTCGGCCTTTTTGGCTCTTGCATAAGGTGACAAAACAATCAGTCGT
>Ga0207123_1006_pt1 | contig 61989 bp, 48 predicted proteins | sample Alteio_BWMinHeat_39_FD_153503 | JGI IMG/M metagenome (GOLD analysis project Ga0207123, IMG submission 153503) | Enriched cells from forest soil in Barre Woods Harvard Forest LTER site, Petersham, Massachusetts, United States -... | ecosystem: Environmental > Terrestrial > Soil > Temperate forest >... | reverse complement strand
GTAACACGGCCGTGAAATTTTTCCATTTGCAGTTCATCCCACACTTTTTTTTTGAGTTCGTCGCTGACAGGTTGGTTTTGATATTTTTTTAGCAGATTTTTGATGTATTCCTGTTCGTTATTGCGGATAATCGAATGACCATAGAAATGATGCTTATGTGATTCTGTCATAAATAGACCTCTTGCATTTTGTCGATTTTCTTGGTAAACTTGTCCCAGACTCATTAACCTAATAGGACTATTCTATGTTAAAAGATACCACATTTAAAGATAAATTTGCCATGCTTACTCCATGGATGCCTATGATCATGGAATGCGTAAAGAAAGATTTGAAAAATGATCATCTTAGCAGAGACTTGACTTTTGTCCGTCACTATTTTGCGGGTAAAAATGTTAATAAACTCACTGTCGAAGAATTGGCTGAAGCTTACAGTCACAATCTTTCCGAAGGTGAAAAAACGGAAGAACTTGGCGATTATATTTGCAACCGTTGGCTCTTGAAAAATACTGATATCTATAATTATTTTGATCAAGCGTTGAGTCAGATTAATAATGATTTTCAGAATCTTGACCTTTTAGAACGTTCGGTGGCATTGACTTTGATGGAGAAATCTATTCAAGAATTTGGCGCACCTAAAACCTATCTCTTTTGCGTTTTGAATTCTGTTGTGTTTCCTGAAGATGTGTATCAAATTCTTGCGAAGAAGGCAGAGCAAACACATAAGCAACACGTTGAAGATACCAAAGTGCATCAAGAGAATGCGTCTGTAGAAGCTATGCAAAAAAACTATGAGCAGCAGATATCTCGTCTGACAGATAAATATGAAAAAAAACTTCAAGGCTTGCAAAAGAAATATACCATCGATGTGGAAGCTTTGAAAAAGCAGGTAGCCAATTTACAACGTAAACTCAATGCATAAAAGTCAGCCTTTTCCATTCGCTATCACCCCTCAGAATGAGGATGAGCGTTTCATGTTTGAGGCGCTTAAAGAGGCGTGGAAAGCCTATCAAAAAGATGAAGTGCCGGTCGGGGCCGTTCTTGTTTTTGAAGGCAGAGTCATCGCAAGAGGATATAATCAAATTGAGTTGCTCAACGATGCTACCGCTCATGCTGAAATGCTTTGCATTACAGCAGGAGAAGTGGCTCTTGAAAATTGGCGGCTGAAAAACACAACCCTCTATTGCACCATGGAGCCTTGCAGCATGTGTGCAGGGGCCATGCTGCTGTCTCGCGTTTCCAATTTAGTTTGGGGAGCGCCAGATTTGCGGCATGGAGCCAATGGCAGCTGGATTGATTTATTCGAAAAGCCCCATCCCACCCATGCGATGACTATTCGCAAAGGTGTTCTCGGAGATATGAGCGCTGCGCTGTTGCGCGACTTTTTTCAGAAAAGACGGCTCGAGGATAAAAATGTCGAATGAATCGCTTACAATGATAGAGGAAATGGTCGAAACGCAACATAAGGCTCTTTTGAAACTGGGACGGCGCATCGTTCCTACCTTGACTTCTGAGGACGTTTTGCAACCTAACGATTATCCCCAATTGGAGCATCATCCCGAGTTTCGCTATGAAGAGGGTGTTTTGGCGGGGATGATGTCGGTGGAAATGGCCATGCGTGCAAGAAAAGCAGATTAAAACAAAGGCGAAAAAAATTTGAAAAAATAGACCCTATTTGGCACGTGAACTATTTTTTTTTAAACGCAAAGGCGCAAAGAGACCATTTTAGTTTTCGCTTTTGTATGCATTGTAAAATGGTTTCTCTTTCAGCTCTTATTGCCAGAGCAATGGCAAATGAACAAGTTGATAGCAGAAAACACAAGGCGCAGATTCCTCCCTATAAAAGAGATGTCGTTGGAATAAATAAGGCATTGCCGGCAATTGAAGAGAGTTTAATGGATTCATAGCCGTAAGTTCTCTGACCAACGAAAAATCATGTTCAGATTAGAGAGACTGCATTTTTTGAGGTGGGGCAACTGTAATAAGTGATTTTCAAAAGCCCTGGTTCTTAGTGTCGTCATTCCTTGTATTTCAAGGTCCTGGAGTTGACGCAAATGTGTTAAGTACTCTCCAAATGCTTCAGTGAGTTTAAGGCTTTTTATACTAAGCGTTTGAAGTTGATCCAAATGAATTAAGTGCTCTCCAAAAGCATCTGTGAATTGCTTTCCAAATTGCCGCCCTATTGAAAGTGATTGAAGTTGTCTTAACTTAACTAAGTATCTGCCAAAATCATCGGAGAGTCTATCGCAGTCATTCATATCAAGCTTTAAAAGTTGTATCAAGTTAGTCAAGTGTGTACCGAAGGTGTTTGTGAGTTTTTTGCAGCCGCTCATTTTTAAAGATCGGAGTTGATTCATATCAGCTAGATGGGCTCCAAAATCATCGGTGAGTAATGCGCATAAACTCATGTTCAGCGACTGGAGTTGTTTTAGGGGAGATAAGTAGGCTCCAAATGCATCCGTAACCTTGGAACCCTTCATATTAAGCGTTTGGAGATGAGTGAAATTAACCAGATATACTCCAAAGGCATTGGTCAAATTACTGTAAGAACTACCCAATTCTAGCGATTCTAGTTGATCGCATCTAACTAGATGTGCGCCAAAAGCATCGGTGAGCCTAGGGCAGTCGTTCATATTAAGTGATCTGAGCTGAGTTAAATTGGTTAGGTGCGCTCCAAATTCATCAGTAAGCTCGTTCTGATGCTGCATATTAATGGATCGTAGTTTGGTTAAATTTACTAAGTACATTCCAAACACATCGGTGAGTATTCCTCCCCGATCGCTGATTTGTATTCTACGATCATCACCACGATTCATATCAAGCACTTGCAGTTGATTTAAATGTATTAAGTGTGTTCCAAATCCATCTCCGAGTTGCCTGCAATGGGACATGTTAAGCGATTGGAGCAGAGTTAAATGTGGTAAGCATTCTCCAAATGCATCGGTGAGCTGCCTGCAATGGCTCATGTTAAGCGATTGGAGCTGCTTTAATTTTAAGATGCTTTTTCTGCACTCATCTGTTAACTTCCCACACTCTGAAAGATCTAAGGAGATTAATAAGGGCTGATCTTTCAAAATATTTTCTAACAGAGCGTCATTCATAATTTCGTTTTGTGCAGACAAGTTTAAACTTGTAATATGGATATTATTTTCCTTTAAGAATTTGAATATATTTTGCAGATTTTCGGCATTCATGGGCTTATCTAGCCAATTTTGAATGTAACCTTGTAATGCATCGTATGTATTAGGATAATCCTCAGAGGGCAAAGCATTGTAATTTTGGTAGATGGTTTTAACTGTTTCGAGAAAAAGTTCGTGTTGGTCGTATTTGATGCTGTTTTTCAATTCGTTAAAATCTTTCTTGACTTGATCGGCGATTTTTCCGTCACAGATTTTTTGTAATTCAGGAATATCCAAATAGTTGGCAAGCGCAACCATTTCCTTAAAAGTACCTTCTTCTTCGAAAGGAAGCGTGCTAAAATCCTCAGCATGCGCATTAATTAACGCAAAGCTATGGGGATCAATATCATATAACTTGACTGTTTTATTTGCTGATTCAGCAACCCAGGAGGTTGCAAATGATTGATAAATCATCCGGCTTTTGGCGATGAGATGAGGATTTAAAGAAATCTGTTCCTCTTGTGTGGGTTGTGAAGATTCTGATGATTGGGGGGATTGTGAGGGAATGAAATATTTATAATTTCCTTTAAAGAGATCGAGGATAGAAATATTTTTATTTTTTATGCAAATAGCCAGCACACTTTTAGGAAGAGGTGGACTGCCCTTAATTTGTATTGTAGTTTTAGTTGGATCTGCTAGAGCAGGCGCAAGAGCTTCACGAAGGGTTTCTTCATCAGTAAAAACAGTGGGTGTTTCGGAAATGGAATAATCGTCTAAGTAGACAGTAGTTCCAAATAAAAGCTCTTTTCGCCAAGTCTCTTGTAATTGGGTGCTATCGACGATTTCTTTAAGCGGAACTGCTGAGGCTTCCCAGTTTTCAAGAGTGATATTTTTTACGATATTACTGATTTTGGCTTGTACTCCTATGCGAGCTTGCTCATCTTCTATTTTAGTCGAGTCGGGCATAAGTTTGTTTGCCACCTGACAGACACCAGCTACAAATTCCTTATCTTTGAGAAGGTGCGTTTCCGATTGTGCAATTCTTTGGAGCTTATTAACAGCTGCTTCTAATTGGGATATCCTAGGGCTAGAGGGTGGAGATGAAGAAGAGGGCGATGATGATGAAGATTCAAAAATTAATTTTTTAAGATAAGTGACAGTTCGATTAAAACTATGGGTTGTATTGCTTTTTATGGCTGAATAACCGCTTAATTCGTTGATGACTTCTTGATTATTGGAGAGTTGACCCAGATGCTGTATTAATTGTTTATTATCCCCTGAGATGTTGGAATCTAAATGAGAAAGACCTGTCATACGAACCTCCAGTGCAAAAAAAAACTTTAAAGTTAATAAAGACTATCTAACGATAATTATGTTATTAAATAATTTATTAGTCAATTAAATATTAGATGTGTTATGTTTTTATTTATAAAACAAAATAATCAAGTTTTGAATGTTTTTTTATAGATGGAATCGTACTTTATTTTTTTGATGTCAAAACTTACACTTTTGTAAAAAATGCAAGTTTAGGTATAATGAATTCAAATGGAGGTAGCGTATGACAACACACCAATATCATCATGATAAAGTCAGGGTAGTTATTGAATGTTCTTTGGACGAGAGGGCATATATAAAGATGCAGGCAGCTCGCAAACATATGACTATTAGTGAGTATTTTCTTTCTATGGCAAAAAAAGATAGAGCTAAAATACCTAATAAAGAAACTCTCGAAGCAATGAAAGAGTTAGATGAGGATGGAGGGCATTCTTTTGAATCTGTTGATGATTTCTGGAAGCAAATGGGAATGAATCCCAATGCTTAACAGAAAATTTTCTACTCGTTTTAAAAAAGATTTTAAAAAATATGAGCACAAAAAAGAAGTTCTCAAAGAGTTTGGCGAAGTTTTAAAGTTATTGTTGTCTGAGCAAAAATTACCTGAAAAGTATCAAGACCTCATACTTTCAGGCAATTATGTTAATTTATAAGGCTGATGAACGTCTTCTTTATCTATACAGAATAGGCTCTCATTCAGAGCTGTTCTAATGACTATTACTTCTTCATTTTTATTTGTCAGGGTAGTGGGGAAGAGAGGCTTGTCTAAAGGTGTGGGTCAGGGTCATTAATTTTTCATTAAGCTCTTCAGCGGCTTGATTAAATAGAGCTTCTTTTTCATCCATATTAAGTGTTGTTGCTGTGGCAATGCGGTGAATTAGATGTAAAGCCTCATCTTTCTTATTGTTAATTCTATCCAAAGCTTCATCGTAAGCATGTTTTAAGGCTACAGCAATTTTGCCATGCTGACCATAAAAGGCAAAAAATCTTTTCATTCCTATGCGTAAACGTTTTCGTGCATAAATGGCCGAAAGCATAGCTTTAGCTTTTCGTATGCACTGTAAAATAGTTTCCCTTTCAGCTCTTATTGCCAGAGCAATGGCAAATGAACAGGTTGATAGTAAGAAGCATATAGTGCAGATCCCGCCTTTTACAAAGGATGTCGTTGGAATAAATAAGGCATTGCCGGCAATAGAAGAGAGTTTCATGGCAAGAAAGCCCAGAAAAGCAAAAAGTAAAGCTAAGAAGAAAAATGTTAATCTATAGTGAAAGACACTTTTTTTGTTATTCGTATAAGGTTGGTGATGCAAGCCGGCTTTACTCTGTTCTATCTCTTGTCGAAATGAATCCAGATCACTAAAGCGAGGTCTCGTCCAAGATAACTGTGCGTTGATCAAATGTTTGGGGATTTTAGGCAGATCGGCTAAAGAAGGGGTTAGTTTCATTGTTACGTCTTGGAAAAATGGAGTATTAAATTCTGTATTAGGTAATTTTGTCATTAGAACCTTTGTTTAGTTGATTTATCTAATACATTATATTTTAATCATTGATTTTTGTCTAGTTTAATTAACTGTTACTTCTTCATTTTCTTTTGGGATATTTGCTGCAGCCTTTGCCGTTCCTTCCAAGATAATGAGCTTTCCCCGTGTTTTGCTATTCTTTCTAACATGGAATCAACGAAAGCATCATCACTTTCTGGCGGGCGACCGGTCTGAATATCGAGAATTTTGTCTTTAGAAGCATCAATTTTGATGGCTTTTGGTCCAAATCGCTTACCTATTTTTATCAACCATCTATCTATAGGCATTAAAACGCTAAAAGGACTCTGCCAGCTCCAAGCTATGACGGAATAGCAATAGCCAAAGACAATAGCGGACAAATAGAGAACGAGATTAATCAGCTCCCAATTCGAGAGAGTTATTAATAGTGCAGCACCGACACCTCCTGTGACAAGCCATTTGGCTTTAACAGGAATCAAAAAAAAGAGCAAAATTTCTGCTTCTGCAAAAGCCATGCTCCATGCAGTAAGTAAGGCTAGTAATACAGGGGCAACTCCTGCGATTCGGGCGTATTCGCTCGTAAAGGACATGAATAAAAGAGTTAAAAGTCCGGGGATGATTCCAGCAGAAAAATAGAAAATCAAAAAAGATTTTCTACCGACAAGGTCTAGGATTGATGAGCCGATCACCCAGAGGATGTACATATTGAAAAATAGGGAAGTGAGGAAAAAAAACGAGAGACCGTAGGGTGCCGATTCCTGAATGAAGAAGTAAGAGACTGGCTGCCATAAAAATAAGTGGCTAATTCCATGTCTTGATAGGCTCAAGAGGTCTTCCGGCCCGGGATTAACGCCAAACTGATCGAAAATGCCTTGTATGGCAGCCGATAGTATGGTCACGACACAGGTGAAAATAACCAGGCGTTTGATGGTAACCGGGGTAGCAGGTGGGCCAAAATAAGAGGTATAACTGTAGCTCATGGGGAATTCTTCCTTTTTCTCACTTATAAATCAAAAAATGAATAATCAGCAAGGAGTCTCATAAGTTGCAAAATATCTTTTGATGGTACATGTTGATTATACCAAACGGAATTAAAACGAAATAGGCCTTTATACTTCTTTATGTCCTTTACGTCGTTTAAGTCGATTTAAATCGTTTGAATCCGGTTCGATAAATAAAAGCACAGGAGATGAATATGACGATGATCAAAGAAAATATAACGCAGTCAAAAAAAACAGCTTTTTCCCACTATCCGGCAACAGCCAAATTGATGGCGCTGGCTAAAAAGCCATTAGATCTTACTTTGGAAGGCAATCTAACTCCCGAACGTATCCAACGCAATGTTGCTGAAAATTGCGGATTTCGTTTGCTTTATGCCACCGAACGGGTAACTGATGAAGTCTTGAATGCTTTGATAGAACTCTCTCAACAGGCTCAAGTCATAGACAAAATGACACGCATGCAGTCGGGCGAAATCATGAATTTCATTAAAGGCTTTCCTTGCGAAAATCGCGCTGCTTTGCATACGGCTACTCGGGATTTTTTTAAGCAGCCCAATAAAGCTAAAGCTGCTGTTGAAGCTACTCATAAAGCTAAGGTGGAATTGGATAAACTTAAAGCATTTATTTCAAAGATCCATACAGAAAATAAATTTACCGATCTTGTCACTATTGGAATAGGAGGGTCTGATTTAGGACCGCGCGCCCATTATATGGCTTTGCAGCATTTGGAATTAAAAAATCGACGAGTGCATTTTATCAGCAACGTTGATCCCGATGATGCCGCCATGGTCTTAAGAGGGCTGGATTTAAGTAGAACATTGGTTGTTGTTGTTTCTAAAACAGGCACAACATTGGAGACTCGATCGAATGAAGAGTTTGTAAGGGCTCGTTTTAAAGCTCTAGGAATACCTGCCGAGCAGCATTTCATCTCTGTAACAGGAGAAGGAAGTCCTATGGATGACCGCAAACGATATCTCGAATCCTTTTATATCTGGGATTGGATTGGCGGACGTTATTCCACAACTTCGATGGTAGGCGGGGTGATGTTGAGTTTTGCTTTCGGATATGAGGTCTTTTTGGAGCTATTGCAAGGTGCCAATGCCATGGATAAGGCAGCTTTGGTCGATGATATCAAGACGAATCTCCCACTGTTGGGAGCGCTATTTACGGTTTGGAATCGCAATTTTCTGCATTGTCCAACGCTGGCATTAATTCCTTATTCACAAGCTTTATCCCGGTATTCAGCGCACATTCAGCAGGTGGAGATGGAATCTAATGGCAAGCATATCGATCAAAATGGAAACCAGGTCGATTTCGAGACTGGTCCAATTATCTGGGGAGAGCCCGGTACTAATGGACAGCATTCATTTTATCAATTGATTCACCAGGGGACTGATGTCATTCCATTGGAATTCATCGGATTTAAAGAAAGTCAATGTCTGCAGGATGATACATTTAATGGGACCACATTACAGCAAAAATTATTGTCGAATCTTTTTGCCCAGGCGATTGCGTTGGCAACAGGACAAAAGAGCGATAATCCCAATAAGGAGTTTGCTGGAAATCGTCCATCGCATATATTGTTAGCCAAACAGCTCACTCCATATTCTCTTGGTGCCCTTTTGGGGTATTATGAAAATAAAGTCGCCTTTGAGGGTTTTATTTGGGGAATTAATTCCTTCGATCAAGAAGGGGTTCAATTGGGGAAAGTGTTAGCTCAAAAGATTATCGACCGCTTTGCTTCTGCAAAGGGGCAACCGTACCCTTTGGGCGATGCTTTAATTAAGCAGTTAGATATGCTCTCGTAACAGGATTTAAACGACTTATGACTTCGAAAAATTTATTTCAACTTGAAATTCCCCGACGGGCCAACGTTTGCATTACGGGAGGGGAACCTCTTGTAAGTGGTAGTGAATGTTACTCTATTTTGCTTGAAGGTGCAGAAGAGGGAACTTATGAACGGCGTGATTACTGTGCTGCCTGTGGTGCCCAGCAAACCAAGTTGCATGCATTAAGTAGTGTGGTGAGTCAGTGGAAATCCATAATTCCGGTTCAAAAGGTAGTTTCAGATTTGCCGAAGCAACGTGAAGTTCAGGCTTTGGAGCTTCTTAAAGAGACTTTGCAATTAAATGAAGATGGTGCCCAATCTGAAGCGTTTGTGTTGGCATTGTATTTGACGCGCCGAAGAAAAATTATTTTACGGCAGGAAATTAAAAGAGAAAGCAAGAAGTTTTTGCTTTATGAGATAGCGGAAAGCGGGGATATGTTGTGTGTGCCGAAGATAGCGCTTTCTGAGTTGCAGGTTGAGGCGGTACAAGAAAAATTAGCTAAAAAATTTAAAGCAAAACGAACCGATTAAGCGAAAGGGAACCCCCAGGTTTGTCCCTCCGGGGCATATGCATCAAGCTAAGGAACAAAACTTCTTGCGCTAAACCTCGAAGAGGTGGCTAGTGTAAAGCCCATGATGTAGCACCAACGGTGCAAATCGTGGGGTTAAGTTAAATTAAACAGACAGTCTCGAAGAGGCGGCTAGTGTATCTCCCCGGATGTAGCACCGAAGGTGAAAATCCGGGGAATTCATTATTGAAGTTGCTCTTAGAAAAATATTTTTTGGTCGAACCTATCCCGATTTTCACCTTCGGTGCTACATCCGGGGAGATACACTAGCCGCCTCTTCGAGACTGTCTGTTTAATTTAACTTAACCCACGATTTGCACCGTTCGCGCCCATCATGGGCTTTACACTAGCCACCTCTTCGAGGTTTAGCGCAAGAAGTTTTTGATTCCTTAGCTTGATGCGTATGCCCTCCGGAGCTACACCCGGGGAATAAAACATGCAAGAACACATCGACGATTTCATCAACTACATTGCTTCCGAGAAGGGCTTGTCGCGCAATACCATTGAAGCTTACCAACGCGACATTTCCTATTTTGTCGCTTTTTTGCATCAAAAGCAGATCTCCAGTTTTAATCAAGTAGAAGCCTCCCACGTGATTTCATTTTTAGGTCAATTGCAAGCCGATTTTGCCAGCGCCAGCCTTTGTCGCATTTTAATAGCTATAAAAGTCTTATTCCGCTTTTTAACTCGAGAAGGCTTAGTCCCTGTCAATATTGGCATTTATTTGCATACTCCAAAACTATGGCAGCTGATTCCTGATGTCCTAACCTATGATGAAGTGGAGCTACTGCTCAAACAACCCGACGTTTCTTCAGAGCAAGGAGCTCGAGATAAAGCAATTTTAGAAGTCCTTTATGCCAGTGGCTTGCGTGTCTCGGAATTATGTATGTTAGATCTATATAGTTTAGATGACTCTTCATTGAGAGTCATGGGCAAGGGAAGCAAAGAGAGAATTGTTCCCATTGGAGAAGCTGCTTTAGCCGCAGTAGATCATTATCTGACTCATTATCGAGACGCTTTTGATAGTGAGAAGCAGCTAGCTTTATTTGTTTCCAGGTTGGGCAAGAGAATTGATCGCGTCAGTATTTGGCGCATGATCAAACAATATGCCAAGCAAACGGGGATATTAAAAAATATATCACCTCATACGTTACGCCATTCTTTTGCGACTCATTTACTTGATAATGGGGCTGATTTACGAGTGATTCAAGAGATGCTTGGACATGCCAGCATCAGCAGTACAGATCGCTATACTCATATCAGCCGATCGCGTTTGCAGGAGTCCTTTCAAGCTTTTCATCCGCGGCAGTAGATAGGTTGCTACCAATATGGCCCGCGAAAATGACAGCTCCAGTGGCGAGAGTGACAGGTAGGGAGAGGAAGCAGCCAAAACCTACGATTGCGCAAATGATGAAGGGCTGATTGCTCATAATATTTTTGATTTTTTGAATGGCAGCTTTCATGTGATCAGGAGCAACGACACCTACTACGATGCCGATAGCAAAAAGCGTAGGAGTGCTCCAATAAAGGAAGGCGGCTAAAGCAACTTTAAAAATAATTTGTGCCGCCTGCCAGACTTTTTGTAAAATAAGCTTTGTCTTGGAAGATGGTGCTGACGGATTTGGATTAGCTTGAGTTGCAGGGGGAATTGCAATAGCAGGGAGAATTGCAATAGAAGGTAGGGATTGAGTTGTTAAAGAAGAAGACATGATTGCTCCTCATAGTTAAATAACTGATTAAAGAAGGAGATTATACACGAAATGCTCTCTAAAGACAAGATCCAAAAAATAATCCAAAAAATGATGTTTTTGTTTCTTCACAAAAACAAAGCACAAGTGTAGGTTGTATGATTAGGCTTCATAGGAAATAGTTAATGAAAGATGATTTAGGGGAGTTTAAGCTCTCTAAAAAAGTTAAAGAAAAACTTAAAAATAAAGCTCTGCTAAAAAAAGAGCTTGCTGCAGGCAAGACAGCGCAGCAGATAATGGGTTTCACTGATGAGACGATGGCCAAATTTTATCGTGCTGCTTACCATCTTTTTGAAAATCGACGCTATGCTGACGCTACTAATGCTTTTTTATTTCTTGTCACATTAAATCCTCATAACCATGATTACTGGCTTGGATTGGGCATGGCCACTCAGCTTTACGGCGATTTTGAAGCCGCAATCGATGCTTATGAAATGGCCGCGATAACAGATATGGAAAGTCCTGTCCCTTATTTTTATTTGGCAAAATGCTTGTTTGCCATCCATGACAGAGAGAGCGCTCTTCAGGCTTTGGAACTGGCTTTGGAATATGCAGACGATCGACCAGATTATGTGGAGCTTAAACAACAGGCTCTGGCTGCGCGAAAATTACTGCTTACAGATCGTTAAAATGAAAGGCTATAGCCTTTTTTAAATCAGTCCACTTGTGGTCAGGTATTTCAGCGCCAAGTGTAGAAACTGCAGCGCCTCCTAAAAGATTTCCGAGCCACGCACAATCAGGTAGATTATACCCCTTTAAATAACCGTGCAGAAAACCGCATGCAAATAGATCCCCTGCGCCTGTAGTGTCAATCACATCGACCTTCGTGGCTGGAGAGGAAAATACTTCATTGTTATGGCCTACCCAACATCCATCCTTACCGTTCAAAACAATTGTTATAGGGCCGTATTTGGCCAGGGCTGCACAACCATCTTTTTGGGGGAGATTTACCAATTCCTGCACTTCATTTGCATTGCCAATGACAATATCGACTGCGGTTTTTAAAAGGTGGAGGATCTCTGCAGAAAAAGTTTTGGCTATACGTGGACAGCCTAAGTCTAATGAGACGATAGCTTTTTGGGATTTGGCAAGAGTCATGACTTTTTCTACATAAGGAATACTGAGTTCATCGAGTAAATAACCTTCAATGTGCATCAGGCGAACATTTTCAAAATTTTGTGAAGTAAGCGGATCTTCCGGCATGAGGCTGCTAGCGCCGCTGAAGGAAAGAAAGGTGCGTTGATGGTCTTCGGTTACAAATACGGCGATTTGAGTAGTCGGTAAGTCGGATGTAGTCAAAAGAGTTTTTATGCCAAGTTTGTGATAGGTTTTGCGGCAGAATGCGCCGAACTCATCATTGCCAACTTTACTATAAAACGCTGCGGAATTCCCTAAAGAGGCTAAGCCTTTGATAGTGTTTGAAGCGCTTCCACCTGTGGAAATAAGGGGGGTATAGCCTCGGGTTTTGCATTTTTCGATGACGCTTGAAAAAATATCCCATTCGGCACGCTGTCCATCGCCCTTTTTGATGCCTATCGATTGGAGAAAATCGTCATCGACGCGATAGACCATATCGACACAAGCTGAGCCTACTCCGAGGATGTCGTAAGGACGCATTATATAGCCTAAAATAGTTAATACATTGTGAAGGTGCTTGAAGTCTAGCTTGGACGCAACTCTAATTTAATTCAACGCAAAGAGAACTTTTTTATTCATGTAGCTTAGGCTTTAGCCTGAGATCGTAACGAAAGAACACCCAACGAATTCAGCTAACGATCTCAGGCTAAAGCCTAAGCTACATGTAGCCCTACTTCATTTTTTGTTTGAGGAGTTCGTTGACTACTTGCGGGGAGGCTTTACCTCTCGATAGCTTCATCACCTGCCCCACTAAGAATGCGAAAGCCTTGTCTCTTCCGGCTTTGAAATCCGTTATCGATTGTGCATTTTCGGACAACACCTGATCCACATATGTGCCGATTTCGCCCTGATCGTGGAGCGGTAGGTAGTCGGGATTTTCCGCGACGATTTTTTCGGGGTCTTTTCCTGGTGAAGTCACCATGTCGTCGGCAACATCTTTGGCAATTCTTCCTGTGATAGTGCCTTTATCAATCATATTCACGAGTTTAGCCAGATGATCGGATGGAATGCCATGCGTAATCATCGTTTTGCCGGAATCTTTTAGGCGACCGGCAAATTCTACGATAATCCAATTGCAGAGCACTCGGGCGTTGGGGCATAATTTTAAGGCCTCTTCGAAATAGTCGGCCACCTGCTTATCGCTAGTAAGTACAAAGGCATTGTGGGCTGACAATGCGAGTTCAGCAACATAACGCCGTTCGCGTTGTAGAGGTAGCTCTGGAAGTTTTTTTCTTATTTCTTCGATATAGGCTTCCGTCAAAACGATCGGCAAAAGATCGGGCTCGGGAAAATAGCGGTAATCGTCAGCTTGCTCTTTACGGCGCATGAGCACTGTTTCTTTCTTTTCGGGATCCCATCGATAAGTGGCTTGGGTAATGACTTCATGCGGTGATTTATTTGCATGGAGGGTATATTCGCGGATCTGCCTTTTGATTTCAGCCTCGAGCGCCATTTCCATATTGCTGAAGGAATTCATGTTTTTGATTTCGATTTTATTGCGCAGCTCTTTTTCCCCTTTAATTCTAACTGAGATGTTGGCGTCGACGCGCAATGAGCCCTCTTCCATGTTGCAATCGCTGGCATCAATGTATTGCAGGATCGCTTTAACGGCCATGGCATAAGCCACAGCCTCGCGCGGTGTATGGATGCACGGTTCGGAAACAATTTCGATCAATGGCACACCGGCACGGTTGTAGTCAACTCCGGCAAATGTCGGAAAGTGCTTTAGCATGCCGGCATCGTCTTCAAGATGGACGCGATTGACTGCAAAAGTTTTTTCCACTCCATCGACTTCCGCCACGATACTGCCTCCAAGAACGATAGGTTCATCATATTGGGTGATTTGGAAATTGCGTGGACTATCCGGATAAAAATAGGATTTACGATCAAACTTGCTGAATTTTGAAATTGTGGCGTTGATAGCGCAGCCAAATTGGACCGCTTTTCGCACAGCTTCTTTATTCAGTACAGGAAGAGCACCTGGCTGTCCCGTGCAAACTTCTGTGATGTTTGTATTTGGTTCATCGCCAAAATGATTGGGAGCGCAACTGAACAGTTTTGATTTGGTATTCAGTTCCGTATGTATTTCAAGGCCGATGACCGTTTCCCACTGAGTCGGATGATTCATAAATTCTTATTCCTATTTCACAAGTTCTGGGATGGAAGTGTTGTAATTTGTTGCCTTTTCGAAGGCGTCGGCGGCCTTTAAAACGCGTGCGTCGTGTAGCTGCGGACCAGTCAACTGCAACCCAAGCGGCTTTCCATCACTTGCAAAGCCTTCTGGAACGCTGATTGATGGCAGGCCGGCCAGATTGGCTCCGATCGTATAAATATCCTCCAAATACATTTGAAGAGGGTCTTTCATAGCCCCAATTTCAAAGGCTGTGAAGGGCGATACTGGTGTGGCTACAAGATCGCATTGCTTAAAGGTCTCTTTGTATTTTTGAATGAGCAGTGTGCGTACCTTTTGTGCTTTTTTGTAGTAGGCATCTTTATAGCCTGCGCTTAATACATAAGTGCCGAGGAGAATGCGTCGTTTTACTTCCGGACCATATCCCTCCTCTTTTGAGAAGTCATAGACCTCATCCAGTGTTTTCGCTTTGGCTGAACGCAGGCCATAACGGATCCCATCGAAACGGGCTAGATTGGTCGAGGCTTCGGCAGTGGCTAAAATGTAATATACGCCAATGGAGTATTTGAGGAGGCTTAAATCAACATCGACAATTGTTGCTCCAAGTTTTTTGAAAACCTCTATGGAATTTAGAAAATGCTTTTTGGGCTCTTCTTTCAGTTGTTCAAGAAACTGCCAAGGCACTCCGATGCGCATGCCTTTCATGTCGCCATCAAGCTGGCTAGCATAAGGGACTTGAGGCGTGTCATAGCTGGTGGAATCTTTTTCGCAATGGCGTCCTATAACTTCCATCAGCAAAGCAATATCAGCCGTGGTCGTCGCTAGTGGTCCAATTTGATCCAGCGATGAGCCGAACGCCACCAATCCGAAGCGCGATACGCGTCCGTAGGTGGGTTTAAAGCCGACGATGCCGCAAAAGGAGGCGGGCAGGCGGACCGATCCGCCGGTATCACTGCCGAGGGCCAATGGACAGAGTCTGGCGGCAACTGCTGCCGCCGAACCGCCTGAAGAGCCACCGGGAGTGCATTTAAGATCCCAAGGATTGTGGGTTTTTTTCAAGGCTGAGTTTTCGGTGGAAGAACCCATGGCAAATTCATCGAGGTTTGTTTTACCGATGATGATGCCATCTTCATCTTCTATTAGTCTAGTCACGGTTGCATCGAAAGGCGCGCGGTAGTTTGTTAAGAATTTGGAGGCGCAGGTGGTGGTTTCGCCTTTTACGTGGATATTGTCTTTGATGGCGATCGGGATGCCGGCCAGCTTGCCTAATTTTTGTCCGGATTTCTTTTTTTCATCGAGAAGTTTGGCTTTTGCGAGTGCGCGTTCGGGGAAGACGGCTAAAAAAGCTCCGATTTTTCCATCGTATTGTTGAATGCGTTTTAAGTAAGTTTCGACGATGGCGACGGCAGAGAGTTCACCACTCATGAATTTGTTGTGTAGTTCGACGGCTGAAAGAGAATGCATTGGCGGACGACCTTATAAGTTAGTTGGGTTTCAAAACGGGTGGAACGCGGATCATACCACCAACTTGTGAGGGGGCATTTGCTAAAAAGACTTCGCGCGGCATTGTTTCGCCAACTTCATCTTCGCGGTAGACATTAGTGACGCCTTCCAGAACTGAATTGCAGGGAGAAACGTTTTCGGTGTCAATTTCTTGCAGCTGTTCAAAATAACCAAGAATTTTATCCAGGCTGCTCATGAGGTTTTCTTGTTCCTGCTCGGTACAGTCGATGCGACTGAGTTTGATCAGTTTTTGAATAGCTTCTTTATCCAGAGTTTCCATAATTCATGCATTTGTTAATGGTTTGATGAGATTCTACGATAGTTTAGCTGTTTACCTGAAATTATGCAAGGGTGAGAAAAAATTTGGAGTGCGGTGACTTGTCACCGCTTTTTCAAGAATTCATGTGTGAATTGCGAGTTTTTGATCCCTCCACCTATAAATGAACTCCCGGGAAAAGTGGTGACAAGTCGTATATGCATGAGAGTAAAGAACGCAAACATTTGATGCTTAAGCCTCGAAGAGGTGACTAGTGTAAAGCCCATGATGTAGCGCCGAAGGTGCAAATCGTGGGTTAAGTCAAATTAAACAGTCAGTCTCGAAGAGGTGGTTAGTGTCTCTCCCCGGCCTGAGTTTACAAGTTATTTTCATCGTCTAACGCAACCTTTTGATCCATAATCAGTTATATTTTTCTAAATTACCGAGTGGGGTAATACACGAAAAATATAACTGATTCTGAATCAAAATGTTGCATTATACTCAGAAAATAACTTGTAAACTCAGGCCGGATGTAGCACCGAAGGTGAAAATCCGGGGAAAGTCGAAAGAAAAAGTAGTTTAATACAAGAACAATGCAATTTCTTTTATTTTAAAACTGTTTTGTAAACGGGTTTTCCCAGATTTTCCCCTTTGGGGCTACATCCGGGGAGAAACACTAGCCGCATCTTCGAAGCTAATTGATTTATCGTGATTTTTCCCACGATTTGCACCTTCGGCGCTACATCATGGGCTTTACACAAGCCACCTCTTCGAGGTTTAGCAAAGTGAGAAAACTATAGAGCGCGGTAGCGGTCAACAGACTTGTTATTTCCATGGTTTTTTGATAAGTTAAATCGGTTTTGTGTTTTTTTGCAATCTATAGAAAATCGTTTTTTAAATAATTTATTTTATTTTTAATTATGTGATGTTTTTTTTCTTTTATATATATTTAGATTAGTTTTATAATTATGTTTAATAACATAAGTTTTGTGTAAGTCGAAATAGGCGTCAATTTTAGGAGGTATTTATGAGCGCACCTGCAGGACGGGATCCAAATGAGCCCTCACGTAATTGGGGAGGAATTTCAAATAAATTTGATCTAAATCAAAAAATTGAAATTCAAAAAAGCCAAAATATCAATGAGACGATATCCCCTATAAAAAAAATAGGTTCATTGCAAGGAAGAAAAGTCGAACAAATCAACGACAATAGTATGAATCGCGTTTTTTCACGAATGGGTGGAGATAGCCCGTTTTCCGCAGCACATCCCCTGCCTAATAAAATAGGGGGCGCATCGGAGAAACTTGCTGCGTTCGCCCAACAACGTCAAGATTTAAGGAAAGCTCAGATTGAAGAACGTAAAGAACAAGAACCTGAGATTCAAAAGGAAGGAGCGCAAGGGCAAGACGACTTTGGCCAAATGGGCCGACTTAAAGAGAATCCAAGCCCAGAAGGGCAGTCGCCTTCTCAAATTGAACAGGAGCCTGGAGAACCTCAAATTGAAGAAGATGATGAACCAGAGCCTGGAGCTGCTCCAATAGATGTTGGCGAAGTCGATATAGAGGAGAGGGAAGGGCCACCTCATATAGAGGCGAGGGAAGAACCACGTCTGGATCAGCTTTCTAATGAGCAATTAATTGACTTACTTTCGCTTGATGTTAATCAATATCCTCCGCCAGGGTTCGTGTCCAATTTAGTAAGGGCTCAGCTGAATCGCGATCCAGAAAATATCAGAGATTTAAGCGATTTTTTGCGCCTGATAGTTAATCCTAAAGATATAATCGAAATATTTAAGGTAAAGGATGGCGATTCTCCGCTAATAAGGATGCGAACCGACGCCTTAAAAGAAGATGCGAATGCCTTACTGAGGTGTGGTGGTGGTGATATAGGAGATAAGTTAGGCTTTACCCCTGAACAAATAATAGAATATCGTATAGGAAAAAGAGATTTGTATTAAATGCCGGAAGAGGATAATAACCCTTAGTCAAACCTAAGGAAATACCATGTCTCAATTTACTCTTTCCATCGGAGCTCACGCTCCAGATTTCTCTCTTCGCGGCACAGATGAGAAAATCCATTCCCTGAATGATTATAAAAACGCCGATGTATTAGTTGTCTTTTTCACTTGCAACCATTGCCCCTATGTAATCGGATCGGATGAAATTACACGCAAAACTGCAGATCGTTTTAAGAAGCAGGGCGTTGTTTTCGTCGGCATCAATTCCAACAGCATCCATACTGTCGAAGCGGATTCCTTTGAACATATGGTTCAAAGGATGCAGGAACATAAATTTCCATGGACCTATTTGTATGACGAAACCCAAGCCATAGCCAAAAAATATGGCGCTTTGCGCACTCCTCATTTCTTTGTTTTCGACAAAAATCGAAAATTGATCTATACGGGAAGAGGTGTGGATAGTCCGAGGGATTCCTCAAAAATTACAGTGAATGACTTGGAATGCGCCTTAGAGGAACATCTGGCAGGAAAAGCAATTTCGGTCCCTCTCACAAATCCGATCGGATGCAATGTCAAGTGGGACGGCAAAGAACGGCATTGGATGCCTGCAGAAGCCTGTGATTTAGTTTAATAAAGATAATGAGGTTATCATGAAAATTCTTATGAGCGGGGCATCGGGTTTTGTCGGTTCAGCCCTGACAGGTTTTTTAAGGACATGCGGTCATCAAGTTATTCGCCTTGTACGCGACGAAAGTCTTGTCACTGTCGACAGTATATTTTGGGATCCTGCTAAAGGGATATTGGACCCCAATGCAATTGAAGGCTTTGATGCTGTAATTAATCTGGCAGGGGAGAGTGTTGTTGGGGGCCGCTGGACCACCCACCGCAAAGAATTGATTGTAAATAGTCGGGTGCAAGCCACGAAACTATTAGCCGAAACGATGGCAAAGCTTGTCAATCCTCCAAAAACGTTTATTAGTGCATCGGCCGTAGGGTATTATGGCGATCGCTGTAACAAGGTATCTACAGAGGATACCGCTGCAGGACAAGGTTTCTTGGCATCTGTGTGTCAACAATGGGAAGCAGCCACGGCACCGGCGGAAAAAAAGGGGATTCGTACGATTCATATGCGTATGTCAATGGTGCTTTCGCCGAAAGGTGGAGCTTTGCGGAAAATGTTGATCCCCTTTAAATTGGGCTTAGGCGGACGTTTGGGAGGTGGAGAGCATTACATGAGCTGGATTGCCCTTGATGATTTGTCAGCTGGAGTTCTTTTTCTTTTGAATAATCCTTCGATTGAAGGGGTTGTCAATATGACTTCGCCAACTCCGGTAACGAATGCTGAATTTACCAGGACATTAGGAAAGGTTGTTAGGCGGTCAACGGTATTTAGTACTCCGGCATGGGTCCTAAAATTAATATTAGGTGCCGAAATGACTAACGATTTTTTGCTATGCAGCCTGCGTGTTGAGCCTGAGCGGCTGACCAAAGCAGGATACACTTTTCTGTACCCAGACCTTCTTTGTGCTCTTAAGCATCTTTTGAAATATTAAGGAGTGAAATATGCCCCCTATTCAACCAGGTCCAAAGCCGGCGCAAAGTAACAAAAGCTTTATAGCAACGTTGTTATTTTGTCTTTTATTAGGTGTTTTAGGAGTTCATCGCTTCTATGTTGGTAAGATTGGCACGGGTATACTCATGCTGCTTACTTTTGGAGGTTTTGGCATTTGGACCTTGATCGATTTCATTCTGATTGTATCATCCAGATTCACCGATGAAGATGGATTTTTGATTGAGCCTTAATGCTTTAACTGTTAAACTTCTCGTTTACCAGGAGCTAAGTTATGACATTTTCTCATCTATTAACATCTTGTGCTCATGTTGGATTGAAGACTGCCAGTCAGGTTGTTGGTCCAATGAGAGCATCTGCAAAGGGGTATGGAGCGAGAGCTTATTCCCATCTTACCGGACCTAAAAAGGATTCACTTGAATCGGATGTTGTAAAAGTTTTTTTTGGTGTTACGGTGCTCTATTCAAGCGCGTTTGCGCTGTCCCTGTATGGCAAAGACAGAACAGAGAAAAGTCCACCTGATCATGATATTGCTCTGCTTTTTGGTCCTGGATAATCTATACCGGTCGTGATTCAAAAGTTGGCATTTCTAGCTGCGCGAAAATCCCCGCGGATCAAAGATCGCAAATGGGTTCATATTACTAATATTGACCCATTTGCGATCTTTGATCCGCGGGGATTTTCGCGCAGCTAGAAATGCCAACTTTTGAAACACGACCGGTATACCTTGCAAAATATTTATTTGGTGGTGCATACATAGCAGATAATTCTGAAAAAGGATCTATTATGAATATTTTCAAGCACATGTTAATTGCTGCTGTTTTTTCTCCGCTATTGGTTTTTGGAGGGTATAGTCCGCAGACTCATTTTTCAACCGATGATTGTAATGGTGATGATGAAAGGCCATGGCACCATCATAAGACTATCGAAGAACATTATGAAGCTTTGGAAATAAGCGATCCAACTTATGAGTTAGAAGATAGCACAATGTATCCTGGTCAGCGTGAAGACGTTTCGGATATGCTTTTTCGCTAGCATAGATATTAAAAAGCTACTGCCGAGACAATTGCAGAAGTCCAACATAGAGCATTGAAAATGCGGCTTGCTTCAGCCCAGGCAGCAGGGAGCTCTGAAAGAGCGACCGGAGGCCTGGGTAGACGTAAAAAAAGGACATAGCCCTGAAAGGGAGACTCAAAAGTGCTTTGAGATGAAGCAAAAGAGCCTCCCTTTCAGGGCTATGTCTTTTTTTTACGTCTACCCAGGCTTCCGGTCGCTCCTTCAGAGCTCCCTGCTGCCTGGGCTGAAGCAAGCCGCATTTTCAATGCTTTATGTTGGACTTCTGCAATTGTTTCGGCAGTGGCTTTTTAATATTTAAGCAAAACGAGAACAGTTACGAATTTTCCTGTGCACAACTTTTAATCACGTCCTTTTCTTTCAGCCTCTTTGCTTTTTATCCCTTTCTCCTTTATCCTTTACATTTTATCCCTATCCCTTTGTGTTGTTATGCCACTTTTTAGTAAAGAAAGTTTAGAAACCCTTCGTCAACGAGTTGATCTTGTAGATGTCTTATCGTCTCACATGGAACTCAAGCGCACAGGGGCTGCATATAAAGGTTTATGCCCGTTTCACGACGAAAAAACGCCTTCTTTTGTCATTCACAAAGGAGATACGCATTACCATTGCTTTGGATGCGGCGCTCATGGCGATGCCATTCAATTCCTAATGACCAACCTAAAGATGACCTTTTTGGATGCCGTAGAGAGTTTGGCGCAGCGCTTTAATGTACCATTGGAAGTTATAGAAGCCGCCGAGGATAAAAAAGGGCCGAATAAAGCCGCCCTGAAAGAAGCCCTGGAAATGGCAACTCGTCTTTATCATTTTACATTATTGCATACCGAGGAAGGACATCAAGCTTTAAAATACCTCTATAAACGAGGTATCGATCTTGATTTTATTCGCCGATTTCGCATTGGCCTCGCGCCGCAGAAATCGGGCATATTGCGCAAAATCCTGCATGATAAATTCATTAAAGATGAAGTGATGGGAGAAGCAGGGTTAATTTCTCCCGGTCGCGAAGGGGGATGGCGCGATTTCTTTAGCGACCGCATTACGTTTCCCATTTGCGACCCCACAGGAGCTGTGATCGGTTTTTCTGCTAGAAAATATAAAGATGAAACATTTGGCGGAAAATACGTCAATACAGCCGAAACCCCGTTATTTAAGAAATCCAGGATTCTATTTGGACTGCATCATTGTCGCCGACGGATTGCCAAAGAGCGTAAGGTTATAATTGTTGAAGGACAAATCGATGCTTTGCGTCTAATATCATCCGGATTTAATATCACAGTGGCCGGACAAGGCACAGCATTCGGAGAAGGACACGTCAAAGAATTGATGGCATTAGGTCTGAACGAGGTTTATTTAGCATTAGATGGGGATGAAGCAGGAAGGCAAGCCGCTTGCAAAATTGGAGATCTTTTCCAGTTGGAAGGGGTGGAAGTTCGCATCATTGATATGCCTCAAGGTGATGATCCGGATTCGTTTTTACGTGAGATGGGTCCCAAAGCTTTTCTAGGCTTAATGGAAACCAGTGTGGATTATCTGACATTTTTAGTTAGAGTGCTCTCAGCAAAAATAAATATTGAGTCCCCAGCAGGCAAGAACGAATTGGTGCAGATGCTGATCAAGCAGATTCGCAATTGGAAGCATCCGTTGGTCGTGCATGAAAGCTTAAGGAAGGTTGCGCATCTGATGAAAGTTCCCGAGGAAATGGTTGGTGTAGGACAGGAGCATTTACCTAACAACGTATTCATAAAAAAATCTGGCAGCATCGGACTCCAGACCGTTGATGTTGACAAGATCATGGAATCCGATTTCTTACGCTGGTTATTGCTTTTAGGACAAAGGCAGACGGCGCTTGTTGATATTGCATTTCTCAACCTAAAGCCAGAGCACCTGCGCGTTTCTGCTTGCCGCAGCATCTATCAAGCCTATATGGAATGTTATCGGGATCAAAAACCTCGGGATTTGCTATCGCTGGCGATTTGCATTGACGATCCGGAAGGACAACGAGTGATCTCCGAGCTGACCCAAAAAAAGATCAATCACGATCGTGCAGAAGAGCAATGCTGTGAGACAATTCAGAAAATCCTGGATCGCAATTGGATGGAAAAGCGGGAAGAGATAAGGATTCGCATCCAAAGTGCACAGTGTTCTGAAGAAGAGATCTTCGAACACGTCAAGAAATTTGACGAGCTTAAACGAACCCCTCCAAAATTAATCAAATCCACCACTAACGATTTGAGTATTCACCAATAATCAATTTTTCGATATATGTTATTTCATGCGAACTCTTAATTTTAAAGAGGATTATGGACAATAACAATGGAATCGGTGGAAGGCTAATCGGAGCTTTAGTTGTTGCTGCGATAGGATTTACGATGTATCTAGCACAGGTGCAGCAAAATCCTGTGACAGGAGAAAAGCAACATGTTTCAATGTCCCCGGATCAGGAAATACGGTTGGGTTTGCAATCCGCCCCTGAAATGGCTCATCAAATGGGTGGAGAGCTATCGAGTGCAGATGCACATGAGATGGAAGTACAAAAAATAGGAGCCTTTCTAGTTGCAAATTCTATCGCAAAGAACAGTCCCTGGAAATTTCAATTTCATGTTCTTGCCGACACAAAAACAATTAATGCTTTTGCTCTACCTGGAGGACAGGTTTTTATTACCATGGGATTATTGAATAAACTTCAAACTGAGGCGCAGCTTGCAGGTGTTTTGAGTCATGAAATGGGTCATGTCATTGAAAGACATTCAGCCGAACAAATGGCAAAAAGTCAATTAGGCCAATCATTAATCGTTGCTGTAGGTGTAGGTTCAACAGATCCTAATCATCCTGGGTATGCCATGGATGCGACCATGATAGCATCAGTGGTCAATCATATGGTGGAATTACGCTACAGTCGAAAGGATGAATCTGAAGCAGACATGTGGGGCTTGAAATTGATGTCGCAAGCGGGATATAACCCAAGAGCGATGGTCCAAGTAATGGAAATTTTAAAAGCGGCTGATGATCATGGACATTCTGTTGAGATGTTTCAGACCCATCCAAACCCCGACATTCGGATGCGAGATATCAACAATTACCTACAAGAGCATCCGCCTCAAGAAGGCCTGAAAGATGGCAAAAATCTCAAAGATGTCTTTATTGATTAAACCTGGGAATGGTGATTACAAATGCCCCATAAAAATATTGATAAAACAGGTAGAATTGTAAGGACAGTTATTGCAGTGCTTTTACTTGGCTATGCGTGGTGGGCAAGTAGCTGGATTGCTCTTATCTTCGCTTTGTTCACGCTTTTTGAAGCCTATGCCAGCTGGTGCGTTTTTTATCAGCTTATCGGTAAAAATAGCTGCCCAAAGGACTAACAATCCTCTTGTCACTATAAGCCTATTCGGAAAAGCGGTGACAAGTCACCGCACTCCAAATTTATACCAGCCTCTAGTTGAAATTACCCATTTGGGCTGCGCCAAAGCCCCGAGGTTTGCCGATCATAAGTCGGTCAATATTAGTAATATGAACCGACTTATGATCGACCAACCGCGGGAGCTTTCGCGTAGACCAAATAGGAAATTTCAACTAGAGGCTGGTATAAGGCAATTTTAGGGATTAACAATCTTTACATGCTAAGACTGGTAATGCGCCGTCTGAAGTTTTTGATTTATCTTTGTTTTTGCATGGGCAGCCAGCTAATTGCTGCTCGCCTTCACAAGATTCAGTGCCTTTGCCTTTACATTTTTCACAGCAGTCGCATTCGGCTTGAAGAGATACAGCACCAAACAAGCTAAAGCAGGCTAATGAGCTTAAAATAAGAAGTTTTTTTGTCATTTTGGTTTCTCCATGTAAATGATTTAACCTTATCATTTTTTTACTTTGAATCATTTAAAGTCAATCTATTTCCCAGCGATGCCGAAAATCCCTATACAAATAATTCTAAATATGAAACTTTCGGTTTAAACTTTACAGGGAGAGGTTAATGAAGGCTGCAAATATCAATTCAACAGGTGGTCCGGATAAAATCCAATGGAGTGAGCTGCACATTCCTGAAATAAATCAAAACCAGGTGCTCGTAAAAGTGGCGTCGGTGGCGGCAAATCCTGTGGATACCTATATCCGCGCAGGCAAATTTCCTCTAGAAAAGCCCTTGCCCATGCCTTATATTATTGGCAGTGATATGGTCGGTATTGTTTCAAAAGTGGGAAAGGATGTTAAACAGTTTAAAGTCGGACAAAAAGTATGGAGCAATACATGCGGTTATTTTGGACGCCAAGGGTGTTTTGCTGAATTTGTCGCTGTAGATGAAAATCTTCTTTATTCTGTACCCGATGGCATTAAAGACCAAGAGTTGGTGGCAACGGCACAAGCTGGAATAACGGCATGTTATGGTCTGCTTCATATAGCTAAATTACAAGCTAATGATACGATTTTTGTTCTTGGCGGGAGCGGCAATGTAGGATCTGCAGTCATCCAGATAGCCAAAGCGCGCGGTGCGAAAGTTTTTGCTGCCACGAGCGGAGAAGCTAAAATGGAGTGGTGCCGAAAGTTAGGAGCAGATCTTGTGGTGGATTACAAAAAAGACAATATTGAAAAGAAGGTTAAAGAAGTTTTGCCGCAAGGAGTGAATGTGTTTTGGGATACTTCACGCCAGCCAAACTTTGATACAAGTGTTGCCATGATGGCCAATAGAGGAAGAATCATTCTAATGGCCGGGGCCGATTCCAGGCCACAATTTCCCGTCGGACCTTTTTATAGGAAGCAGTGCACTTTGGCAGGTTTTTCTTTGTTCAACGCGACACCTGCCGAGTTAAGACAGTGCGCTGAAATTGTTACAGCATGTCTGCAGCAAAATAAGCTTAAGACCAAGATTGCAGCCACCTTGCCATTAGAAGAAGCTGCGAAGGCTCACGAGATGTTGGAGTCTCAAGCGGATCTTTGGGGCAAAATTGTTCTAGTACACTAAAAGAGATAGGCCACATCAACTGAAGCGGACCAAGTCGTCCAGTTTAAGTTGCGCAATGGGGCTGACCCGGATTCAAAGTGCATCTTGCCTTTGCTGCCAGACATCTCCTTGTAGTCGAGATCGATCGCAAGAAGCCAGTCTTCGCAGAATTGGTAGGATGTGCTTAAGTTGAATTCGTTGCCGATGATGTTGCCGCAGTGTTGGTTGCCTCTGAGGGCATCAACAGCAAAGTTTTCATGAATTTTCATTTGATATTTAGCCCAATGAAAGGCGTATGTAAAAGCCACTTGCCAATCGCATGAAATATGAAATGCTGTGGAAAAACCAAAGAAAGGGCCATTCCAACGGAAGCGGTATTTGTTGTGCGATTCAACCACTGCAGCATTCGGATCAAGTGCATTAGAGTATTTAGAGTTGACGAATTTTTGGAAGCTATAATTCCATCCTATAAGAGGCGTCAAGGCGTATTGATAGCAGTTCCAATGAAATTGGTATCCAACCCCTCCGGAAAGATCGTACGCGTGACCCTTTGTTTTAGCGTGTAAGTCGCTTGTCAGGTCCAGCGAGCTCGAACTAAGAGATGGTGTAGTGAGGGAGTGGTCTTTGACATGTTGACTACCGCTGTTATCAAAGAGGCCATAATCGAAATAGGCTCCAACCAGGTAATGATCGCAGGCAATAACTTGGGCGCCGACTTCAACAACTCCCATGCTGACATTTTTCCAACTTTCGGAGATGCTGGTGTCGATGGTCGGGCTATTAGGCAGGGTTTTCCAATTGATGCAATCTTGCCGGTATCCGCCGCCAACGCCAATCGTTGTTATTGAGTCAAAGCCAAAGCAGTTGCGGGAACCTTCGCTTACGAAAGCTTCCATTGTAAAAGCCTGAGTGGAAGTGGCGAGAGAAGCTAAGATTAATAGGATACATTTTTTCATGATGACCTCCAAAACAAAGATAAAGGGATCGTATACGTTTTTTCGAGTATAATTGCAAGCAGGAAGAGATCCAATCCCCGATTGTTCTCAGCAGAGAAGGGCAAATTTGGAATGCGGTGACTTGTCACATACGTTTCAGGCTAAGGAATCAAAAACCTTCTGTGTTAAGCCGCGAATGCGGCGGAAGCATATAGCCACAGGCTGACGCCCAATGTCATCAACTTAAAGAAATTTACATACTTTTGTTGTGTCGCCCCTCCGGGACTTCGATTTGTTTTTGAGTTACCCAGGCTTCGTTCCTCAGCCTGGGCTACATTGTGCCGACCCTCCGGGCCGAGAGTAGGTGTTTAAAACCTTTAATCCACATAGGTCTTCAATATTTCCGAATTACCTCTTAAGCCTGGCGAGTTTCTAGTCTTTCGGCCCGGAGGGTCGGCACATTGTAGCCCAGGCTGAGGAACGAAGCCTGGGTATTTCAAAAAAAAACAGCAGTCCCGGAGGGGCGACACAATAAAAATATATAAATTTCTTTAAGTTGATGACATTGGGCTGACGCCTGTGGCTATATGCTTCCGCCGCATTCGCGGCTTAGCACAAGAGGTTTACGAACTCTTAGTCTGTTACGTATGTGATGAGTCGCTGCTCTCCAAATTGTTCCAATTTTTTCTAAGAGTAGACTTAAGATTTGTGATTAATTTTCAGCTAGAGTATACACAAGAGATGTTAACAAATTTTTTCGGTAGTCGTTTATGGATCTCGATGCTTTGCTAAATAGTGGATTTCTTAATCTCGATCTTATTGAAGAAAACTACGACTTGTATAAAAAAAATCCATCTGCTGTCGATCCCTCCTGGCGAGCTTTTTACGATCGGATGGAGCAATCCAAGCCTGAAGAAGTAAAGCCAAGCAAACAATATCTTCCTGCAGTAGAGATTCCCGCGCTCGAACCTGCAGATTTAAGCCATAACTCAGTGCTTTATTACCCTCGCATTGACACGATCAATGTTTCCGGGGACTTGAGGATCTTTAATCTCATCGAGGCCTACCGCACTTATGGCCATCTTCTTGCCAGGGTAAACCCTATTTCGATTGGTGACAAAACGGAGCCTCATCGATTGCAAATAGAAGCTTTTGGCTTTACAAAACAGGATTTATCCGTTCATTTCCCTTCAAATGGCTTGCTCAAAGAACAATCTGCGCCGCTTTTAGATATAATCAACGCCCTGAAAGCTACGTATTGCGATAAGATCGGCGTCGAGTACATGGGATTGCAAAGCCCTGCGATGGAAGGGTGGCTGCAAAACCAGATTGAACCAAATCGTTTCAGAATCGATTTGACAATGGAACAAAAAAGGAAGATTTTACAGCTTTTGAACCAGTCAGAACTGTTTGAAGTTTTTTTGCACACTAAATATGTTGGACAAAAACGCTTCTCCTTAGAAGGCAGCGAAACGCTGATTCCGATGTTAGCCTCTCTCATCGATATTGGAGCTGCTCAAGGCCTAGATGAATTTGTGTTAGGCATGTCTCATCGCGGAAGATTGAATGTGCTATGCAACATCTTAAACAAATCTTATGTCGATATCTTTTCGGAATTTGAAGAAGGGTATGTTCCCGCTTCAATTGAAGGCAGCAGCGACGTTAAATATCATAAAGGATTTTATTCCGATTCAATAAGCGTTCATGGAAATAAAGTCAAAATTACGTTAACGCCAAATCCCAGCCATTTGGAATCCGTTGGTCCTGTTGTTGAAGGACAAGTCCGCTCATTACAGACTTTAAGAAATGAAGAAGAGCGGCACGGCAAGGTGATACCAATATTGGTTCATGGAGATGCCGCCATTGCCGGGCAGGGGGTAGTTTATGAAACATTGCAGCTAGCTCGGCTAGCCGGATATTCAACTGGCGGCACAATCCATTTTATCATCAACAATCAAATCGGCTTTACAACTGTGCCGAAAGATGCTCGTTCGACGAGGTATTGTACGGATATCGCCAGAGCTTTCGGCGCGCCTGTATTTCATGTGAATGTGGAAGATCCTGAAGGGTGTGTTTTTGTAACAAATTTAGCCTTTGAACTAAGGCGCCGATTTCAATGCGACGTCTTCATTGAGCTTAATTGCTATCGAAAATATGGACACAATGAAGGTGATGAACCTGCGTTTACACAGCCTCTTGAATATCAGCAAATTCGTAAAAAACGTCCGGTGCGCGACATTTATCGGGATTCTTTAATAGAACAGGGAGTGCTGGAAAAAGATTTGGCCGAAAGATTGGAAGTCGAATTCAAAAATGCCTTGCAGAATGCCTTGCAAGAACAGAAACTAACCTCTTCAAAAGGAAGATCGGAAGAACCCGCCACTACAATGAAAAATGAAGAAATCTTTCAATCCATTTCAACCGGTGTGGAGAAAAAGATTCTACAGGAAGTTGGCGAACGCATATGCCATGTACCTGATGATTTTACAATACATCCGAAGCTGGCGACTCTTAATAAAGAGCGTCTTGATATGCTTAAGGAAGGTTCAGAAGGCAGGCCTCTGGATTGGGGCATGGCAGAGCTTTTAGCCTACGGAACCCTTCTATGGGATGGGGCTCACGTGAGGTTATCCGGTCAGGACACATGTCGAGGAACGTTTAGCCATCGACATGCCATGTTAATGGATCAAGTCAAAGAGCGGGAATATATTCCCTTAAAGCACCTCAAAGAGAACCAAGGGCGTTTTGATCTTTACAATTCTCCTTTATCTGAATATGCAACCCTTGGGTTTGAATATGGATATAGCGTAGCTAATCCTAATGCGTTGGTGATTTGGGAAGCGCAGTTTGGAGATTTTGCCAATGGTGCGCAAATCATCATTGATCAATACATCTCTACTGCCGAACAAAAATGGATGCAGAAGTTTTCGCTAACCCTCTTTTTGCCTCATGGGTATGAAGGTCAAGGTCCGGAGCATTCCTCCGGGCGCATAGAGCGATTTCTTACCCTTGCCGGTGATAATAATATGATGATAACAAATCCCACCACTCCGGCACAATTTTTTCATTTGCTGCGCCGTCAGGTGATAAGTCCGTGGCAAAAGCCCCTCATTGTTTTTACACCTAAAGGATTGCTTCGCCATCAAGCTTGTGTCAGTCAGCTAAAAGATTTAACCGAAGGGTCGTTTAAGGAAATTCTCGACGATCCCAATCCACCTAAAAAAACCAAGCGGCTGGTTTTATGCAGCGGCAGGATCTTTTATGATTTGATTGCCGAGCGGGAAAAAACCGGAACAGATGAACTTAGGATTGTAAGGCTTGAACAACTATACCCCCTCGATACCGCTGCCCTTAAAGCGATGATAAGTAAATTAGTCGGACTTAAAGAATGCATCTGGGTGCAGGAAGAGCCGAGCAACATGGGCGCTTGGCATTTTGTAAGGCCTATTTTGCGGGAGCTTCTGCCAAAAAGCATAGAAATATCTTATGTTGGCCGTACGCGCAGTTCATCCCCTGCAGTAGGATCTTATGCCCTGCATAAACGAGAACACATGACTATGATGACAGCTTTGTTTGGCTCGAAAGAAACCGAAAAATAATGGCGATAAATTTGGAGTGCGGTGACAAGTCACCGCACTCCAAATATTTCTCGGCCCCGGAGGGGCGACACAATTATAAGCGAATTTAGGAGAATTCTGATGAAAGTGGAAATAAAAGTCCCTGTAATGGGTGAATCTATTACCGAGGCTACTGTAGGGGCTTTGCTTAAGGAAAATGGGTCTCACGTTTCTGTCGATGATGAATTGCTTGAATTGGAGACAGATAAGGTTAATCAAATTCTGTACGCTCAGCAATCCGGTACCGTATCTTGGAATGTGTCTAAAGATGATGCAGTAAAGATTGGTCAAGTCCTGGGGTTCATAGATACAGAAAAAGCCTCAGCCCAAGCACCACCACCCAAAAAGACTGATAAGGATACACCTGCAAAGGTTCCTGAAAAGAAAGGACCTAAAGAGCAAAACAAAGAGACAAAACCGGCAGAAGCTCCGCCTCTTTCCATAGCACCTCCGGCAGCAGGACTTGGAGAAGAGACTCAAAGCATTCGACAGTCAAAAGAAGAATTCGTAGCCGGTCTTAACACACCGGCGCCGTCCGCAACTTCTCAAGTCGTTCAAGAGAAACAGCCCGCTAAAGTTTCACTTCCATCGCAAGCTCCGGCTGAAGGCCGTGAGACGCGGAAGAAAATGTCAAAAATCCGCAAAGTTATTTCTCATAGGTTGGTGGAAGCATTACAGCAGACTGCCATGCTTACAACATTCAATGAAGTGGATATGTCTAACATCATGGCCTTGCGTGATTCCTATAAGGATGCTTTCTCAAAAAAATATCAAGTCCGCTTAGGGTTCATGTCCTTTTTTATTAAAGCTTCTGTCGCTGCAATGAAGGTTGTTCCTGAGATCAATACCTATATTGATGGCGATGATATTGTCTATCGCAATTATTTTAATATCAGCGTGGCTGTTGGTACAGATCGCGGACTCGTCGTACCTGTCATAAGGGATTGCGATCAATTATCATTCGCCCAGATTGAAGGGGAACTAGAGAGTTATGCCAAGAAAGCTCGCGAAGGCGGTCTTGTAGCTGATGATTTGCAAGGGGGAGGGTTCACAATTACTAACGGAGGCGTTTATGGTTCGCTGCTTTCAACCCCTATCTTAAATATGCCTCAAAGTGCAATTTTGGGAATGCATAAGATTATCAAACGCCCTGTGGTTGTTAATGATCAAATCGTGATTCGTCCAATGATGAACCTTGCACTTAGCTACGATCATCGGGTCGTTGACGGCAAGCAAGCTGTTTCGTTTCTGGTTTATCTTAAAGATTGCCTGGAAGATCCTTCCCGCCTGCTTTTGGAGATATAACAAATGCCTTATGATTTTGATGTAGTTGTCATTGGAGCCGGACCTGGTGGTTATGTTGCCGCGATTCGTGCTTCCCAGCTTGGATTAAAAGTAGCTTGCATTGATAAAAGAGATGCATTGGGAGGAACTTGTTTGAATGTAGGGTGCATTCCATCAAAAGCCTTGCTGCAATCCACTGAGCATCTTGATTGGATAAAGAAATCAGCCGCAGAACACGGCATCAACGTAGATAAGGTCGATATTGACTTCGATATGCTGATGAAACGTAAGGAGGGCATTGTAAAGGGGTTGGTAGACGGGATCGGATCATTGTTTAAGAAGCACGGCATTGTAAGTATCCACGGTTATGCCAGATTCAAAGATCCTCATACTATAGAGGTCGTTAAAAACAACGATATCCAAACAGTTACAAGCACCAACTTTATTATTGCATCAGGTTCGGAGCCTATTGCACTGCCCTTCCTGCCTTTTGATGAAATACGGGTTGTCTCTTCTACCGGAGCTCTAAGTCTGTCTAAACCCCCAAAATCGCTTCTAGTCATTGGAGGCGGTGTGATAGGTGTGGAACTGGCATCGGTATATTCTCGACTAGGCAGTAAGGTGACAGTAGTGGAAATGCTGGAGACGCTAACACCCTCAATGGATCAAGCAATCAGTAAATTATTACTTCAAAGCCTAAAGAAACAGGGTATTGAATTTTGCCTCGGAGCCAAAGTCACCGGAGCCAAAACTGAAGGCGAGGGGATCAGCCTATCCGTAGAACATGAAGGCAAGTCGCTCGTCCTAAAGGCCGATGTTGTATTGGTGGCGGTTGGTCGTCGACCGTTTGTTCAAGGACTTGAACTAGATAAAATAAATTTGAAATTAACTGTTAAAGGCTTTCTTCCTGTTGATGGTAATTTTCGAACAGTATGTCCGAATATCTATGCTATTGGAGATGTTATTGAAGGACCGATGTTGGCCCATCGCGCTTCGCATGAGGGGACTGCAGTGGCTGAGTTGATTGCTGGTCAGCAATCAAAAGTCAACTACATGAGCATTCCAAATGTAGTGTATACGCATCCAGAGGTAGCTGCCGTAGGATTTACAGAAGCTGAAGCGCGTGCCGCAGGTTTAGACATTATTGTTGGAACAAGTTATTTCCGTGCCAATCCACGATCACGTTGCAGTGGCGATACAGAAGGAATTGTGAAAGTCATCGGTGAAAAAAAATCGGGACGTCTCATAGGAATGCATATCATCGGGGCTAACGCTTCGGAGTTGATAGCAGAGGGAATGATCGCGATGGACAAAAAAGCTACGATATATTATATTGCTCATGCCTGTCATGCGCATCCAACTCTTTCTGAGTCAATCATGGAAGCCTGCCAGGCAGCTTTGTAATAATCAAGAGGATTAAATCATGACAGTGCAAACATCTCAGCCTTATTTAAGAACTTCATCGGGTAATATCCCGGTTGTCTCTTCGGAACCTCTTCAGACCCAAAATATGGATTTTTATTTTGACACATCAACTAATTTTGATAATCCCGACGTTGAAGCTTGCAATAGACGCGTCCGAGAATTTGGGCAGAGGGCTAAATTATATAATCAATTTGTTAATGAAAGCGGCCAACGCGTAGATCATTTTAATCAAAAAAGACCTAAAGATGGTTGGGATGCTCTCGGAGCAGTCGTAATGGGTGAAGTAGACCTTCTTGCAAAAGAAAGGGAAAGTATTGAAGAGGAACAAATAAAGTTACAATTGGAAAAGCACAATCTTGATGCAGAACGCGAGTCGATTGAGGCCAACGTCGATATGATTAATAATAATCGAATTCTTCTTGAACTAACACAATTTTGCCGTTTTGGATTGGACGTTGTGAGTCCTACACTTCCTTCTTTAGTTAAGCAGGAATTTTCTTTAGCAGGAACACAACGCAAGGTTGTCGTGTTAAACACAGCCTCCGTCCAAATATGGGGAGCTAGAGCTGTGGCTGGTCTAGGCTTCATAAGCTATCTTGCATCCAAGATCTTACACTAAAAGTAAGTTGCCATTATCCCAATAAATGTAGCTTAGGCTTTAGCCTGAGATCGGTAGCTGAATTCGTTGGATGTTCTTTCCTTACGATCTCAGGCTAAAGCCTAAGCTACATAACCCATCACTTATTTCTTCCTTAATTTTCATTGACATATCCCATAAAAAAGGACTATAAATTTTTTTTAAATCAGTTGTTTGTAGCACCATCGCGTATCAAGGAGAAATTGTGATTAAAAGAATTTTATGGTCCATTGTCAGCTTTCTTCCTTTTACTCAAATCCACGCTCAAGTGGAATGGACTGATCCATCTTACTTCTCAACCTGTGAAGCAAACGAATGTTGCAATAGTTTTTGGGTCGATGTCGATTACTTATACTGGAAAATTCAAAACTCGCCGGAATCAGCTCCGTTGGTTATTCAAACGACAACTTTAGCTGTGCCTCCTCCCATTTTAGACGCTCCGGGCACGTCGGTTGTCCTGGGCGGAAAGGCAATTGACACGGGGTGGCGTTCAGGCAGCAGGATCTCTCTCGGTTATTGGTTCGACTGTAACCAATGCTACGGCACGGAAGTCAACTATTTTTTCCTCCCTAACGAATCGAAAAGCTATTCAGTAAGTTCTGATGGCTTGTCAGGTTCTTCTTTTTTAGCGGTCCCGTATTTTAATGTCGTCACCGCTGCAGAAGATTCAACAATTATTGCATCTCCAATCTTTTCAATTGCTGGTACGGCCATTCTCAAATTGACTAATGAAATGCAAGGGGCCGAATTTAATGCCTTGGCAACTATCCCGCCCTGCTTGTGCGGATCCAATTTCACGGCTTTAGCGGGATTTCGCTATTGGAATTTTAGAGAATATTTAACGTTTTCTACAAACAGTCCCTTTAATCCTCCTCATGTACCCGATACATACACTACGAAAGATGAATTCAGCACTAAAAATAATTTTTACGGCGCTCAATTAGGACTTGTTTGGGATTACGATTATGGCTGTTTATCAATAACAGCTAAAGGTAAAATCGCCTTAGGCGCTATGTGTGAAAGTTCAGTGATCAAGGGGCGGCTTCTTACCAATGACTACAATGACTTTGGAGCCGTCTTGGAGTATCCGGGAGGCTATTTTTCTCTCCCAACAAATATTGGAAAACATAGTCAGACCAAGTTTGCTGCCATCCCCGAATTAAATTTAAACGTTGGATATCAGCTATTTGACTGCATGCAAGTAAAGCTGGGTTATACGTTTATGTATGTCAGCAATGTGCTGTGGGCTGGGAAACAGATTGACCGCAATATCAATCCAACCCAAGCCGTAAGCTATACAGGCGCCGTAGGTCCTATGCTCTTAGGATTTCCAAGTCCAAAAAATAATCAAAAGACGGATAGCCTTTGGGTGCAAGGTCTGAATGCAGGTATAGAATTCCGTTTTTAATCAATTGTATCTTAAGAGATAAGGAAAAAATATGAAGCCTTCATTCAAGAAAACGTTATTTATCTTACCCATATTTTTCATCAGCACACTGCTTTCCTTTCTTCCGGCATCTCTGAGAGCTACCAATCCTCGTATCGCTATCGTCGGAGCAGGAATAGCGGGGTTGACTGCAGCATACAGATTAAATCAACTTGGTTATCCTGCATTTGTTTATGAAGGATCCGAACGATGTGGAGGCAGAATTCACTCTGCCCAGTTTCCAAACGGACAAATCTACGAGCGGGGCGCAGAGCTTATCAGTGCCAGTGATGTAGAGATTATTACTTTGGTTACTGATCTGAATCTAACGCTATATCAAGAATTTCCCGGAAAGAATTTTCCAGGTTCGGTTCCATTCACAGAAGTGGTCGAATATCCTGATCCGGACACAGCCCCACAATCACCGAGGGGCAACAGACAGCTCAATCGACAATGTTTGTATACCAGCAATGAACTAAATAACGACTGGAATGTTCGTGTCAATCCAAATACCGAATTAACAATTTATGAGCAAATGACTTTTGATGCCAATACATCGTATCCATCAGGTAATCCGGGTGTAACCACACCTTGGCCGATTGTTTATCCTAATCCGGGCTTTACGGCACAGCTCGACAGCATGACTTTGGATGACTACATTAATTCTTTATGCTCTTTTTTGAGATTGGATGGTGATGGAAGTAAAAGTAAGTTGGCTCAATATTTTAAAGTAAGGATGACAGCAACTAATGGTGCTGAGGCAACAAAACAGTCGCCTTTACTCGATTTCACCTGGGAAATTATAAAGGGTGCGACGGGTAATTCTTACCATGTTACAGGAGGGAACTCACAAGTTATCGAAGCAATGGTACAGTATTTAGGGAATTCTGCAATTCAAACACCCATTTCCCTTAACTATCGCTTAGTGAAGATAACACTACGCACCGATTTACCACCTATTGATATCCATGGAAATTTTCCCTATGAGCTAACATTTGAAACTCCGGAAGGAATTGTTACTCCTCCTCCTTTTGACCATATAGTTTTATCAAATCCATTTAGCACATATAGACAATCCGATAATCCTTTATACAACGGGTATTGGATTGATATTTCTGAATCCGGCTTCAGTGATTTGAAAAAATATGCCATCCAAAATCTCTCATTGGGAATTAATTCGAAATTGAATATTCAGTTCAAAAATAGATTTTGGCGTGATATAGGGAACGATGGATTCAATATTGCAACCTCAAATCCTTCTGTAAGCCTCACAACGGAAAAACTATATCAGCTCACGTGGGAAGCATCGAGTGGACAACCGGGTGTAACAGGTATCCTTATAGACTTTAGGGGTGGAAATCATGCCATACCAATACTAGATTCTGATGCGATCACGAGTATAACCCAGCGCAACAACTATTTTAAAGAGGTGGTGCAAAATTATTTGTATCAACTGGATTTTACTCTTCCAGGCGCTTTATCCTCCAAGAATTTCGGATTTCAAAAAGGAAAACATAACGCAATTGTGAATGTAAATTCATCCAATCGTTATTATAGCCCCTGGACACGCGGAGCCTACCCCTACACATCGCCCAACCAGATAGCAGGGGGAACTGGCCAAATAGTTAACGGCGTGGTGGTTCCGGCGGGAGCGGTAGTTTCATTTTGGGGGTATTGTGGTGTTCCTGAACCGTATACAGTCAATCAAACGGGCAATTGCCACTTTGCAGGTGATGGTACGACATATAATCAGATAGGCTTTATGAACGCAGCCGTCATAAGCGCAAATCGGGTGGTAACCGAAATCCAGAATGATTTATGAGTATTGCAGCTAAATTTGGAGTGCGGTGACTTGTCACCGCTTTTTCGCATGGATTCCTCATCGAAGATATATTTTAAGGTATGTATTCAACTAGATTGAAGTCGGAAAAACGGTGACAAGTCAACGTACTCCAAATTTCCTGTTTTTTCTCGGTCTCATTGAAGGGGATCATTGGTGAGATTCCTATGGGCTACTCGACTCACTGTTTTGAAATAAAAGTAGAGTCATTCCTCTTGAATTTATTGACAAGATAGTAGCCTTCATTCCTTCGCCTCTTGCCTCCAAGCTCCACGACTTTTTGAACTTACCGCGAAATCGCAGGTTAAAAAGTTTAACCTACATGGATGGCACATTTTGCAGTCCTGCTAATGTCTTATTAAGATCTTCAGGAGATATTCTAGATGCTGATTCCTGCCTAATCATATTATATATTAACGCGTAATATTTAAGCCTTTCTTCATTTTGAGGGTTTGGTTGGCGCTGGAGTTCATCGCAAAGACGATTTATCGCTTTGGAAATATCTTTGACCAGCTTTATTAAGCTTTCATCATCGGTTTCTCTCGCGAAGTTTTCTTGCAATTCAGGAACTGCCATAAAACTAAGGGACAATCCCATGCTAAAAATCATATTTTTTTTGGCATATGTTTCATGTTCTTCTTTTTTTTCTTCATATCTTTTAAGTAATTGTTTGACTTCTGGATCATCCGGACCCTTTAGCGTTAATGCCTTCTCATATTGATCTTTAGCCTTTACGCATTGAATAAATAAAACTTCACGCTTTACTTTATCTTTCATCATTAACCAACCAGGTGATGTATCAGGTAGATGATTAGAGGAGATTGTGTCTGTCTTTTCATGATATGTAGCGTCTTGCAGCATTTCATCAAAAGTTACGACGCCTCCAAAATCAGCTAAATCACATTCTCTTTGATTGTTTACCAGTATATTATCAGGTTTAATATCGTTATAAAAAGAATTTTGCGATAATATGTGAGAAAACCCTCCCAGCAGCCGCTGTGTATTTGCAAAGCCGCTAGCTTCATTAAGATCTTTTGCATGCACGCGCAAATCCCCTTTACCGTAGTAGGGCATTAAATATCCTTTTTTACCATCAATAGTTACCACTGCAAAAGGGGGATGTTGAATTCCTTCTATGATTTTTTTATTTCCTTGCTCATCAACGTGCAATTTTTTTAGTATTTTAATTGCGCTTTCCATTTGGGCTTTGGATTCTTCTTGTCTTTTTTTGACTTCTTCAAGAGGTTTGCCTTCCATTCCACTAGGTTCTGCCACGACATGAGCAGCATCCAAATCACCTTGAGAAGAAGTCAGCGATCGTAGATTCACTTCAAACACAGTGTTGTAGCTTCCATAGCCAATGACACTATCAGTAGGTGTGAACATCTTCATTGCGACAACCCCTGAACTTTGAGCTTTATCACTTCGTATGAATACGTATTTATGTTTACTGTTTGCTGATGCGATTGTATGGGTATCGGATTGAGCTAAGCTTCTATGAGCAACTTCGATTTCAGTTCTCAATTTTTCTGCCTCAAGAGCACCATGACGCTCATCTCCAGTCCTCATTGAGATTTCATTAGCAATAAGTGATATTGCTCTATTAATCTGCTTTTGAGCATCAATTAATTGGGGTAATTTCCCCTCTTTAACCGCTTTATTAATTTCTTCTTCTGTTAATTTCAGATGTTTTGCAAGGTTACTCACTTTTACAAAGACTTCTGTTAGATTCGTATTTTGAGGGCTTATTATTTCAAGTTTTACAAATTTCTTTCCTAAGTCTGTCAGAGTATTCGTGACTGGCGTACCATCCTTTGATAACCTGATAGACAACGTAGCATCAAGACCTGGTATTCGTAATCGATAGGAGTGTCCGCTGAACATAGATTGTGGTTTTATTATTATTCCAGTGATATACGGCTTGGCAGACTGAGCTTGTGGAGACCCACCTACACTTGAAATTTCACCTGTCATGATAAACTCCATATCTATTAAAAATTAACTATAATCGTATAATCTAATTTATTGATTTGATGTTTGTTTAGTTTTGCATGTCTTTGTATTAATTATTATAAACTATAAAAAATTAGGTGGCAAATAAAAATTATACCGAACGTGATTCAAAAGTTGGCATGCTCCAAATCAACTTGTGGTCATGTGCATTTTTTTCGTTCAAACGTCCCGTCTTATTGAATAGGGGTAGGAAAGCCCTTCAGCATGGCTTGAATTTCCTATTCCTTACCCCTCTTCATCTAATCAAAATCAGTCGCCCTCCGCTTGACGCTCCGGGCTCTATTTTTTTTAATAAGTCACCCATAGTTCCCTCCTTTTCTCGCAGGCTCGTCACTCGGTCTCTATGGGCTAAAGGCAATCGTCTTTGGCTGGCGCTCCAGACTCTTGGGCAGTCCTTAAAGAAAAAGTTTATCATAATAGAACTGTTATTGCTTTCTGAGAGTCTGGAGCGCCAGCGAAAGACGACTGCCTTTAGCCCATAGAGACCGAGTGACGAGCCTGCGAGGAAAGGAGGGAACTATGGGTGACTTATTAAAAAAAATAGAGCCCGGAGCGTCAAGCGGAGGGCGACTGATTTATAGAATATACAATTAATGAAAATACTAGGTGACTTACGATCGTTCAACCGCGGGAGCTTTCGCGTTGTCCAAAATCGAACTTGGAGACAGGCCAGAGTATAACAGGTCGTAAATCGTAAAATATTAAAGGAATAGAATCGAATACACTATTCCTATAGATAGGATCGTTTTCAAATACCTCGTTTTTTTTAAAAAAAGAGGTAATTTTGTAAAACAATGTTAAAATTATCCAAAAGCAGTCATTTTTTACTACATTAAAGTTGCTAAACAACCAGCCATTCAAGCCATGCTTGTATAAATAAATTAAATTAATTAATATTATTTCATGATATAATATGATATAACATAAACAATATGTTTGTTGTATAAATACAATTTACTTAGAGATTTTATGGAACCTTTACATGATCAACATGCACCACTTCCTCAATTTCCAGGTGAATTGAAGGCTGTGATTCCAAAAGACATGGCAATAACACCGGAAGTAAATCGCGTATTACGAACGGAAAGTGTGCAAAATCAACTTCTGGCATGGGCGGATCGATATCGTAATGTGATAATAGGCAATACGTTTTTAAATAATGTCATCACAATTGTTGAAAATAATAGACTCACTAAGCAAGACAATAAAAATTCTACCTCTATTCAAGCTTGCGTCGTAAAAGTATCACAAATCTGGATGGTGAATTCAGCTCAAACATCTCTGAACGAATGGCTTAAATCTCCTAACCCCACAAATAAATCGAGTTTAGCAAACGCCATTTGCAATCAAAATTCTCTAATAAACTGTATCCCTATATTAAGGGCATATAGTGAAGCTGGTTTGCTTTCTTCTGATCAACTAATCCAGCTATTGTCACTTCAAAATGACGAGGGCCATACGCCATTATTTTATAATGACAATTATCAATTTATTATGCCTCTGTTAATGAACCTTCCCTTTGAATCACAAATAAAACTAATTAAGGCTGCTGTGAAAAAGAACGGGTTAGCTTTGCAGTTGCTGCCGAATGAGTTAAAAAAAAATACCATGATTGTTTGTACTATTGTTTATGATGCTCTTCAACAAAATGGTTTATCTTTGGAGTTTGCATCAGATAAATTCAAAGATAATCTAGAAAGCGTCAAAACTGCAGTGCGGCAGAATAGTGGCGCATTGAAATTTGCATCGGATAGGATAAAATTCGAAGCTGTCGTGTATAAAAACGGCTTAGCTTTGGAATCTGCATCGGAAGAGTTTAAAAGAGATCCAGAGATTGTCCAATCCGCTGTAAGCCAAAACGGTTTAGCTTTGCAGTTTGCTTCAAAAGAGATGAAAAATAATTCAGAAATTGTCGAAGCTGCTGTGAAACAAAACGGCTTAGCTTTGCAGTTTGTTTCAAAAGAGATGAAAAATTATTCAGAAATTGTCAAAGCTGCTGTGAAACAAAATGGCTTAGCTTTACAGTTTGCACCGGAAGAGTTTAAAAATAATCTAAAGATTGTCAATATCGCACTGCTGCAAAATAGAGGTGCATTGGAATTTGCATCAGATAGGGTGAAATTCATTGCTACCGTGCGTCAAAGCGGCTTAGCTTTGGAATCTGCATCGGAAGAGTTTAAAAGCGATCCAGAGGTCGTTCAAGCTGCTGTATGGCGAAATGGTTTAGCTTTACAGTTTGCGTCGGATAATTTAAAAAAAAGGTCATTGATTGTCAGTACTGCTTTGAGGCAAAATGTTTTAGCATTCGAATTTGCGCACGACCAATTAAAAAATGATCCAACATTTGTAGATGCTGCTGTAAAACAAAATGGTTTAGCATTGCAGTTCGCATCGGATGAAATTAAAAGAGATCCTGAAATTGTCGAAGCGGCCATAAATCAAAATGGTTTAGCCTTGCAGTTCGCATCGAATGATTTAAAAAAAGATTTGCAGACTGTCGAAGCCGCCGTGCAAAAAAACGGTTTAGCTTTGGAATACGCATCGGATGAACTAAAAGAAAATATTACGATTGTAAAGTCTGCGATACAACAAAATCTGAAAGCTAAATCATTTGTAGCAAAAAGCATTTTGCCCTCAGTTAAAAATTGGATGATAGGGATTGCAAAAAGACGAATTCTCCAAGAATTGAAAAACACAAAAAATAAAGAAAAAGTACGCAAAGTGGCCAAGCAACCATCGCAAATCAGGCGTCAAAATGCTACAAAAGTTGCACAATATTTAAACCAACGCTCTGAAACTGTAAAGTTAAATTCTAATATTCGGGAACCAATAGAGAACTATCCTCGGAAAGCAAAAGACCTGCTGCCGATGGAAAAACATTCAAAATTAGTATCCTACGAACGCTTTGTATCTACTTTAAGAGGTGCTTTTAGCGGAACAATGGAGGCTATTCTCCAATCGCCTCCTGATGAACAATCATATGTTATTCTTGCTGATCAAAAGGGAAAAAGCACGAACTGGGTAGCTTCACATGTTTTAGATTTAATGGAGATAAAACGCCCTGAGGCAATAGTGACTAAAGAAGAACTTGCAGATTATTTACGTAAGAATCCAGGAATAAAACATATAGTGATGATAGATGATGGCGCTTTTTCCGGAGCACAAGTATGTGAATATATTGAGAAAATCGGCAAGCAAATCGATACTAAAAATCTACACATCTGTATTCCATTCATGACCAAATTTGCAAAAGAAAAGATTGGGACAGCTCCAGTAAGTGCCAAGATTGTCTTTCCTGAAAATCAACTCATGCTTTCTTATCAAGATATGGCTAAGCTTGGATTTTATATCCAAAAACGAATATCTCGTCCTGATATAAAAGAGTTCGTATCAGCACCTCTCTTAATGGTAAGCAACAAACTGCCTCCTGAACAATCGCAAAAGCTGAAATTATTGGATCAAAGAGTCAAGGAATTTAAAAGTGTCATTTACAAGTTAGAAGATACTACTATTAGAGACAAATTTAAAAAGTTTAAATTAGATTTTGAAAATTTATGCTCTGAATTGAGTCTCATCAAAACATTAAATGGCGAAAATGATTTTTTAGAAGAGATCAGCTATTTACGTGAATATGCTGCTCTCTTTAAAGAAGAAGATACAATGAGACTCGGTGTAATAGATGAAGATGAAACATACTATAGTGATAGAAAAACAGGAACCTGGATGGCTCATAAAAGTGCAGATGATGTCTCAACAAATGTTTTTAGTATGTCGATCGTAGCAAACAATCAATTAGCTATTGAACCTTACAAAGAGGGCCCAAAAGGTGATAAGAGCATAGAAGAGTTGCGAAAAAATCAACTCAGTCGGTTAAATGCCGAAGAAAAGGAAGGATTTATTTTTGTTAACACAAATCGGGGAGCTTTTCTCTTAGGAGACAATTATGTCAAAGACAGTGACAAATCAACCGATATTTTTTTAATCATCGGAAATGAAAAGATCCCGTTTGGAGGATCGAATGGATTGTATCAATGGAAGCTCGAAGATAATACAACCTTTGGAATTCGTAATCAAAAAGATGGTTCATCAAAAATATATAAATATGAAAATCAGCAGCTAACCCCTGCTTCCAGTACTATCCCTTAAATAAGCTGAAAAAGAAAGGTCTTTGCCGGCACAATGATAGGTTTTGGGTGCTTCGCTCTCCAACTTCGAAACAGGCTTTAAAACAAGAGATTAAAGCGGCATTCCAAGCTGGCATTTCTGCAAATGCAATTAAGGCCGATTTAGAAACGAATAATCTCGGGTCAATAACAGTTTTTAAAAAGGTAGATAAAGTTTGTTTAACCTAGAAACGGCAATTTATCGTCCTCAACTGCCATTTTTAGGATAATTACAGGCCTTCAGCCTGAATACTGTCCTCAGGCAATGCCCTGAATTGGGATAGGGGTCAGACTTCCAATTTGGGGATTTAATTTGAACAAAAGCCCGCACCTCTGGCGCTCCATACTTTTTTTTGAAAGAACCCACAGTTTGCCTCTTCGAGGCTACACAGTGGGCTATAAACAAGCCGCCTCATCCGAGGCTTAGCGGCATTTGAAAAGATCCCATTCGGAGGATCTAACGGGGCCTTCCAAAGGCAACTTATGGGCGATACTACTTTTACTATTAAAAAAGGCACCACTTCCACAACTTATACCTATAAAGACGGCAACATTGACGGTACATGTTCACGAGTGCCGGCACCCCGCTTCGGGGGTGCAACTGAATTGCAAGATTACCCAGGGTTACGCTTCGCTCACCCTGGGCTAATAGCCCTCACTCCCTTCGGGAGTAAATTTTTGAATAATTGTTTTTCACCCTCGAAGTGGGTGAGGGCAATTAGCCCAGGGTGAGCGAAGCGTAACCCTGGGTAATCTTGCAATTCAATTGCACCCCCGAAGCGGGGTGCCGGCGCTTGTGAACATGTACACATTGACGAGGTCGCTAAATAGTATTAAAGCCGTCACTACCGGTATAGAATCAAATAAAAAATTACAGCTGTATTAGTGTGCTTTTTTTTAATAAACATATTAATCCAGTTTCATGTTTTTTATTTTTTTATAATAACATTAAAACTAAATATTAGGCGATTTAAAAAACAACAGTTGTTTATAAATTAAAAATTAATTTATAATTTAGTTAGTGATATTTGTTAACATGGGGGCTTTTATGGGTTCTGATGCTTTAATACATTCTAAAGATTCTAAAGACGTCGAGAGTTTCTACATGCAAGAAGTGGGAAGTAAAGAGCCGGTGACACGGCAAAGATCGTCTGAAATTTATGGGCATGTCTCGCAACCACCATGCAAAGCGGCTAACGGAATAACAGGTAAGGCTAGCGCGAATACAAGCAAAGCGGCAGATCCTATTATCAAAAGCGCGCCAATGGAATCAGCCGTTTCAATGGAAACAGGAAAGTCTCAAGATGAGGAAATAAATGAACTTGTCTATAAAAAAACAGAGCTTTTTAGTGGTATACAACTTCTAAAGACTAAAATTGCTTCAGCATCAGGTAAAACTGCACATCTAACAATATTAAAACTTTCCGTAGAATTAAGAGCTAAAAAGCTGGAATTTGCCAAAGTACAAGGTGAAATCAGGAAAGAAATTGGATATCCAACTTTAAAAGAACATGGTTGTAATAAATTTTCAGATATAACGAATATGCTTTCGGGTCTAACTCATAATCTTATTAGTCACGTGTCACATCTCACTGAAGAACAGAAAATAGAACTGGAGGCCTTACAGGAACACGGTGAACATCTGGTTAAAAATGCGAAATCAACGGATGATATTGAGTTTATGAAGAATATAATGGACATCGGAAATATTACGCATGTGGGAGGTATGGGGCCCCGTCAAAATGAAGAAATTGTGAAAGTAATCACCGATTTATACCAAAAAATCAATGCTAAATTTGGCAAAAAAGACTCTTAAAACAGCATCGGCTGCCAATAGGAATCCGTCAGCTGTTCCAGGGAAACCCCTATGAGTCTTAAGGGGGGATTACCACCGTAATGGATATTGAAGAGCGCTATCACTGCTCTTTGAATTTCTTCAAGATCATTGATGTGAGTTGGCAAGGTCTGTGAACGGGAGATTGTCTTAAAATTATTGTAGCGTATCTTAAGATTGATGCGCTTAGATCTCATTTTATGGGCTCGCAGCCTCCGATGGGCTTTGGCGACAAGTTCACAAAGCTCTTCAATCAATATATTGTTTTCAAATTGATCTTTTTCAAAGGTCGTTTCCGCCCCTATGGATTTAGGCGGACTATCTTCCCATACAATAGGGCGATTGTCTTCGCCCCGGCAAGCTTTATAGTAATAATATCCCCAAGCGCCATGGGTGCGTATGAGATCATCCAACGGTAAATTCTGCAAATCGGCGATGGTGGAATACCCTTCGCGGTTTAGTATGATTTGCGTCTTGCTGCCTACTCCAGGAAGAGCTTGAATGGGAAGAGGGGCTAAAAAATTAATTTCATCACCAGGAAGAACTTCATGGAGTCCATTGGGCTTTGCCTTTGCAGCAGCAATTTTAGATACCAGTTTATTCGTGGCTATGCCAACAGAACAAGTCAGTTGAGTCTCTTTGAACACGTGTTGTCGAATGGTGGTGCCCAGGTCTTTGGCAGAGATTCCTTGGGCGGCAATGGCGCCTGTCATATCGAGGTAGGCCTCATCGATGCTGACGACTTCAACAAAGGGTGTATATTGATAATAGATGTTAAAAACCTTTTCAGAATATTCACGATAGAGGTCATAATTGCCTTCGAGAAAAATCCCTTTTGGACAAAGGCGATAGGCTTCGCTTGTGGGCATAGCGGAGCGGACTCCATAAGCGCGGGCTTCATAGGAACAGGTGGAAACGACTCCGCGGCGGTCGGGACGGCCGCCGACGATGACGGGTTTGCCTTTAAGTGCGGGGTTGCGGACAATTTCAACCGAAGCAAAAAAAGCATCCATATCGATATGAAAAATGCAGCGCATGTATAAGATCCTGGTATAACTCAAAGGAAAACATAAACCCAACTTAGCTAAAATACGCTATGGCGAATGTACTAGTGTAATTTGGTTTCATGTTTTACTATTCTTTTTCGAATTGTGCCAAGGCCTCTTCTAGCTGTCCAGCTATTTTTTTATTGTCCGGCTCGAGAGCTGTTGCCAGGCGCAGAAATGCCGGCGGATTTTTGAGATCTTCAGAGCCTGAAGACTCCGCTTTCTTCTCCAGATAGCTTGTTGGCATTTCACTTAATAATATGCCTATTTTGGCATTTAGTTCAGCAGATGCCGGATTTTCACTAAGAGCCTCCAAATAATGATGAAGGGCAAGTTCTTGGTATGAATGGACTGACTGTTTTGATTCAGTTTTAAATTCAAGATCGCGATTTACGCTTTGTTTGGCTTTGTAGGCAGTGCAATACAGATCGGCAAGGCCTTCTTCACATTCTGGAATCGGGGCTGATGGGGCCATTGTCTTGATTGCTTTTTGGTAATATTCATAAGCTCTTTTGTAATCCTTTAGTACATTTTCCTTCTCAGAAGCCGTTGATATGTAGAGTTTACTGAGAGCTTGTTTGAATGATATATTTTTAGGGTTTTCTTCAATGCATTTCAGAAGAAATTCTTCATCTTTTGGTTTCTTTAATTTTTCAGCTTGATCAAGAAAAACTTTAGAAGGTAACTTTAATGAATTTCTCATGCTTGGAACCATTTCCTGGATTTCACTGAAAGTAGCTTTTGCCTCTTTATATTGCTTTTCCTCGACCAATGCTTCTATCAATTTGTTATAATGAGCGGAATCTAAATTACCTAGTTTAGCAGCTCTTTGATATTGGCTTGTGGCTTTATGGAACAGCTTCTCAGAGCTTTCTTTTGTTTCAATAACTGAGGGCAGTTCTTTTTGAAGAGATTGGAGGTCGGATAACTGCGTTATTAATATTTCGATATACCTCTTGATTTCGGGAGGCATTTCGTCCGGTTGTTTATGTCTTGTTTTACCATCGTAAGCCATATTTAGGAGACGAATAACATCATTTCCCTCCTTGATGAGTTCTGATGGGTTTTTTGACGGTTTAGATAGATAGTTTTTAAAATTGGCATTGTCTGTATTATCATAAAATCGACTGGTAATAGCTCCAAGCGAACTTCTGATATCCTCAAAATAGCTTGAATTTGTAGTGGAGGATTTTAGTAACAGAAATTGATGCAAATTGATCAATTTCTTTCGTGTGTCTACAGCTGCTGCATTCAGTTTATCCCGATTTTTGACCGCCATTCCATTGTCAAAATGGATGTCACCGGCTGTAATGCTTATATCGAAGAGTCGCTTTTTAATCGCCAAATTATCCGGCGCAGCTCTCAATGCCTTGCTGAAGGATTCAATGGCTGCGTCATGGTTTTTGTCGGCAAGATAGGCATCGCCTAATCGAACAAGTAATCCGGCATTTTTAGGTTCATAACGCAAAGCTTGAGAATAGTAAGCTATCGATTTTTTTTGATCCTTTATTCTTAAAGCTGTTGTTGCCATTGTTGATAAAATAAGAACTGGATTTGCTTTGAGAAATAAAGGTCCGGCAGATGTTCTAGCAGCCTCAAAACTTTTTAATGCAAGCATTAGTGCAGACTCAAGCTTATCTTGAGGCCACGGCGCCGTTGTCAATTTATTGATAAGATCCATTAAAGCTTTGGAGGCAGAATCACCTGTTGGAGTCCCCATAATATATGGGAGACACTTTAGGTAATAATTTATAGTGAGATCATAAGTATTTAAGCTATCATTATAATTCTTTTGATTGAGTAGCCCGTCTCCTATTTGTTTCAATTTATTGGCGATTGTCGCAATTTCTTTGTAGGGAGCTTCGTTAATCGCTTGTTTATACTTTTCAACGGCTTGTGAATATGCTTGTTTGGACTTGAATCCTTCCGCATCTTGCATCAATCGTTCGTAGTTTTGCTGATTTGGAACAGGATGGGATTCTTTAAATGTCCCTTTAGATACTTCAAGATAGGCTGATTCCGGTTTTTTCAATTCGGCAGCAGGAATTCTATCCATAAATAGTTCGTAAATTTTAATGGCTTCAGAAGGGCTGCCTGTCTCTTTGTAGGACTCAATAAGTTGATTGCAGTAAGTGGGGACATTGGGGGAAAGCTCTTCAGTTTCTTCACTATAATAGTCGCATAGTTCCCTAAGATATGGAATGGCTTTATATTTCCAGGCCGATGGACTCATCAACTTGTTCAAAATAGTGATTTGATTTTCAATTTCGAGAGAAGGTTTTGGATCTGCATTTGAAGGTTTGTAATTTGAGATTCTCTTCAAAAGTTCACCAGAGCTGCTTATAGCTTTGTTATAATCTTGAATATCTTTTTCAATGCTAGTCCAACCTTTGAATACAGCAGAAATGCCTTCATTTTGAATTATAGTTGCAAGTTTTTGCACTTCAGGGTGCAATAAAAGGTGATACTCTTTGAGAGCTGATATTTGAATTTGGTAATTTTGCAGCGCATTTTTCAACGATTCTAGAGTAGCTGGCTTTGGCTTGGCTTTGGCATTTGCTGCAGCTTTGTTTATAAGGATGTTAAGGGTGTTTGCTATAACTTCCATTTGAGAAATGGTTAGGACTGTTTTACCACTGTCTATCGCCTCCTGTAAAGCCTTGTTGTCATCAGAATTCCAAAGATGCTGTCCAAACCAGGTGTCATCGAGGGCTTTTGATATTTCCTGGAATACATCAGGCTTAACCAATATACCTTCAAGTTTATTGAAAGCTGCCTTAGGTCCATTCAAATTAACTAGACCCTTGTCAAAATACTGGCCCCCTATTGCTTGAAAGGCATCGTCCGGAATTGTTAGTAAACCTGGAATAAATTTCGTTTTAAAATAAAGATAGTTGTCGATGGCCAGTTGATATTCACCAAGCTCAGTAAGTATAAGAATAAGGCTATTGCACTGATTTTGAAAATTAGGTGGGAGGGTTCTTCCTTCGCTTACGAATCTATCGCAAAGATTACTATAAATTCGGGCGGCTTCAGCTTTCCACGCCGATGGCATTAATAATTGCTGGAACAAATGGAGTTGTTTTGAAATTTTAAGCGGAAGTTGAATTCGATTTTTACCTCTCGTTGCTTCTGTTAGTACGGTGAAAGCTAATTTCGCATTGTATATTGCATTGTCATTGTTAGTTAAATCGTTAGTTAAGTTGGGGTAAGCCGCATAGATTTGATTAAAATCGGAATTCTTAACATTTTCGACCAAATCATTTGTTGTTTTTTGCAGAAGCTGCTGGTACTCTTCGAGTAGACCGATATTAAGATTTAATGATTTTTGTGCACGAGTAAGTGCATTGAGTGTTTCAGGCTTGGGGGGGTATCTTCGGTTCTTGTCGCCGGCTATTTTAAGTAGTTTTGCAAGGGATTCCTCTATTTTTTTGATTTGAGATAGTCCATTTGCCCTTGATGCTAGCGCAATTGTCGATTGGAGCTCTTCATAATCGGTTGAATTAAACAGCGCTAGAGATAGTACAGATCTGTTATTAAGTGCGTCACCGATTTCCCTTTTTATGGAAGAATCGTTCAGAAGTTTGATAAGCTCGTTAAGTGCTGTTTTAGCATCAGTGTCATGAATAGGTGGACGAGTACTAAGCTCCCATGCTTTGGCAGTCTCTCTTTCCAACAGGATTTCATCTTCCGAATTTCTGGCTGCTGCAAGTTTATTTTGATAGTTTTTTTCATTGGGGACTAATTCCAAAGCTTGTTGATAGTACCAAATTGCATTGTGATAATTTTTGAGATTCTTTGAAGCCATTAAATTATCGCCGAATTCAGCGAGCCATTCGGCATTCCATTCATTGGCCCATACGGCATTCTGCTCAGAACCTTCCGGAGTGACATCTCCATTTTTCATTGATTGATAGAGAGCTGCAGCTTCATTGAAATATGTGAGGATTTCTTCCTGGTTATGCTGTGGAGTGTTTCTTGCATTGGTCACATAGGCAATAACTAAATCCTGTAGATTTCGAGTAGGATCCTGGCTGAGCAGTGGAAGGCTGGATATGATTGTTTTAAAGGCATCGATAGAGGTGTCGCTGAAATTTTCGAAGCATTGGCAGCCAAAAGAAAGCACCTGACCGGCAATTTTCAGTTTTTGTGTTTCATCGGCACATAAAGCGTACGCTTCCTTGTAGTGACTGAGAGCCTGATCGATGCGGTTTAATCGAGAGTAGATGTTAGCTAATAAAGCATGGTAGGTGCTTCCATTTTCTGAAAATTCACCAATGAGCTGTAGATACATTTGTTCTGCCAAATCGAAATTTGGAACTGCTGTATAACATTCAGCAAGCTTTGCCAAGATGTTTTCTTTATATTGCTCACTTGAAATATCCCTGGCATTTTCTAGGCATGTAATGCAGGCCTGGAGATCTTGATCCGCCAACATATCAGCCAATTTCAGATGGGCTTCTGCAACCAGGTCTTTATCCCCAAGTTTATTTGTTAGAAGCTGGCAACAGGCGATAGCAGCGGCAGTATCATTTGGAAGTATGTCTTTGTAAAAGATGTTGAGTAAATTTGTTGCGAGTTTCTCCTTTGTAGCAGGCGGTAAATTTAATTTTAATGCATTGTTGATACATTTTACGACTTGCTTATAGTCCGCTTTTTCCAACGCGTCTGTGGCAAGCCAGGTATAGCAATCTTCAATTTCCTGGTTATAGAGGTCATCTGCGACTGTATCTTTGGAATATTTATCTGCCTGAATAAAATTATTCAATGCATTTTGATAATGCTTATTGTTGAACAGGATTTTTCCCAGCAACGCATGTGCTTTTTGCAGATGGATTCCTTTTTTGTCCTTTATAGAGTCCTGCAGATGCCGCTGCGCTTTATCTAATTGATTCTGTACTTGGTATAGCTTTCCCAATTCATAATTTATAAGAGGATCTTTTGGAAATGCTTTCAGGGCTTTTGATAGCATTTCAATGCTATCAGCCTTTTCTGCTTCTGCGACAACTTGCTCATATAGCTCTAAAGCTTCATCGTCTTTGTTTAGCCTGGTTTTAATTTCCGCCAATTTAATCCGATAGTTGTTGACCTTTGGGGGGCTTATCTCGACCAATTCCTCCCAGTAAGATTCTGCATCTTTCAGACTTCCAGCCGACTGATAGCCTTCCGCTATCTCTTCAGCTATAGCAATGTGATTGTCCTTACTTAATGTGAGATGATAGGCGGCTAAGTCATATCCTTTAACGATAATCTCCTTATAGTCATTTGTCGGTATGTTTTTGCAGATCAAGACCAGATCCTCGATGATTTTCGTCTTCTCTTGATCGTTAGAGGCTTTTTCAAAGGCATGTTTATAATGGTCTAGCATACTCACATAGTTGCCTTTTTTGAATTCTACGTCTGCTTGGGTAAGAAATTCGTCTACTTCGGTTTTTGTTGATAATTCAGCAGCAGGTGGTGGAAGAGAATCCTGTGCTTCGATCGCGGGGGATTGAGCAGGCAAGGCAGGTTCATTTTGTTCTTCGGGGATTGATGCTTCATCCTCTTTACCTAGCCTGATTTTAATTTCTGCCAGTTGTGCCTCATATTCGTTAGATTTAGGCGCATCGACTTCAATCATCCCTTCCAGGAGGGATTCAGCATCTTCCAGTCCATCTACCGACAGGTATCCTGCAACTATTTCTTCTGCTATATCAATGTTTTTATCATGTGACAAGGTGATATTTATGGCAGCCAGGTCATAGCCTTGAACAATGAGTTTTTTGTTACCATCTCTCGGTATCTCATTGCATTTTTGGATCAGTTCTTTAACAAGCTTTATTTTTTGTTCGTCCTCAGTAGCATTATTTAATAATAGCTTAAAATCATTTAAGACCTTGTTATAGTCAGTTTTTGGAGGAGCTGCTGCAGGCAGTTCAGGTTCTACATCAACAGCTTCAGGTGCTTCGCCGGCTTGTTCTTGTGGTTGTAGAGGTTCTTGCAAAGGAGCTTGCTCATCTACTCGAGGCTGTGGTTCTTGCTCGGGAGCTTGATGTGCTTGAGGCACTTCAATCACATCTTGTTCTTCAAATTGATCAGGAACTGTTACATGCAAGTTAGGACGCGCTTCTGAAACGGGTGATTCGTCGACTTGAGGCTGTGGTTCTTGCGCGGGAGCTTGATGTGCTTGAGGCACTACAATCACATCTTGTTCTTCAGATTGATCTGGAACAGTTGCATTCAAGTTAGGACGAGCTTCTGAAGAGGGTGATACATCGACTTGAGGCTGTGGTTCTTGCGCGGGAGCTTGATGTGCTTGAGGCACTACAATCACATCTTGTTCTGCAAGTTGATCTGGAACAGTTGCATGCAAGTTAGGACGAGCTTCTGAAGAGGGTGATACATCGACTTGGGCTCGCGGTTCTTGTGCGGGAGCTTGAAGTTGTTGATGTTCTTGATCATCATCCAGTGGAATTTCGTTAAAATTTTGGTCAGCTTGGCGTTGGGTATTTGTTTGTGCAATTGCATCTTCATGATTGCGGAATAGTTTTGATAAGAAGGATTCGCTTAGTTCAGATTGATGTCTGAAATAGTAGTTTTGAAGATTGCGTTCGAGATTTGGGGTGGCTTTTGCAGATGCGACTGATTTAAACAGATCTTTGATAACATCAACGGTCTCTTTGTAATCTTTATCTCGATTTAAAGTTGCCTGAACTTTTTCCAGTAGTTGTTGGATCGTTGTTTCTTTTAAATATTCGTGGTCTTGACCATATTTAAGAAGTTTTAATATTTCGTAATTTACTTTGACCGGGGCTGCCTGAATTTCACTATTAAACCAGCCTTTGATTCTATGTAGTATATAGTTAATGAGGCCGACAGTTTTAAAAGTATGATGATCGCAAATTAAGTATTCTTTTTGGGGTTTATTTGCTATTTTTTGAAATTCTTCATTGTATTCATCAGGGGTGAAATCTTTTGTTTCGCCTGGGAGATTATAATGGAAGTGATTAAAGTTGGAAAAACCGGTAGAATTGCCCATAGATCCTCATTTTTTCAAGATAAAACTATATGTATATAAAATATTGCGCTTACAATTTATTATAATAAGGGTGTCTTAAATTAGCAAACTAGAAATATAAAAAAATAGTAAGTGCTTATAAAGAAGTGTAAGTCGTGTACGGGCCTGTGCTCGATCCCGTGTTCGATTGTTTTAAGTTGTTGAATTAAAGTATCTTATGAAATCTTTGTACGGACACGATTAGGTGGTGTTAACTTCATCGGTCAAAAAACTCTCTGTGTTCTCTGTGCCTCTGTGTTTAAATTTAGAAACACAGAGGCACAGAGAACACAGAGAAGGTCAATGGGGTGACCGAATAAGTGAATATGGACTAACCCCAAAATATTAGCTTTGTTTGGCTAATTGATCTGAGTTGACAATTTCACTGCCTGACATCGTATTTAAGTTAAGGCCTGACATAAATTCTATAACTTCTGTAGCGTTCATAAAGTAGTATGTAGAGGCTGAAATATCGGCTTCAACAGCAATACCCATGTCATAAGTCGCCATTGCAAAAACGTTATATTCATGCGTCGCTGAATTAAGTAGAATGGCTGCTTTAAAACCTAACCCTTGAACCAGTGTGATATTACCTGACGCTCCAATGGCTGTACCTTGGATTAGTGATGCATCTGGAATTTCACCCCAAATTAATCCAATTGCTCCTCGGACAGTAATCCCTCCACCTGCTCCAGCACCAACAGAGGCTTGGCCAAGTCCACCGACAGCCCATGAAGCTTGATAAACAACTGAGGTTTCTCCGGTCGTTTTATCTGTCGTAACGATTTCGTAAGGTACTACGATAAGAGTGAGCAAGGCTGATTGGGCCACACCTACAACTAAAGTTCCAGAGCCGCTGACACCGATTCCTAAAATAAAGCCTGTTGGCAGGAGGCCTTCCAGCTGAATGCTATGTCCGGAAGCAAATGTTGTTGCTTGCACCTGCGTATCTGCTTGAGTGGCAGTGAATTTCTGTTGATTACCTGTTAAAGCATTATCGGCATCTGTATTCCAGAATGTAGGGATATGGAGTTCTGAAAGCTCGGTCGATAATTTTGCACTAAAATGGCGTATTAGAAGACGCTGGGCATCGCTTGTGATTTCGCCCCAACTTTTTTGGGTATAGGTATAATGTTCATCTTCAGTAACTTGAAGTGAAAACCCTGTTGTGGTAATGCTTAGAAAAGTTAATAATGTAAGAAAAATTTTTGATTTCATGTCAAAATCCTTGGTTTTGTTAAATTTTAAAGCTGATGAGTTAACTGTTTTAATTTTAATTTGCAAGGAAAAAGCCAAAGTACACAAGCTAAAATATATTTAAAACTACGCGAAGCGTTTGGAGTGCGCAGCCCCTGCTGCGCTTTTCCTAAAATGCTTTTCAGCTGAATTCATTGATAGGTTGTTAATTTTCCTGGAGAACTTAAAACATGAACAATTGTGTCTATGAATATAACTTAAATGCGTTTTAAGAAAAGCGCAGCAGGGGCTGCGCACTCCAAACGCTTCGCGTAGCTTTAAGTATATTTTAGCATTTGCTTAATATGTAACAGGTGTGAATTGAAATGTTTGGCCGTCAAATAACCCCTTGTCGCTTAGTTTAAGGGAAGGGATCACTAAAAGGGCCATGAATGACAACGACATGAAAGGGGCTTGCAGCTTTGTCCCTAGTTGTTTGGATTTCTTATCGATGGCAGCATATTTCTTAGCGACTTCATAGCCGTCTTCATTGCTCATGAGACCGGCCACAGGAAGAGGGAGCACATCAGATTTGCCCTGATTTGTTACGCAAACCCCTCCCTGGCAATCCATAAGTGCATTGACAGCTTCGGAAATTTCCTCATCGGAAACACCAACAACGATGATATTGTGTGAATCATGGGCGATGCTCGAAGCTATCGCTCCTTGCTTCAATCCAAAATTACGTATGAAGGCAATAGCAGGGGGTACTTTTTTATAGCGATTGATCACAGCCAATTTTAGAATGTCATTTTCGGGATCTGCCAGCACATAGCCATTTTCAATTTTAGCCGGTATCTCAAGACTTCGCGTGATCAACTCACCGTCAAGCACCTCTATCACGCGGCAATGGGTGCCTTTTCCAGGCAATAGAAACTCTTTCGATGTTGTCTTATAAGCGTGAAAATGATTGACAGCTTCAGATTTTACTGAAGAGATTAATGTTTTGCCGTTTTCTGCTACAAGTGCACCATTAATATAAGTTTGTTTTACATTAAAATCGCGCAGGTTATCGACAACGATAAGATCGGCCCTGTCTCCTTTGCGCAATAATCCAACGCCGAGTTTGTAGTGCAAAATAGGATTCAGGCATGCGCATTGGAGCACATCCATGACATCATATCCTTTTTCAATCACGGCCCGACGGACTAATAGATTAATATGACCATCGACAAGTTCATGAGGGTGCTTGTCATCGCTGCAAAACATCACTAAACTCGGGTGGGAGCGTATTAAGGAATGGAGAGCTTCGAAGTTTTTCGCTGCAGAACCTTCACGTATTAGAATGCGCATGCCAAAACGGATTTTATCCAAGGCTTCTTCCAGCGTGAAACATTCATGGTCCGTGGAGATGCCTGCTTCGATATAACGTTTTGCCGCTTCTCCTTTTAGTCCGGGAGCGTGCCCATCGATAGGTTTTCCAAGTTCCATGGCGATGCGGATTTTTTCCATGACGATAGGGTCTTTTGACAGTACGCCGGGATAATTCATCATTTCGCTTAAATAGTGCAGGCCGTCGATTGAAAGGAGTTCGTGAATATTTTCTGGAGAGATTGAGGCGCCGGCTGTTTCAAAAGCTGTGGCAGGTACGCAAGAAGGAGCTCCAAAATAGAAATGAAATGGCACTTGCTTCCCATTTTTTAACATATAGCGCACACCTTCTATGCCTAATACGTTTCCGATTTCGTGGGGATCGGATACTGTAGCGACGGTGCCATGGACGACTGCCAATCGTGCAAATTCTGAAGGAATAAGCATGGAGCTTTCCACATGTACATGGGCATCGATGAAGCCCGGCATGATGAAGCGGTCGCGAGGGGCGTTTTCATCGCGCTGTATATCGACGATTTTTGAATTGGCTATAGTCACGGAGCCGGGATAAATCTGTCTATTAATGACATCTACGATATTACCTGTAAGTATCATGATCTTCAACTATTCATTAAAAGGTTTAATTTTTCTCTAAAAAAGTTAAAGGAAAATTCCTTCCAATTCTTTTCAAGGGCAGCAATATTTTCATCGGTATCGGCCGCTTCCACAGCATTCACTGCATCGATAAGATCTTTTGAAAGTGGATATAGCTTCTGTAGAGGATTATGAGAGGCAATATGCTTGGCTGCTGAAAGCAGATAAAGGACAAAATCAAGTGCATCATCTGCTGAGGAAGGCAGGATTGTTATTTTTGAGCGATGAAAATTGAGTAGCAATTGGTCAGCTAGGCGATAGCAGCTTCTTCCTTTGCCTTGATGGATTATTTTTGCATCGATTGATGCCAGCAATTTATTTATCAAAATTAACAAGCCACAATTTTTGGACGATGAAAGAATAAATGAAGCGTGTGGAAGTTTATCGTCATCATACGCAAATGTCGGGTTATCGACATCATTGAAAAATGGGGTTTCTGTGCACAACTGATCTTGAATATAGACTATATTTGTCATGCTCTCGCTCCTTAACTTTATTGTTTATTGGTACAATCAGAAAAGCTTGGACAGGAGCATAATTCAATAAAAGATTTTATGTAAATAAATTTTTATATTGTCGTTATAACTTCATTTGTAAATAGCGAATTTTTAGCTGGTTAAGGTGTATACCAGCCTCTAGTTGAAATTTCCCATTTGGGCTACGCGAAAGCTCCCGCGGTTGGTCGATCATAAGTCGGTTCATATTACTAATATTGACCGACTTATGATCGGCCAACCCCGGGGCTTTGGCGCAGCCGAAATGGGAAATTTCAACTAGAGGCTGGTATATAAGTTTTGAGGCGAAGTAAGCGATCGGGAAAATTCGAAATGATTCCTGAGACGCCTAAAGAAAAAAGGAAGAGGGCCAGAACGGGATCATTAACAGTAAAAGCCCAGGCGGGAATTCTATGATGCTGAAGTCTTTGGATTTCTCCTGGAGAGATAATCTTATGCCATACAGCCATATTATCTATGCCTAATTCGATAAATTCCAAGAGCATGGCATGTTTTTCGACGATTCCTATTAATTTTATAGGATGAAAAAATGTTGCTGCGCGCTTTTTTACTTCGTTTATAATCGGTAATGAAAAACTGCCAATAAATAGCGGGGGAAGGGGGGTTGTGACACGTTTGAGTACTCGAAACACAGCATCGGCAATAACATGCGGGGGCTCTTCACTATGTTTGATTTCTAACATGAGTCCAGTTTTACCATTCAATAGGTTCAGAACTTCATCGAGGGTTGGAATTTTTTCTTCGGAGAAGGAAGGATCGAACCAGGAGCCGGCATCAAGGTTTTTGATTTCTTTAAGCGAAAGCTGGTGTACGCGAGATTTTTTTATGCCGGTGGTGCGTTTTAGCGTGCTGTCATGAATGACAACAAGTTCTCCATCTTTAGTCAGTCTGACGTCAATTTCTACGTAATCGAGAGACATCTCAATAGCTGTCTTGATGGCTGCCAAGGTGTTTTCGGGGGCTAGTCCGGCGGCACCGCGATGTCCGATAATTTTAATGCGTTCAGGTATATTTGTCATGTTTTGCTCTTTTGGGTGAAGTCGTTATGATAATATCAACAAGTAATAAAAGCAAAAAAAAGTAACAAGAGAACAGGTTTCCCGCGACAGGCCAATAATTGACACGTGTATTATTTTTTTTAACGCAAAGACGCAAAGACACGAAGACGCAAAGAGAACTTTTTTTCCTTGGAGAATACGAAGAAGTAATTAAAGAAGAAATTTTTCTGGTTGATCACACTTTATTTGTTCTCCTAGGCAAAAGATGTCTCTTTGCGTCTTCGTATCTTTGCGCCTTTGCGTTAAAAAAATAGGATTTGTAACAATTAATGAGCTTTCTGCTATTGCATCTCATTTTAGGTTTGGAAAAATTGATTATATGATAAAATTCGACAATTAGATTAGAAAAGGAGTGAGTTGTGGAAAAAATTTTCGGGTATGTTGTCGTCCTATTCTTAAAATTCGCACTTTGGCTTCGCTATCGCATTAAAATAAAAGGGCTGGAGAATATTACCCCTGAGAAATTGAATCGACCAGGTGGCATCTTGTTTATGCCTAATCATCCCACATTTTTTATCGATCCTATCATTATATCATTGGCATTAAGACGTAAATTTGCGGCACGTCCATTAATCGTTGAGTTCATGTATTATCTCCCTTTATTTCATGGCGTGATGCAGCTTATCAATGCTTTACCAGTTCCTGATTTTGTCAATTCTTCAAACAGCCTAAAGAAGAAAAAAGGAGATAAAGTCATTCAAACGGTGATCGATGGGATAAAAGAAAAACAAAATTTCTTGGTCTATCCATCGGGGAAATCTAAAAGTACTGCCTATGAATCAATTGGAGGTGCTTCGGCGGCTCATCGCATCATTCAAGATGCTCCCGAAACAAATATTGTTCTTGTGAGGATCAAAGGACTTTGGGGGAGTAGCTTTTCACGGGCTATTTCAGATCCTGCCGATTTAACCAACGACTTGTGGCATGCCTTTAAAGTGATATTGAAGAATTTGATTTTCTTCCTTCCTCGTCGAGAAGTTATTGTTGAATTCGAACCCGCTCCCATTGATTTTCCACGTGCCGGCACCAGGATTGAAGTAAATAAATATCTTGAAAGCTGGTATAACAAGCCTGATGGACTTACCAAACAAGTAGGAAAATTGCCTGGCGATTCAATGATACTTTTATCTTATAGTCGTTGGAGCAATGAGTTGCTGCCTTTGGTGGCTATGAGGCCTTCGCCGGATAGAGATATTCCTATTACTTCCATACCAAAAGAAATACAGGATAAAGTTATCAACAAGCTGGTCGAGCTTCATCCTTGTAAACCAGATAGCATTAAACCCGAGATGAATTTATCGACAGATGTGGGTCTTGATTCACTTGATCTAGCCGAGGTGTCAGCATTTTTGCAGGATCAATTTGATGTTAAAGGAGTGCATGCTAATCAGTTGACAACGGTATCGAAAGTGATGGCAATTGCTGCAGGGCAGATCGTATGCGAAGAAACTCCTGAAGAAGAAAATGTCGATCTATCAAAATGGCTGTTGCCAGTCCCTAAAAATCGAGTTCAGATAGCTCCTGGCGAAACTATCGCCGAAGTGTTTTTAAACCAATGCCAGCGTGCGGGTAACACCATCGCTTGTGCTGATGCGCGCTCGGGTGTTCTTACTTATTCCCAAATGAAACTAAGGGCTATTCTAATAGCAGAACGGCTGCGTAAGCTTCCTGGTGATTATATAGGAATCATGCTGCCGGCAAGCGTTGCTGCAAATTTACTGATCCTTGCTTGTCAGTTGGCAGGAAAGGTGCCTCTAATGGTCAATTGGACCGTCGGACCAAGACATTTGGAGTCTGTTGCACAGCTGTCAAAAGTTCAAGTCGTCATTAGCTCCTGGGCATTTGTCGATCGACTTGAAAATGTCGATCTTACAGGTGTGGATGAGATGCTATTGATGCTGGAGGATGTTGTCAGGGAAATTTCTTTGAAAGATAAGTTAACAGCTTATATTCGTTCAAAACAAAGCAACCGTACTATTTTGAAAACCTTTGGGGTCGATAAAAGAGGAAAAGACTGTCCGGCCGTTCTTTTGTTTACCAGTGGAACGGAAAGTATGCCAAAGGGAGTGCCTTTGTCGCAAAATAATATCTTGAGCGACCTAAGAGCAGCTCTTGCTGCTGTGGAAATTTATTCTGATGACATCATCTATGGTATTTTGCCTCCGTTTCATTCTTTTGGATTTACTGTCAGTGGTATTCTTGGATTGTTGGCCGGGACCAGAATTGTCTATTCTCCAGATCCGATGGAAGGACAGCGTTTGGCCAATGGTTTTGCGCGCTGGAAAGTCACCATCATGTGCGGAGCGCCGACTTTCATTAAAGGGATGCTTAAAGTCGCTACAGCGGATCAGATGCAGACGATGCGTTTATGTGTTACTGGAGCAGAGAAGGCGCCACCTGAATTGTTTAGCGTGCTAACAAACTACGGCAAGCCTAACTGTGTCATTGAAGGATATGGAATTACTGAATGTGCACCTGTGCTCACTTTGAACCCTATTGGCAGCGGAAGTAAAGGCGTTGGCAAGGCCCTTCCAGGCATCGAATTGCGCATTGTTAGGCCCGATACCGAGGTTGCCCTGCCTATAGGTCAGCAAGGGCTTATTTTAGCCAAGGGGCCAAATGTATTTAATGGGTATTTAAATCCATCGACAAACTCTCCATTTACGATGATAGACGGTGAAAGGTGGTATAAGACTGGAGATTTGGGATATCTCGATGAGAATGGCTTTTTGAATCTAGCAGGAAGGATGAAGCGTTTTGTGAAGATGGGTGGCGAGATGGTGAGTTTAGCTTCTGTTGAAGATGCCTTGTTAGAAATGGGATTGCAGAAGGGGTGGCCGACGAATCAGGAAGGACCAAGTTTTGCTATTTGTTCTAAGGAAGTTGATGGTGAAAAGACCAGACTTTTTCTTTTCAGTCAATTTGACATAGGTGTGGATGATGTAAATGTGGCATTAAAAGAATCGGGCTTTAGCAATTTGGTAAAAGTTTCTTCCGTAATTAAGTTGAAGGAACTGCCCATCATGGGGACAGGCAAGATCAACTACAGGCAGCTCGAAGGCGAATACCTCAAGAGCTAAAGGATAAAAATAAAAATAGTACACGCATCAATTTGAGTCATCACACAAATGAGTGGTTAAGCAAGTACTGAATTGTGCAATATGCCTGAATTTAACGCAGAGGCAGGGAGACGGAGAGACGCAGAGAGGAACTCAATGATGGTCATATTTATCTAATCGACTCCTTCTCTGCGTCTCTCTGTCTCTCCGTCTCTGCGTTAAATTGCGAGCAACTAATCGGATCATCTGATCTAACCACTCATTTGTGTGATGACCCATTAATTTGAGTTTTTTTTTTATCTTTCATCCTTTATTCTTCATTCTTTCGCCTTTATCTTTTATCCTTTTTTTTGAGGTTTTTGTTTATGTATCCAGCATTGCAGTTATTTAATACGGAATCACGCAGCAAAGAAGCCCTCGTTCCCTTGCAAGATAATCATGTGCGCATGTACACATGCGGACCCACTGTGTATCACTATGCCCATATCGGCAATTTCAGAACTTATGTCTTCGAAGACCTTTTAAGGCGCACCATTAAATTTTTTGGAATGAAAATTACCCATGTGATGAATCTTACAGACGTCGATGACAAAACCATCAAAGGGGCAATAGCAAAAAATATTAGCCTTAAGGAATTCACCAAACCCTATGAAGACGCCTTCTTTGAAGACCTGAAGATTCTGCATATCGAGCCTGCTGAATATTATCCCGCTGCTACAGATTACATCCCCGATATGATCAAGGTTATCGAAACTCTACTAGAAAAAGGGGTGGCTTATAAAGGAGGGGATGGCAGCGTATACTACGCCATACGGAAATTTCCTCGCTATGGCTGCCTTTCACACCTGCACCTTGATGAACTGCAAGTGGGCGCGTCCGAACGCGTAGCTGCCGATGAGTATGAAAAGGATAATGTCTCGGACTTCGTTTTGTGGAAAGCATATGATGCCACTAGAGACGGTAATATCTTTTGGGAAAGTCCTTTTGGTCCAGGCAGGCCCGGCTGGCATCTGGAATGCTCTGCCATGGCCATGAAGATATTAGGTCCGACCATTGATGTGCATGTGGGCGGGGTTGATAATATGTTTCCCCATCATGAAAATGAGATAGCGCAATCAGAAGCCTGTTCGGGAAAGCAATTTGTTAAACTTTGGATGCATGCAGAGCATTTGATTGTCGATAACAAAAAAATGTCGAAGAGTTTGGGTAATTTTTACACTTTACGCGATTTGCTTAATAAAGGTTTTAG
>Ga0207123_1005_pt1 | contig 69508 bp, 56 predicted proteins | sample Alteio_BWMinHeat_39_FD_153503 | JGI IMG/M metagenome (GOLD analysis project Ga0207123, IMG submission 153503) | Enriched cells from forest soil in Barre Woods Harvard Forest LTER site, Petersham, Massachusetts, United States -... | ecosystem: Environmental > Terrestrial > Soil > Temperate forest >... | reverse complement strand
GTTACAAAAAGCACCGAAAGCATCGACAGAACCGGCTGAAGTTCCTCAAGAAGTCAAAGAACTCATTACCGGGATTAAAAATGCCGAAACGCAGCAACTAGCCCTCCAAAAACTGGAAGAATTGCAAAAACACAGTTGGGTGACGACAATTAAAGCGCGCAAAAGTGACCTCGCTCAACACACAGCTGTTCATAAGGCCTCTCAGGTTCATTCCTTACTTGAAAGGCTTGAACAAAAAGTCGATGCAGCTTTCAATGAGGTTAAGGCTGTTATACAAACAGCCCCTAAAACGGCTCGGTTGCAGCCCTTGCTGCATGTCAAAGTGTTGGAAACTCTTCTTATTGGCAGCACCATAAAAGGTACCGGTTTAAATGTGTATTCATTGGGTGACGTGGAATCCCTCTATCAAGACGCCAAGGTTTTGGTTGATTATCAGAACAAGTTTTCACATCCCGTGCATTTTGCCGAGATCTATTTGATCGGCAACAAAGCCTTTACACCGGCAAAACAGATGGAATGGCGATCTTTCATAGAAGAACTTGAAACAGAGGTGGAATCGGGCAAAGTTTCAAATGCGCAAGTGCAGCAGTTATATCAGATGGTCGAGACTTTAAGAAAAACTGATATGTTTACCATGTGGCTCACATTCTTTTTTGAAAAAGAATTGTTGCAAGATGTTTTGGATAGGTTCCCTGCAAACGATAACAAAGTGGTGACAAACATTCTTTCGCTGCAGACAACCATTGATGAAATCACAATAAAAACCCAAGTCGAAGCATTTTCAATGCCGCAAACATTTGAAAATGCATGGGAAGATCTAAAAGACCTTTCAGAGCGGCTTATGCATCAGGGGTTTCAAGACTTTACAGAAACGACCTCACCGGTAATTAGCACTCTTATTTTAGGGGTGATAGAAAAAAGCATTACTCTTTTCGATACAGCAATAAAACAGATGAAGGGCAGCCAGGCCTGGACTGAACAGCAAAAAGTTCCATTATTCAAGACAATGTTAACCTCGTATTTTGCGTTAATGGAAAATTTGATCATTCATTGTGAATCAATATTAACTTTTCCGACAGTGTTAGAGCGCATTCAAACAGATTCAAATAAAAGACAATTAAGTAATTATGTTCTAAGATTAAAGCTTTATTTTGAACGTTTAAATGATCTCGATATTTCTCAACTTCACTCTTCATCAACTTTTGGCGTTAATGCCGCTGTTTTAGGTACATTAACGGCTTTTGTAGTGCCCTCCCTCCGACCTCAAACTCTTGAAGATTTCTTTACTTTAATCCATCAAAACCTGTTGGCAGTAGTCTCAAACCTTCAGGATAAAATCATTACTGAAGATCTACTGCAACAAGATTCCACTCCTGAATTATTTAGAGATGCTTTAACAACTATATCGAAGAATGAGATATGGATAAGACCATCACAAAGAATTGGCTTCGCTGTTTCTGATCAAGAGATAGCTGTTACATATAATATTCCACTGTCATCGCATAGTGGACGTATGGTTTTAAAATGGAATAAGGCTTCGCAAAAAATGAGTTTAGAAGGATCTCTAGTAGGACTCGTTGAAGAGCGCTGGAAATCAATAGGCATGCTGGTTCATATCCTGCAAAATAGCGGCATTGTGGCTCTGAATGAACCGCCGACCATTTCAAAAACCGGGATCACGATCAATTGGGATGTTACCGATTCACAGCAACTAAAACAAACAGAGCAAGAATTTCAAAGAATTTGCACTTATTCTTTTGCTAATGAAAATCTTATAAATGAGTTTATTAACAATTTGCTCAACGACAGACCTGAAGCAGAAGATCTTATTATTCTTCAAGTTTATAAGGAGTTGGAGAATATTTTTAAAAATCAATTATTAAATGAGACAACCTCTGATTCATTTGAAGAAGACATGCTCGATTATCTATTGATAGGAGTCTTTAAGGCTTTACGTGACACAAAAACCCTTGATCCAGAACGAATAAGCGAAATGATAAAATCTTATCTAACAAATCCTGCATTTGGTAAAAATACAAAGGCTTTACCACTTATACGTGAACTGGTAAACGAAGGACATGCATTTGAACTCGGTGCTCAATATGCACAAATTGGAATGCAGTCGGATAACGCCAAAGCTAAAGCTGATTCCATTAATATATATATAAAGTTGGTAGAAAATGGACTTTATCTCAAAGAAGCAACAAAAGCTGCAGTTGAAGACGATTGTAGATCTTCAAAAGGGCGTCTATTATTTCCATATCTATTTGAGAAAGGACATGCCCTCGAGGAGGGGCTTTCAATCTTTTTAGATGCAGTGGAACACAGTCAATCTGCTTTTGATAATAAACTTATGTTGGGTCCTAGCTTGTTCAGAAACAATTTCGGTTTAGATAAATTCTTTGAACGGACGAACAAGCTGATGGCGGATCCGAAAACTGGCCAACAAGTTTTACTTAATATCTTAAAAGTATATTTGGACAGCATCGAATACAATGGTATGATAGAGGGAAGGGGGGTTGAAGAGGCGTATTTAATTTCCCAAAAATGTTTGCAACACCCTGACAATATCATTCGTGTTAAAGGATTCGAAATATTGAGCGGCTTGGCAAAAAATGGATATCAACAGGAAATAATTTTTCAGCAGGTTGTAGAAATCTTGGAACGTCCAGATTTAATTCTTGCAAGGACAGCAATGAGAAGTTTAGCAGACTTTGCTGAACAAGGTTATTCCCTGGAAATAATTGCCAATCTAGCTAAAAAACATTACTTTTCTAACAAACAAATCACTCATCATAAATTACGGAGGTCTTTAGAAGACCTTGCTTTGAACGTATTTAGGAATATGTATCAAAGAGCAGCCACTTTAGAAAAAGATGCCTATTCTACTAATGAAATCACAAGTGTAGCAAAACCTCTATTATTAAGAGAAGCTCTTGGAATTTATAAGCTGATTCCCGTGATACGGTATTTTTATACTGAGAAGCCTGTTTCAGCTGTAAAAAGAGCTTTTGCAGAAAGTGATGATGCTTCCGTGCATCAAAGTGCTTTTGAAATATTGGAAATGCTCGTTGACAATGGAATGGAAATCGACTCCATAACGGAAATCCTTGAAAAGGTATCAAAGAGCGCTGATCAATCCATGCAGACCCGAGCATTAAAGCTCCAGGAAACCATTAAATACAAAACCTCCTTTTTCAGCTGGCTGTATTTCAAGCTCACAAACAGATAATTTGAATACTGACAACTATTTGAGAATATGCTATAAATTACGCATGAATTCATAAATATTATCAGATTTAGAAATAATTGTTATTAAGAGATCGTGTCATGAATCCCCTTTCGAATACCACTCCTCAAGTCCCTAATCCCGCTCCAAAGCAACCAATACCAAATGCAGGAACTAAAACAAAATCATTGAGTGATTATTTATCGACAATGAAAATGGCTGCATTATGTACCGGAGCCTTATCACCATTTTTATTGCTAACAGATTTCGTTAAACTTTCAAAACAGAAAGACTCTTCTCGCTCTGCGCTCAATTTTATTTTTAATTCATTCAAGGATCATAAATTTGGACTTTTTACCGGCTCAGGTCCTAATTATTTGCGACGCACATCTAAGGATATCATTAAATGGACTCTAATTGATGGCATCCAGGAACAGCTTTCAACAAATTACACACAACTATTTAAACGTGGTGAATTGCCTGTAAAAGCAGTTTCAGCCTTAAGCTTAGCCGCAGTTGATTGTGCCGTGCTTTTTCCTGCTGATTGGACCATTACGCAACTTGTCATTAATAAAAAAACCTATGCCGATTTAAAGCAAATGTGGGTGTCAGGGTGCTCCCCATACCAAGGAGTGCATGCAGATATATTACGTCAAAGCATCGGTTGGTTGGGTTTTATGTGCGCAGATCATATCGCCAAACAACAATTTGATAAATTGGATACACGAAAAGAACATTCTTTTCTGCGACAGGCATTTGCCGGTCTAGCAATAGCTGCCACTTATTGCACAACTGGTTACCCCTTTGATGTCTGTAAAGTGCGTATGCAAACAAATAAAGACCTAAGCTTATTTTCCACATTTGCAAGTGTATTTAAGGACGGTGGAATTAGCAAGTTCTACGTTGGAGCGTCTGCTATAGCAATCCAAATCTTTGCTCGATCAATGTTTATGGGGCCTTTGGTAGACTATATCAATAAACCGGCAAGTCCAAACAACTAGTACACTGTGCCAACAATTTTTCTGCAAATCAGAAGCAGTAGAAATGTGACGTTGTTGAATTTTCATACATTGTTTCCTTCTGCATTCTTGTTCAAACGTCCAGTTTGGTAAAGAATTATTAGCTCTCCACAGCCATATCCGAGAAAGGATAATAATATACTCGCAATTTCTTTAGGAAACGCGATGGGATGTACGCGAAATAGAAGAAATCCTATTGAGCCAAAAAGAATAGACAGTATTGCCGCAAGAAAGTTCCCTCGTTTTTTGAATAAAGCTATAAATATTGGTACGAATAAACAACTGACAGAAAGCTCATAGCTTTGAATTAATAGATCGACGACGTTGTCGAAGTAGAATGCAAAAAATATAGCCGCAATTGAAATAATACAGGTTATCCCTTGCACCATACGCATCGTGCTAGCTCTTTGCAAAATAGGTAGTTTGAAATCACTAGATATATTGGAACTAATCGCATTGATAAGAGATGTGGCTGTAGAAATGATCGCAGCCAAGACTGCGCATCCAACCAAAGCTGTTATCCATGGATTTGTCGTCTTTGCTATGGCAGCCATCAATACACTACCCCCTGCGGGGACTTCTAATCCAATATTGTTTGCCAAAGAACCAAAGAAAACAGGAACAATACAAACAACCATAGTTACAATACCAGCCAATAAAGCCGCTCTAGAAACAATTCGAGGAGAAGCTCCGGCAAAACACCGCTGTCCCATATCCTGTTCTATAACCATGAAAAGCAAGGGCATTAGCAGCCATCCGCATAATTTTGAAGATACATTTTCAAAATGTTCAAGCTGCGGTAATTGAAGTGATTGGACCGCAGGATTCGTGTAAAGGACAAAACCGAAACAGGCAAGAAAAACAGTAGAAAAAAAAGCTGCTTGAACCAGATCTGTAGAAATGACAGCTTTTAAACCACCTTGAGCCGTGTAGATAATAACTATTGCCCAGAAGGCAATGAAAAGAGACGTGTTATTTATACCCATGCTTACTAAAAACTTGTTTGAGGCTATAATTTGCGCAACAAGAATCATAAAGAGGGATATCACAGACAGAATGGAAGCCACTTTTCGTAGCATTACAGATCGGTAAACAACTTCAAAGATTTCCGCTACAGTGGAAACATTAAATCCAGCTAATTTACGCCCAATTCCCGCCCCAAGGAGAATTAATCCCAAAGCAGCTCCTAAAGGATAAAGAAGCACAGGCCATCCAAACATGTAGGCTTCATCAGCCGCTCCGAGGATAACTCCTCCTCCAACTTGAGTAGCAAGGAACGTCATCATGAGAGGGAAAAGCCGAACGCTTTTCCCTGCCAAGAAGTAGTCTTCATTGCCAATCAAGTTTTTTGACGCTCGCCTTCCAACGAGCCAATAAATGAATTGAAGAGCAAAAAGTAAGCAAACAAAGATTGAAATATTCATTTTAGTACCATCCATTAATGTTGTGTTCAGCATCTCTAAGAAATTGTTTTTTTAGCCGCTCTGAAAATGGGCATAGCACGGCGATGTAAAATATCAAATGAAAATAAAAGTCTTATTCTGAATGAGATAGAAATTATCATGAGACTAGAAAATCTCAAGAAATTAAAACTGATTCAGAAAAGTAAATAAAATTTATAGGGAACTATTATTGAGCGTGATGCCCGTGATGATGGAAAGAATGAAGAGAGGAGGGAACAAAAACGGATAGAGGGTTAAGATTACAATTGGACTGCGTCGGATATAACCGCGCTTTATAGTCTAGTTGTATGTTGTTCATATTATTCTCCTAAATGGATTCGTATGGGCAAAGATTACCCAAGTTAGTGCCATGATAGGTGATCTATAAATTAAAAGCAAGAATTATAGTAAATGGTAATTTGCCCTCACCCACTTCGTGGGTGTTTAATAAAAAAGCGCAGCAGGGGCTGCGCACCATAAGCGCTAACTTGTTTCCTTTATTGCCGCCACTGCCGTGGCTTCGTCTTTTTTTCTATATTTCCCCACGGCTTGCGCCTCCGGCGCTGCACCATGGGCTAGTATTGAGTTGTACCTCCGGTACAAAATGCATTCCAGGCTTCCATTCTGCAGGGTAGTTTCTAGTAAGATACTTTCTTTTGTACCGGAGGTACAACTCAATACTAGCCCATGGTGCAGCGCCGGAGGCGCAAGCCGTGGGGAATTATAAAAAAAAGATGAAGCCACGGCAGTGGCGGCAATAAAGGAAACAAGTTAGCGCTTATGGAGCTGCGCCAAACGCTACGCGCAAGTTTATAGCTCAGCTACTTGCGTCTTAATAGCTTGAATTTCCTATCTCTAATATACAAGAATTTTGCACAATTATAATGTATCTAAGTCATTAGTGAAAAAAATGAAAAAACATCTACTTCTCTCACATCCCTGCCTTCTCGATCATGGGATCTCTACGCATCCTGAAAATGCAGGTCGGTTGCAAGCTATCTTGACAGCCCTTACACTAAGCCCCTACAAATCTTGCCTGGATCTGTCCATGACCCGGCTCGCAACCTTCGATGAGCTTGCACAAGTGCATACACCAAACTACGTCAACTACGTCCTCTCTTTGGAAGGAATGCAGGCAAGCTTAGATTACGAAACGCATTTAACTACAGAATCCGTAAAAGCTGCCCGTTGTGCTGCTGGATTAGGATTGGAACTAGTCGAACAGATACTGGATAACAAAATCCAAAATGGCTTTGCTTTGGTACGACCACCAGGCCACCACTCACGGCCCGACACAGCGATGGGATTCTGCGTATTCAATAACATCGCACTTGCTGCCAAAAAGGCGATCTCCAAGGGGATAAAGCGCATTTTGATTTTTGATTGGGATGTACATCACGGCAACGGAACCCAAGAAGCATTTTATGAGGATGATCGCGTTTTATTTATCGACTTTCATCAAGATAATCTCTTTCCAGCAGGTTCCGGACTCATCAGCCAAAAAGGCAAAGGAAAAGGATTGGGTTTTACTGTCAATGTTCCTTTCCCGGATTCCTGCCGCGATGACGATTACCTATATGCTTTTGAGAACCTTGTAAAACCTCTAGCGACTAAATACCAACCTGAATTGATTCTGGTTTCGGCCGGCTTTGATGCACACGAATCCGACCCCTTAGGGTCTATGGGCCTTACAACAAAAGGTTATGGGATGCTCACTGCAGAAGTGAAAACTTTGGCCGACACCCTTTGCAACGGTAAAGTTGTATTTTTTTTGGAGGGAGGGTATAATCCTGAATTTCTAGCCAAAAATGTTCTTGAATGCATCTCTGTGCTGGCTGCCGATACAGATCCCCTTGTAAAATCGAGGGAAGAAATTCAACCCTATACCAAGGGCATCGAAGACCTCATTAACGGAATTTATGAAACTCATGCCGGATAAAAAACACGATATTTTACTTAAAGAAGTTCCCAATTTAAATTGCTGGAAAGAAGCTCAAGAATGGATTCAGGAAGGTCAAAATCTGGTTGCACAACTCACGTCAAAAGCAATTTTGGAGGAAGAGATTTTATCCATCGACTGGAGCGATATCAATCAACAACGAGAATTCCCCTTTGGCTTATATCATTCTGAAAAGTGGAGACAGTTTGTTTTAGCGACATTTTTAGCGGATCTTGTTTCCTACACAATCCCTGTCGACCAGGTTAATTTTGAACGACTCGCTTTTGTCATGCACCTGTTTCCTCAAGGATTCCGTACATGGTGGATCAAGCTGCAAAACAACCTCTGGTGGCCTGTAGGATATACAGGTTGGTATCCAATGCTTGAGAACGCATATGCGCTATTTGAAAGATCGCCGGAAAAACTCAAGGATCGGATGGTCATTCCTAATACCCACGCAAGCGACCAGCCACCTTATCTCTATCTTTTTAACTATAGCGTCGCTCCGGCCTTGAAGAAAAGCCGCCTCTCAAAAAATCTGATCAAGCAGTATGTTCACGAGATTGGCAATCAAAAAGCCCGGGGGTTGGCTTGCATTACCGTATCGGAAGATGGAAAGCGGTTAGCTGACCGGCTTGGAATGTGTTGTACAGGCCATCTGATCTTGGATGGCTCTATAGAAGATGTGTACACAACATCTACAATTCATCCCAATCGAAAGCCTGTACATCTTGAAGTCGACTAGCCCCTGTCAACACCATGACAAGTCTATCAACCCCCAATGCCATGCCTGCACCCGGAGGAAGGCCTTGCCCCAGGGCTTCAAGAAACGGTTCATCGATTTCCACGCGAAGCTTTCCTTTTTCCTGCCTGAGTTGCAGGGCTTCAGCAAAAAGGGCTCGCTGTTTTTTAGCATCCCTTAAAAATGGAAAACCATCGGCAATTTCAATTCCAGCGACGTACAGCTCCGACCGTTCTGCGACGGTAGGGTCGTTTTTACAGATCGGCGCGGATGTCGTCAGATACGCCGGCCATTCCTGTAAAAAAGTGGGTGTGTGCGTTCCAAGATGATGTTGCAGGAGATCGAATAAATAAGACATGACTAGATATTTATCCTGTTGAAAATGCTGAGGCAATACAACCTCTGCCTTTTTTGCAGAAAGACAAAGAGCCTCCAACGAAAAATCCTGCAAATCAGATAGTCCGAGATATCTCTCAAAAGCTTCGCGAACTGTCAAGCGCTCCCAGGGTTGGGACATGAAATCGATTTCATGGGTCTCAAAATTCAACTTATCCTGTTCTGGATATAATTTACGAAAGGCTTTGCGAATAAAACGTATGGCATCTTCTTCAATTTCATGGAGAGTTTCATAAGCCCGGGCCCACTCCAGCATAGTGAATTCACAGCTATGATAGCGGCCGCGATCATTAGCCCTAAAATTTTTCGTTAATGTAAAAACGCGTTCGAATCCACCGACGATCATGCGTTTGATCTGGTATTCGGTTGAGGTGACTAGATAGCCTTCACCGGCCTGAATGGAGTCGATATGGAGGTCAGGGCAAGTGCTTTTTACCAATAAAGGGGTTTCTACCTCCAGAAAATCTTGCCCATAAAGATCTTCGCGTATGGCAGAAATAATACACTGTCTCTGCTGTAGACGCTCTCTGAGGGAAGGCCCCCCTAATGTTTTTTGCCAACGTCCGCTGTCCGTTGAAAGATCCCATTCAGTTCGTTCTGGTACTGCCAATATTTCCAAAGAAACAATTTCATTTTGTTCCGTAGTGGAAAGAGCCACCAATTGACCGCGCCTCAATAAATTCGATATATCGGTATTGTCAGTCCAAAAACGATGCCATGCGGAACCAGCACATAATTCAATAGAATAGCGATTCTGATCTTTCCAAGTATCGAAAATTCTGCCTTTAAAATCGTTTTTCATGATGTACAGCCTAGCAAAGAGTGTCATAAATCACAACCTGAAAAGGGGCTTAAATTTGGAGTATAATAGCTTCTACTATCAGCTATTATTAAATTTTTTATTTCAGTATACTTGCCGGTTATACCGGTCGTGGTTCAAACAAACGGAGTACTCTATGTTGAAATTTCTTGCATCCTTAGCCATTGTTATCGTTAATTTTTCTTCGGAAAATAGTGTATCTGCTCATTTTCAGTCCAATTCTCAAACCGACGGATCCGTGTCTTCCTTTGCAAGTTCTTACGAGCAATGGATTGACCCAAACAATCACTTTATCGATTTCTTCACTGTTGAAGATCAAAAGCAAGCGAGAGTAATCTTCATTGGATCCTCAGCCTATTCACAAGATGGACAAGGCACACGACCAACAGTATCTGAAGGAATGGGTTATGGATTATTATTGGCATACGCAAACAACGACCAAGCCACATTTGACAAATTTCTTCGCTATGTCTTATCAATTTCCGATAATTACGGTTGCAGCGCTTATGGAAATAACACTTGTTACGCTACAGCCCCTTTCATGATGCCATGGATTATCAACCAAGACGGCAAACCATTTTTATTTCAAGCTTCTCCCGGCGCTGCGGCATATTACTCCAATGGATCTGCAACAGACGCTGACATTCAAATTGCATGGGCCATTTACATGGCAAACCTAAAAGTTTCAAAAGGGTCTTGGAAATCAACTACTTTTGAGACTTTTAAAGGAATATTGACCTATCCTCAGATTTTTCAAGAGATAACATTAGCAGTCCGTTTAAACGACATCGATATGACTAATCTTAGATATGTTCCAGGCAACCAATGGGGAGCTGGCGGCACGCAGGTTTTATATCCGGGATATTTTACGCCTCAAGCATTTGTAGCTCTTGACACCTTGTCAGCCCCTGACGTCTCTTCCAAGTGTCCTGCATTTCCAGATCACGATCCTATTAATTCCCTTTGCCTCATTTTTAAAAACAATGTCTATAAGGCAGTTTCAATCGATTATCTCGGCGGTAATGGCACTGTTAAAGTAGACGGTAATTTTATTCCAAAACCCGATGCACCTAACGGCTATACAGTATCTGCCATAACAACGGCTACAGCCATTTTTTCTTCTTCTAATCAATACTATGCCAATGCGACCATTCAGGCCACCTATTATGACGAGAAAGGCGCGCCTACGATAAAAAGCGACTACTACATCGAATACAACAACGCTAAGTGGACCGTCAAAGATAAAGGATCTACGAAGGAAAGCAGCTACTGTCAGTCATCTACAGGCAATTCTGTTTTTGTTTGCATGACACCTTCGGATGCCAGTAAAGTAGATTACAAATTTTCTACCGTAATGACGAATAGCTTAGATGCAATACAAAATTTCCAAACGCATTATGACACTGGACTCATGCCAAACGTATTGCACTATGACGGTAAAAACTACGATGAGTGGTCCGAAAGCTTTGCTTATGATGCGTGCCGTTTTCCTCTATGGGTAAGCGACTTCCTACAAAACAATCCGGCAGATCCTATGACACCTACTTTCACCAAGTTTCTCACTGATTTGCTTGGAACTAAAGGTGTCGCGACATTTGTCAAGAACGGAACTTTGCCTTCTAATGGAATTGATGCTATCAAGCAAACAGCTATTGGCTCCTGGGATAATCCATCGCCCCCGTTGAATTCCCCAATCGTAGCGGCAGCGGACATTTTGAAAAACCAACAGCTTTACAATGAGCTAAGCCCTAGTCTGTTTAAATACGACATCACGAAATTGCAACCAAGCCCTTCAGATCCTCAAGGTGATAGTACCCCTTATTACAATGCCGTCATGGTGCTTTTAACACGCGCTATCATGGAAAATAGATTTGGAAATCCATAACATGCAATCGGGTTTTCTATCGCTTTTGATTTTGATATTAATTCATTGTTTTGCAAATCAGACAATGGTATTTGGCTGGTTATGGCATGGACGTTTTCTTTCTTTTGCCGCAGGGATATCCTTTGCTTATGTCTTTGTCGACCTCCTCCCCTCTCTGGAAAAAGGGCAGCCAATCCTTAAGCAAACTTTTGGTGATGTTATTCCTTACTTAGATCGCCACGCCTATTTGATCGCGCTCCTTGGAGTGCTTGTATATTATGGACTCCAGTCCTCATCAACAACAAATGCAGCAAGAAGTTTTTGGTGCAAGATCAGCGGTTATTTGCTGTTTAATTTATTTGTTGGCGCCAGCCTGGCTGACAGCAATAATCCCGATATCCAACCCTTATTCTTATTTACCATAGCCATGGGGATGCATTATTTTATCCATGATCATAATGTGAGTGTTGATAATCCTGAATTATATACCCATGAAGTGCGCTGGCTGCTTGTGATAGCACTATGCTTAGGATATACAGTAGGCTATTTTACACACATCCCTGACGCTGTTGTTGCGGTCATTGTTTCCTTTTTAGCAGGAGGAATGATTCTCAATGCCTTGCGTTATGAATTACCTAAACGAGAGCAGCTAGGATATACTTTTTTTGTTATTGGTGCTTTAGGATATACTGCAGTATTACTTGGAGTAGGGGAAGTTTAAAAATTAATTGGCGAACTGGACAATATGTCCAGTTCGCAACAGCGATGATATACCAAATTTTTGTTGATTTTCGGTATAACTTTATTTTTTCATGAAAAAAGGAGCCAAAAGCAACCAAGCGGCATGCGCCGGTTCATGATGCTCAGCCGGTTTTGAATTCACTTTATCTGCAGCATTCGTAATCAGATCTCTGAAGAAAGCCACGACTATATCCGCCCAAGAAACGAGCTTTAAAAATGCATCAGGGAAGAACATCCATATTAAGTAAAACAAAATCCCAAAAAAGAAAAAATTCAATATGAATCTCATAGCTAGTCCTCTTAAATTTAGAAAGTTAAGCGCCAAAATGGCTTTGTTCGGTATTATACAAATCAAAATTTTAACATACCGCATTGTTATTAAATCTTGCTAACAAAAAAAGAAAAAAACCACAAAAAGATTTTTTTGTGGTTAGAAAACAGAAACCGAATGCGAAGCGCATTTTTTACTCGTTTACGTTTGTTTCTTCTTCACGAGGCGGCGGTACAAAACCTTGTCCGTGAGGGGCGATGATGTTACCAAAAGTCCTTTCGATTAGATTTGGACTTTGAGGCGCATTTAACCATTTAGCTGTTAATTTTCTTCCAGTCTGCGAACGGCTTTGTGAACTCAGAAAACAGCAATTTTTGAATTTTTTTCCTGATCCACATGGACAAGGATCATTTCTTCCGGGCTTTTTATTCATAACTTACTCTCATAGATGATTCTTTATACCGGTCGTGATTCAAAAGTTAGCATTTCTAGCGCGCCAAATCCCCGGGGATTTTCGCGCAACTAGAGATGCCAACTTTTGAACTACGACCGGTATAACTTCAGTCTATCAAAAAGGAAATTTTTTTGCCTTTGTTTTTTAAGCTCTCAGCAATTAATGTGAAATTATTATGCAAAAACAATCACCTGTTATCATCATAAATGGAGAGAGCCTTACTCTTGAAAGAGCAGACGCTATCGCCTATGGAACAGCCATAAAGCTGCCAAGCTCCATCAAGCAACGCATAGACGCTTCTCACAATTTTGTTAGGCAAATAGCAAAAGAAAAAACTCCCGTTTACGGCATCAACACAGGATTTGGTGCTTTTGCAAATACAAATATAAGCCCCAACCAACTACGCAAATTACAAATCAATATTCTACGCAGTCATGCCTCAGGATATGGACCTCCCCTTTCCATTCCAGAAACACGTCTCATGATGGCATTAAGGCTGAATGTTTTAGTACAAGGTTATACCGGTGTTAGCTACGAATTATGTCAAGCCCTTCACCGTCTAATACAAGCCGATATTTATCCGATCGTTCCTGAATATGGCTCCGTCGGAGCTAGCGGGGATTTGATTCCCCTTGCCCATTTAGCTCTTCCTCTCATTGGCGAAGGACTCGTCAATTTTCGCCAGGCAATCATGCCTGCGGCCGATGCTTTAAAAATTGCCGGGATTAAGCCCATCATTTTAAAGGAAAAGGAAGGACTAAGTCTGATAAACGGCACACAAGGAATGCTAGCGATAGGTGGATTAGCACTCATAAAAGCTCGGCGTTTATACCTTTACGCTGATAAAATAACAGCACTTACCTACGAAGCTCAAAAAGCTTCCATCAGTCCTCTCCACCCCTTCATTCATGAAATACGTCATCAGACCGGCCAAATTAATTCAGCAAGGCAGATCTTGGAAGAACTTGAAGGATCGCCTCTGTTAACAACTGAACAACACTCCCAGATTCAATATCCTTATTCTTTACGCTGCGCACCGCAGATACACGGAGCGAGTCGCGATGCTATAGATTACAGCTGCGGCATCATCGAAAAAGAACTCAATGCAGTCACCGATAATCCATTAGTATTTTGTGAAATTGAAAAGATTCTAAGCGGGGGCAATTTTCATGGACAACCTCTAGCGCTTGCTTTTGACTTTGCTGCGATGGCTGTTTCTAATTTAGCCAATGTTTCGGATCGCAGATTGGAAGTCTTACTCAACCCTCATATGAGTGGACTACCAGCCTTTCTAACCAAACATGGCGGTATTAATTCGGGATATATGGCCACTCAGTACCTTAGTGCCTCTCTTGTCAATGAGAACAAAATCCTGTCAAATCCAGCCTGTACCGATTCTATCCCCGGAAATGGTGGCATTGAAGATTTTGTTTCCATGGGTATGACATCAGCTCGTAAACTCAAAACTATTGTCGATCACGCTAAAGTCGTGCTGGCCATTGAATTGATGGCGGCAGCCCAAGCCATCGATCTTCAAAGCTTTAAACATTTGGGCGAAGGCACTGGCAAAACATACAGAACCATTCGAGCCGCAGTGCCCATGCTTACTCAGGATCGCATTCTCTCCCACGATATCGAAAAGGCTGTAGCGGCTCTAGATCATTTATGATTTTAAATTTGGAGTGCGGTGACTTGTCACCGCTTTTCCCGAAATAAACGTGTCGTAGCATAATTTATAAACTACCATAGGTCCATGTGTAGTCAAAAAAGCGGTGACAAGTCACCGCACTCCAAATTTAGCGACAACTATAGGTAAATATGACAAACTTTGAAGAGTTTTTTGCTGAATTTGCTTCTCACCCTCATTATAAGGCTCCGCGCGGAACTACGCTGCACGCCCTCTCGTGGCAAACCGAAGCCCCTTTACGTATGCTTCTAAATAATCTCGATGCTGAAGTTGCCGAAGATCCGGAACATCTGATCGTCTATGGAGGCACAGGGCAGGCAGCCAGAAACGTTGAAGCTCTCAAAACCATCATCAAAACTCTGCTAACGCTTAGAACTGATCAAAGTCTGCTGATTCAATCAGGAAAAGCCGTTGCCGTACTCCCCACACATCCTGAAGCTCCAAGAGTTCTAATAGCCAATAGCAATTTGGTTCCACACTGGGCCACATGGGAGCATTTTAATGCCCTGCAGGCAAAAGGATTAATGATGTTCGGGCAGATGACAGCCGGCAGTTGGATCTATATTGGCACTCAAGGGATTTTGCAAGGAACTTATGAAACATTTGCGTCCATAGGCCGCAAGCATTTTGATGGAAGCCTCAAAGGAAAGCTTATTGTTTCAGGCGGACTTGGTGGAATGGGCGGGGCGCAGCCATTGGCAGTGACCCTGAATGGGGGCATCTTTTTAGGCGTTGACGTAGATCCGTGGCGCATTGACAAACGATTAAAAACAAAATATATCGATAGAATGACCCATAGCTATGAAAAAGCTCTTAAATGGATTCGAGACGCTAAAGAAAAACAAGAAGCTCTTTCTATTGGATTAGTTGGTGATATAGGCACAACGTTGCAGCGTTTATTGCAAGATGGCATTATTCCTGATATAGCCACCGATCAAACATCGGCACATGACCCTCTTAATGGTTATGTTCCAGCGCATATGACTCTGGATGAAGCCAAAGAGCTTCGCACAGTCAACCCAACCCTCTATCGGCAAAAGAGCCTTAGTAGCATGGCGGCGCATGTGCATGCCTTGCTTGAAATGAAACAGCGCGGTTCAATAGTCTTTGAATATGGGAATAATTTGCGGGAATTTGCCAGACAGGGTGGTGAAAGCCGAGCTTTTGAAATCCATGGATTTGTCCAGGAATACATAAGAGACCTTTTTTGTGAAGGCAAAGGCCCCTTCCGCTGGGTGGCATTATCTGGAGATCCCGAAGATATCTATCGTACCGATGAAGCCCTCATTAAAGCCTTCCCCCATCACCATCACTTGCATCAGTGGCTGCATGCCGCCAAAGAAAAGGTAGCCTTTCAAGGCCTGCCAGCAAGGATATGTTGGCTGGGAATTAAAGAAAGAGAAATCGCAGGATTGCTTTTCAATGATCTTGTCCGCAGTGGAGCCGTCAAAGCCCCTATTGTCATAGGCCGCGACCACCTCGATACCGGCTCTGTAGCCTCGCCTTACAGGGAAACAGAAGGCATGCTTGACGGATCGGACGCTGTATCCGACTGGCCGCTGCTCAATCTTTTAAGCAACTGTGCCGGAGGGGCCACATGGGTATCCTTTCATCATGGCGGAGGTGTTGGCATGGGTTATTCGCAGCACGCTGGAATGGTCATTGTGGCTGATGGAAGCGACAGGGCCGAAGATTGCCTTAAACGCGTGTTGTTTAACGACCCTGCCTTAGGAATTGTACGCCATGCCGATGCCGGCTACGAAATAGCGATCCAAAAAGCCAAAGAAAATAATTTGCTGCTTTAAAAAATAGACTTAAAGAACTAATTTCGACGCGTGTACTATTTAATCAACGCAGAGATGCAAAGGAAAACAATTTACCACAGAGATCACAGAGAACACAGAGAAGAATAGCAGGATATTAGGATAGGAAGGATAATAATTTGTACATAATATGCTCTAATAGAAACCCAAGGATTTTTTTTATCCTTCCCATCCTTATATCCTGCTATTCTTCTCTGTGTTCTCTGTGATCTCTGTGGTAAAATATCCTCTTTGCGTCTTTGCGTTAAAAAAAATTAAAACATGAAATCTGAAATATTATGAAACCAATGATCATCGGCCCCTTCTCCCAAATTCTTACGATGGATAATCTTCCTGTATCAGGACCAATCCCTGATTCCATACTATCGGTTATACCAAATGCATGCCTCAAAGTTTCGAATGGGGTTATTGACGATATACTCCCCTATAATAAAAAAGCTCTCGAAGGCTGTGACTTCCATGAAATTACTGAACCCGCTGTCGCCCTGCCAGGATTCATCGACGCTCATACCCACTTATGCTTTGCCGGAACCAGGGCTGCCGACTACTCTCAACGACTAAGTGGAGCATCCTATCAAGAAATCGCAGCCAAAGGAGGAGGGATTCTTTTAACGGTAGAACAAACCCGCCATGCATCGGCCAATGAACTTCTGGAAAGTCTACTTAATCGATTGCAAAAGGCTCGTAATGGCGGTATTACCACCTGCGAAATCAAAAGTGGTTACGGGCTTAACATTGTCGATGAGCTTAAAATACTTGAAGTAATACAGGAAGCCACCAAACTACAACCCATAACGCTTGTTCCCACCTGCCTAGCTGCACATACTATTCCTAAAGAATTTCAATCGGCACAAGCCTATCTTGACATGCTTTGCCAAGAACTATTACCCATTCTCAAAAAGCGCCATTTATGCCAACGCATTGACATTTTTGTCGATAAAAGCGCATTTACAATTGAACAAGCGCGTGAATATCTCTCATATGCAAAACAACTTGGATTCTCGCTTATTATCCACGCCGATCAATTTGATCGCGGCGGAGCATTGCTTGCAGCAGACATAAACGCCCTTTCTGCCGACCACCTGGAATTTACCAATCTAAACGATGCCCATGCCCTTGCTTCTTCCGGAGTCATACCGATTGTCTTGCCAGGCGCAACATTAGGTCTTGGTTTGCCCTTTGCACCTGCACGCATGTTGCTCGATGCCGGATTGCCTTTGGTTATCGCTTCCGACTGGAATCCTGGCTCAGCACCCATGGGCAATCTGCTTACTCAAGCAGCACTTCTCGGAGCCGCCCAGAAACTCACAATGGCAGAGACTTTTGCAGCCATTACCTGCAGGGCAGCAAAAAGCCTTGAATTCGACGATCGCGGCGTGTTAAAACAAGGGATGCGCGCTGATGTAACAATCTTTTCATGCGCAGACTACCGGGAAATCTTATATCAGCAAGGTAATTTACGGCCTTGCACGACATTCATTGAAGGACACATCACATGACCACACCATTTTCATCAAACATGATAGATCATTATCAGTCCGCTAATTCGCAACTTTGGCAAGGTCGAAGCGATGGAAAAGGTCCTGAACGATTCCATGAAAGAATTGTTTCGCTTGATATCACGCAACCCTCCAAATCGATCGACCAAACTTTTGATGGAAAGGCCGTTGCCTTAATTGGTTTTGTTTGCGACGAAGGTGTACGTCGCAATCAAGGACGACCAGGAGCTGCTATGGGTCCGGATGCTTTGCGCCAAGCTCTCGCACCATTGCCAACAGCCAGTCAGCATGTAGTATTTGACGCGGGTAATGTGTTCTGTACGGATGGAAATCTTGAGGCAGCACAAACAGCTCTTGGAGAAGTCGTGGCTTTCTTAATGCAACATCGCATTTTTCCGGTAATTCTAGGAGGAGGTCATGAATTGGCGTGGGGGACATATCTTGGGGAAGCTGCTTTTGATCTCAACGCAGATCGTGCGTTTATCAATTGCGATGCTCACCTGGATATACGACCTCTTTTAGATAACACCAAAGGCACTTCCGGTACGTCATTCGCCCAAATTGAGAAGCATCGCACGCTGAATAATCTCCCTTTCAGCTATACTTGCCTGGGAGTTCAGTCTTGCGCCAATACACCAAGCTTGCTGGAAAAAGCAAAAGAACTCAATGCAACCTTGGTGTTTGCAGATGCATTTTACATGGGCGGCTTTGAAGCTAGTTTAGAAGTGGTTGATGATCTGGTCATTCGGCACGATACGCTATCTATATCGCTTTGCCTGGATGTTTTCTCCTCGGCATTTGCTCCTGGAGTAAGCGCTCCTCAGCCTTTAGGACTATTCCCATGGCATCTAATTCCTGCATTGCGTCGAGCAGCCAGTTCAGGCAAGGCTACTAGCCTGGGAGTGGCGGAGCTCTGTCCGGCTCATGATCCTGAAGGAATTACAGCCAAATTGGCGGCTAGCCTAATAGCCGATTTTCTTGCACATCTCATCTAGAAATTTAAAACCAAAGGTTGAGGCCGGCGTTAAATTCTGCACTGTTCCAGTTGTCCCAAAACTCCCCTACAACCTCGCCATACAACTCAACGTTTTCCGATACTTCAGCGTTTAAATTCAATGCCCCTTGAAATCCATTCAGACCATAGTCAAAACTTTTAAAATTAAACGATTGACCCAACCCACTCAAGCTTGCTGTCAGTGAATGCGAATTTGTAAACCGATGCTGCCAAGCTAAATCTATATTTGCTTTGACATATTCAACAATAGCGGCTGTAAAATGCACTCCCAAATAAGTATCCCAGCCAGCGACACTTTTGCTATTCACAGTGAGATTTAAAGAGCTCGCTCCATTTTCATGGATGCCTTTAAACTTTGTATAATTACCATCGAACCCGAAATAAGGTTGCAGGAGTAAACCGCAGGGCATGAAATTCCATCCAAATTCCCCATATAACCTTCCATGTCCACATTTTGGAGTACTTTTAGCTTTGCGTTCAATCCCCTCAAATTCGAGCGGACGATTAAACTTTGAAAAACTACCCCCTAAAATCAAATCGGAATAGATATAAAAACATTGAGATTGATAAGCCCCATAAAAAGCTCCTTGACCGGTATGCCAAACATTATGACCGCCATGCTTAAAATCTACGTTATCTTTTTCGTAATCTGCGGCAATCCCAAAAAGAAATTGGGAGATTTTCGTATGTGCTCCAATGCTGACATCAACGTTATTGGCATGATATCCTCGATCATTGCGATCGCCTTTGACATGTGTTAAACCGCCACCAAAACTACTCCATAACTCTACATCCATGCTAATACTGCAAGGAGAATTCAACAAATGACGTACCGCATCAAACATCCTTCTGCCAAAGCGTTGATCTGTAAGTTGGTTAAAACCTACAATATAGGCGTACTGTTGACCTGCTAGCAGGTCAAGGTAGCCGTTTGGATCGTCGAGCTCTTCAAACACAAAAACGCTTTTGCATCCACACGAACTTTCGGGTTGAGGTTGAGATTGAGAATTGGGTTGAACCTCTATTATCTCACAAACCCCATTACAACAAAACTCTTCTTGCATACATATGGGTTGAGGGGTGGGGGGAACCGGCGGACAGCTAGGCTCCACTCTAATATCGTCATCATGGCTGGAGGAACAATTCGTACAAGTAGTACAAGCGGTTCCCATACTTAGAATCGATACTATTAATATAACTCGGCCTAAAGAGAAATTCATCACAACGACAGTTTAAAAAATTTGATTAAAAGTATACCACGCGCGGTATGACCAGAAAGTAAGTGCACTGGTAATATAAGTCAATTTTTGAATTCACCTCCAATCCGCAGCTTTTCATCTAGAAACGAAGATTGCAAACGCCCCATTGATTTGCAAATCGATCTATCCTGAAGCTATTCCATTCGGTATAAATAAGGTATACAAACTATTAAATTAAAAAATAAAGAAATTTATATCTATTGACTGTTTTAAAATATTTTTTTATAATTAGATTTAGACAGTAAAAGATAACTACAAACGAACGCTTTATCATTAAAACTATATTAATAATTGTTTTAAAAAGGATAATATCATGAATATTCTACCAACAAGCCCAATCAGGTCAGACAGTCCGCCTCCCATGGATCTCCGTGATATCTTACCAGAAACATTATTTAGTAGGGCCATTGCTGCGGGGCCATTGCTAGCAGGAGAATTAGCTAATTCATCGGATTCCCTTCCAGCTCCCAACGAACAACCGAGTCCCGGTCTTGAAATGAGTGGACTTATGAGACAAACTGCCGGAGGTGATGCTCCACGAGAACGACGAGGTGGTGTTACTCATTTGGATGTAAACCCTGCGCAAGCGCAAGCTTTAGAAGGTACTAGGTTTAATGAATCACCAACTGAATTTCTCAGGCGCGGAGCAGTAACGGGATTGGGTGTAAGCGACTGGCAATTGAAAGAGCTACACAATACGAATATAGTAGGGGAAACAGCAGTAAGTCTAGGCAAATTTATGGTAGATCAATTACGACAGACTAAGCCAGCAGAATAGGAGATATATACTATGAAATCATTAATGGATTATCAATTTATACCAACGGAATCATTTTGTGAATCGCTAAAGCAACATTTCAGAGATGAGTACCAATCGCAAGAGAAAAAACCTCTTATTGGCAAGGAAGACTATACCAACAAGAAAACCAATGAATTTTGTCAAACGCTCACCGAAGCCCACAGACAAATTTTAGCAGGTTTAGAGGCGTTTATTAATCGCACCACTAAGGATTTCCCTACCGATGCCTTATTTAAACACTTTTCAAAAATAGCTGCCTTAACCCCTGAAGAGTGTGAAGCGCAGACAATCAAACAGCTATTAGAAATCTCTGATGCCGATTATGTGAAATTATATAATCTAGCTGCTGTAGAACTTAATAATAAAAACTTTACGGATGCTTCACATATGTTCCTGCTTTTGTGCTGGTTAAACCCTAACGTGTATACACCCCTATTGGGATTAGGTTTAGCAGAAGCACAGCTGGGAAATCGAACCAAAGCGCAAGAAATATACGAGCAATGCATACCACTTGGCAAAGAGGACCCTTATGTTTACCTATATTTAGCGGAAAATTGCCATAAATTAGGAGATAAATCTAAATGCAAAGGATTTTTAGATGAAGCTAAAATGTTAGCAACGAAAAAAAATGACAAAGTTTGCCTGGAATTAATAGGGAAGATAAACATTTAGCTTTTAACCAAATTTAATACCTAAAAACTTCACCTTTTTTAACGAGGGATAATCTTTGCTTAACTTATTTAGATTAAATAATTTGATGCCACGCTCTGCGATAGGCATGACGGCTGCGGCAAAGAAGAAAGGCTCTAAATCGTATTCACTTAGATCTAGTCCTATTTTATCACCATAATTACTTGCAAGCCAAGCTGAAGCAAAAAGAGCTGTAATGGAAGCCAACCGTGCAGCTGGCGACCAAACTCTTAGCATCGATTTTAAGGAAGTTTTTGCCATTCCAGCAATTGCCATCGGGATAAATAACCTATCCTTAGTGTGTAATTTTACATAATGAGCTGCATATATCCCCATGCCAACCAGGACAGCCGTAATGGCTGGTCTAATAATTTTATCCCATTTTGTTATATTTTCAGCCCTATAATTTAAATCCTCATCGTCCGAGTCGATTTCATCACCACTCTGCTTTTTAATCGATTTCCTTAGTTTTTTGATTACACCCTCCATTTCCAGAAACTTTGCAGCAACTAGCGGATCTAATGGGGAAGAAGAATCAGCGGTTTCCGCTATTTGAACTTTTGCATCTTTAGTTTCCAATGCTCGATCATGCATCGGAGTTAATACGTCATGCCGATCCTCTGCTTGATTTGGATAAACAGTAAGGGATGTGTAACCTATTGTAGGGCTTGCGCTCATAAAACTCCATGAATCGTTAAGATATAAAGCTAGCAGACAAGTGTTAACGAATAATAAATTTTGTGTAAAGAAATGGATAAGATTTCTGTATAAAAATTATATTGATTTTAAAACATTATGTATATATAATTTACTTAAAATTAACAAATAAACCAGGAATTTATGAGCTTAAATTTAAATATAACACAAAACAATACATACATTAATACTAATAATTTAGAGTTCGAATTAAAAACAGAAGATATTCCTCAAACATCACAAGCTTTAACCTCGGCTATTGCACAATTTAAGTTACTGCTGCCTATCGGCAACGCTCCTGTCGAAGGTAAACAGATTGCTAATAATATAACCTCAATGAAAGATGTCGCTCAAAAACTGCAAACAGCGAAAGATAATATAACTAAAGACAAAATTAAAGGCATGATGCGCTGCGCCTTATATATTGCTATTGCAACAGTCGGGGTACTTGGATGTATTGCATTTCCGACCGGAGCCGTGATTATTGGGTTTGGACTATTTATAGGCTTGTATGCGATAGCATGTTATTATGCACATCGTTGGGGCGTAAATTCGCACGGAGAAGATTATTCAGCACCAATATGGAAAACCATTGCAGCGCCTTATTTTGCTCTTACTGAAGCTTCCAAAAAGATGTCTCGACTTGAAGAATCTGTAAATAAACAGCGCCAGGATGTTGAACCTAAAATTGCTGAAGCAATCAATTTTTTCAATCAAGATTTCACCCCATTCAAGGAAACATTAGCGCAGGAAATAGATGATATTGACACATCACTGAAGATGATGGCGACAATGCCATCAGCAAGTCTGGCAGGACAAAAAGATCTTCAAGACAAAAAAGAAAGGTATAAACTAGCTCTAGAAGAACTCGAAAAGGGTATAACGTTTTACGAACAATTTCAGCCGCAAACTCTTACTGCAAAGCTTGCAATCCCTTCTGCACCTCCGGCAGAATAGTTCTTCAAAACCTGGGTTAGAGTGAAAATAGATTAAGCCCCGGCAGGTGGTTATACACACGTATGCTAATTAATTCATTTTCTTTAACTTACGAGTATTGTCGAAAAAGCGGTGACTAAATATACTTTAATGAGTAACGACATTAGCTAAATCGTACCAAAGGTACGCGAAGCGTTTGGAGTGCGCAGCCCCTGCTGCGCTTTTCATAGAAAGCATGTCAGACAAAATGCAATGAAAGAACGATTCACGCATCCGCTATATTTCGAATATGTTTTACTCTTCCTTTTCATTAAACCACGTGTATTCTATGAAAAGCGCAGCAGGGGCTGCGCACTCCAAACGCTTCGCGTACCTTTGGGTACGATTTAGCTAATGTAATTTCACTGCTTTCGCAGCTGTACACACAAGATTTACGAACCCTTAAAGCAGCAAGATCGAAAAGACCAACGTAAACAAGGCAAAAGACTCGATGATCCCTACAGCAGCAAAGCATTTACCAAAGATCGCCGGCTGTTTTGCTGAAGCTTGAATGCCCGTCGCACACACCTTGCCCTGAAATACCGCCGAAGCCAAAAAGGCCAGTCCGGAAAAAATGCCCATGGCAATGCCCGAAACAGGCGATAAAGCACCCACTAAAATAGCTTTTTTCATCAGCAGCATCAAAACAAATCCGTAGATCGATTGTGAAGCAGGTGCTGCCGACATGCCGATGAATTTACCGTGACCATCTTCGACTCTGCTCATAGCGGCATGAGAGGCCGCTCCGGCAATGTAACAGCCTATGCAACTGCCTATGGCACTAATGCCGAGTACTATGACTGGTCCAATCATGTTGATATCCATGTTATTCTCTCCTCATTCAATTTCGTGTTTTCGTAAAGGGTTAAAAGTTTTTCCGCCCCCTTCAAAGCAGTAGTGATACCACTCAAGGAAGTTAAGACGCAAGCCATGGACCACACCGCCCATGATGCCCAAAAGCAGATTCACAGCATGTCCAAGCACCAAAATTAAGATGCCGAAAACTATCGGCACTCCACCTGCAAGTTCGTTCATTGTCGCTGTCAGCAACGCACCGGAGAGTCCGAGGGCATAGAGTCGCAAATAAGAAAGAACATCGCCAAAAATCTGGATGATATTAGGGATTTCGAGAAGTCCCATCACCTTATGCCTGCACAGCGCGATCAAAACAGCCAGTGATATGCCCCCATAAATTAGATAGAGTCCATTCTGTTCTGCCGCCTCTTTGCTTACGCCAAAGATGAAATTGACATAAGAAGAAGCATTCAAGAAGATTGGTGTATAAAGATAAGCGCCAATGATGAATATGATCCATCCTATATTTGATAGGTTGCGAGCCGAATAGCGGAGCATCGAAATGATGATATGCAGAACGCCGATAAACAAGGCAAATTCCATCAAGATATTATCGGCAAACCTATCGTATGCTTCGTAACTAGGTTTGCCAAATTCATTGATGTCAGCGGTTTTTAGCAGGAATTCAGTTGGGTCTTTGACATCTTTAACTGCAGGATATTTTTGCATCCATTCTTCATAGACATCATCCTTCTGCCGGATATGATAAGCTGCTTTTTTTTCTACAAGCCATGACATCACAGAAACATGGCGAACGGGATTGTCAGGGGCTATCGTGATGCCAAAAAAGGAAGTCGTCAACACCCCCCAAACGACGCATGAAAATCCTAGGATTGAGACCAAATCCAGGAAGCGCCGCTTGGCACCACGTAGATTGGAATGTTTATAACGGAAGTATAGGGCTATCAGTAACAAGACTAAACCATATCCCCCATCTCCTATGATCATGGAAAAGAAAAGACAAAAGAATATTAGGACCCACAAAGAAGGATCTTTATCGGTAGAGGATGGGGTGTCGTAGATGTGGACCAAATCCTCGCCGATGCGTGCTGGACCGGTATTTTGCAGGCAAGTGGGCGTGACTTCGTTAGCATCGATATCGATTTCTTCTGCGTGCAATTTAAATTCATTGATAATCCCTTCAAGCTCTTTCTGTTTATTTTGTGGGGTCCAGCCCTGCACGACAAATAAGTTTTCTGTCGATAATGGAAAATCGACAAAAGCTTTAGAAGCTTCCAAATTGTAGCTATTAAGCGATTGAATAAACGCATGGTGGAGAAAGGTGTTATACTTAGCATAGGCATTTAAGGCTTTACTGTCGGTGTGAATTTCTTCGTGCACTGCCTTTAAGCGATGAACCAATTGACCTAAAGGCCTTTCTATCTGCATTTCAACGAACTTAGGATATTGAATCGTTGCTTGGTTAATCCCTATAAAATAATCAAGATCATGCTCGGAGCCAATGTGAATAAGTTCATCGGGAAGTTCAATTGTTGTTGCATGACCACGCTTGGAGCAATAAAATTGAATTTTGCGTTTGGCTTTGCCTTCAATATAAGCAATATCCTCTATAGAATAATCACCGAAAACGTGCACACGTGAAATTTCGAGGCGCAAAATACGTTCTTCTTCTTTTAAGGCATCGATCCTTGATTTAAGAAGCAGGATTTTACTGCAGATATCTTCTGCAAGGTTGTAATCTTCCGTTTCTTCCTGTTCAAGGACGGGCAACCCACGTAAAACCTTAATGGCTTGAATGATTCGATGGAAATTTTCAGGTAAAACTTTTGTTTGATTTGGCTTAAAATCGATAAAATGAATGATGCCGGCTTCCTGGGCTTTTTTAAAAAAGGCATCGCGCTCCTCTTCCAAACCGACAAACAGATATTTTTTTAGATCGTAGCGCATAATAACTTTTTATTTTCTTCAATTTTAGCTTTGGCAACCTTAGCTTGAGAAACTGCTGCAAGCTGTTGATCGCCTAAAAATATTTTAATTTTTTTTATATTGCCTGTTGCACGGGGAATCAAGACTTTTTCAAACAAATTCACTCTGATGGATACTTCGCGTAATTCCTTTTCTAGAGCAGCTTTTTTTTCACGGGCAATCATGACTGTAATTTGAGCCTCAGACATTTTACGCAAACCTTTGATGACAGGATCAACCCAAGGAGGGGTCTCAAAAAGAGAATAATGAAAATCTTCAAAAGTCATGCTTTCAAAATACGGCACCTCAACTCCTGCTATATTCTCGTACCGCTTCTTGAGCAGTTTAATTTTGACCCCTTCTCGTATATCTATTGAAAGTTTTTCGTTCAGCAATGGACTAAATTCGTCTACTTGACTCCGTATTTTTCGAAAAGTCAGCTCGCATCCTTCGATTTCAATTCTGGCCTCATTGACTTCGGTTTGGAGCATAGCCTTTTTCAGCTGGAGCGTCGGCAGATATTTCTTCAATTGCTGCAAACGATTCTGCTGCAATCGGAGCTCGTTTTTTGTAAATTTGATTTCAGCCATATTCTCATTAATCCAAAAGAACTTAAATAATTACAATCTTCATTTTACCCCGTAGGGGTATTTGAGGGTAGCCCCGGGTTTTAACCCGTGGGTAACCGAAGAATAACAACTGCGCCCCGTAGGGTCGCATGAATAATATGGTGCATGAAAAACATTGTTGGTAACAAGTTTCATGCGACCCTACGGGGCGCAGTTGTTATTCTTCGGTTACCCACGGGTTAAAACCCGGGGCTACCTTCAAATACCCCTACGGGGTAAAAACAAAATAACCGTTATACAATATGTTGAACACTAGGCCAATATTTCAACAACACAGTTTCTTTGATGCCTACTTCATCGGATTGAAAGCATTCAGCCAACATCTTCCAACCCATGTCCAAGGCATCTTCTAAGGCATGGTTAACATCCAAATTCATCATGCGATCTTCAAAAAGATGAGAGAATCGCAAAAGTTGCTCATCCCATCGGGATAGCTTGAAACCCATGCTTTGACGTTCGCGGGCTTTTTTCGATTCGGCATAGAGACGGACCATTGCATTCGCCAAGTCGCCGTGATCTTCACGTGTGACTTTCCCGATGACAAGTTGTTTTAAGCGGGAGAGAGAGCCAAAGGGATCAATCCGGCCATGATGCAAATAGTATTGCCCTTCTGTAATGTAGCCAGTGTTGTCGGGCACAGGATGGGTCACATCATCGCCCGGCATCGTCGTTACGGCAACAATTGTGATTGATCCACTGCCTTCAATTTGCACAGCTTTTTCATAGCGGGAGGCCAAATCAGAATATAATGACCCCGGATAACCCCGATTCGAAGGCACTTGATCCATTGTGATCGAGATTTCCTTGATCGCATCTGCAAAAGAAGTCATATCTGTTAAAAGCACCAAAACATCCTTATCATTGACAGCAAACTTCTCAGCGCAGGCAAGCGCCATATCCGGCACCAAAAGACACTCTACAGCTGGGTCTGTAGCACGGTGGATAAACATGACTGTCTTATTCATCGAACCCGATTCCTCGGCATTATCGATAAAAGCTTGATAGTCTTTAAAAGTAAGGCCCATGCCCCCAATGATAACGACATCGGCGTCGGTCTGATTGGCAATGCGCATCAATAGTTGGTTATAGGGTTCGCCTGCAATCGAAAAAATGGGGATTTTCTGCGATTTGACAAGACAATTAAACACATCGATCATGGGGATGTTCGTGCGTACCATCTCGCGAGGGATAATGCGTTTGACGGGATTGAACGAAGTTCCCCCAATCATGATAGGTTCGCCCACTATGTCAGGTCCGCCATCAATTGGTTCACCGGTTCCACTTAGGCGCCTACCTAAGAGCGAATCACCATACGTTGCATGCATTTGGCGTTTAAGAAAGGTCACCTTATCATCCGTTGAAATCCCTCTCGTATTTTCAAAAACCTGAAGGGTGACTCGATCACCTTCAATACGAAGTACTGAGGCATAAATGCTTCGCCCATCCTTTAGATCTACGCGAGCCAACTCACCTAGTCCGGCATCATTAGCGGTAACCGTGATCAAGTTGCCACGCATATCGTTGATTCTGTCATAAACCATTTTCATTGCAATATCCTATTTAGCGTTATCTACCATATGTTCAACAGCGGCGAAGGCATGCCTGTATTGATCGCTGTTGTAAGCAAGAAAATTTGTGTTCTTAATTTGATTTTGCAACTGCAAAAAGAATTTTCGCGCCTCATCATGATCGTGAAAATGAAACTTCTTATTAATGATCTTATCCATGAGTTTGAAAAGAGGGATTTGCTTTTCAAGCGGACAATACGCATCTTCTTTATCAAAGGAGTTTTGTTGGAGATAGCTGAAATCGTACAATTCAGCGATGAGATAGATGATCAAATCGTCGATGGCTGTACCTTCTTCTCCAACAACTTCCATGCGCTTTCCAATCTCATTTCCTTTGAACAATATATCTTTGGCCTTTTTGACCATGGAGCCCCAGCCGTCGACGTGCGTTTCGAATTCTTTAGCAACCACATCGATATATTTGGACCAAGAGATCAAGGGATCGATGGCCGGATACCTTCTAGAATCGGAACGCTCTCTGGACAACCCAAGAAAAGCCCCTACAACAGCCAATGTCGCTTGAGTGACAGGTTCTTCAAAGTTACCACCAGCTGGTGAAACGGCACCTCCAATGGTAATGGAGCCTGTTTCTCCATTTTTCAAGCTCAACACTCCTGAACGTTCATAAAAATCCGCTATGCGGGATGATAAATAGGCAGGAAAAGCCTCTTCACCAGGAATCTCTTCCAGGCGTCCAGACATCTCACGCATAGCCTGTGCCCAACGCGATGTCGAATCGGCAAGGACTAGCACATCCAATCCCATTTGCCGATAATATTCGGCGATGGTGACGCCCATATAAACCGATGATTCGCGCGCCGCAACCGGCATTGAAGATGTGTTGCAAATAATGACCGTGCGCGTCATCAGAGTTTCACCGCTATGAGGATCAATTAAGTGAGGAAATTCACGCAACACTTCAACAACTTCTCCGGCTCGTTCTCCGCAAGCGACCACAACAACGATATCCACCGATGAAAACTTGGATAGATGATGCTGCAAAACCGTTTTTCCGGCTCCAAATGGTCCGGGTGTACAAAACGTACCCCCTTTCATCACAGGAAACTGTGTATCGATGATTCGGCAGCCCGTGTCCATCATCTTAGTCGGTTTTATCTTCTCACCAAGGCTAAGAGGGATTTTTATCGGCCATCTTTGAACCATCGTGAATTCATATTCGTTGTCCAAATCATCTTTAGCTTTTGCCACAACTGTATCAACAGGATACGCTCCAGGACCAATCACCCAGGTAATTTTGTAGATGCCAAAGCGATTGAAAGGAACCATGATCAAATGCTGAAATCGTCCTTCCCATGTATTTCCTAAAGGATCTCCACGTTGCACAACATCGCCGATTTTAACTTGAGGTACGTAGTCCCAATGCTTCTTGCGATCTAAAGGAGGCAAATAGACACCCCTTGGCAAGAAGAACCCCGAAACTTCGGCTACATCTTCAAGAGGATTTTGTAGACCATCTAAAATTGATGATAATAAACCTGGCCCTAGTTCAGCTTCCAAAAGCTGACCTAAGAAGCTGACAGGAGTGCCGCATTTGACGCCTTTGGTATCTTCAAAGACCTGTATTTTGGCATCATTACCTGTGATTTCGAGGACCTCTGATTTCAAGTGGATGCCATTGAGGTGGACCATGGCAACTTCACCCTGACGGATATGCCCTTCGAAATTGACATGCAGCAAGTTGCCAATCGCTTTGATCACCTTGCCTGTTGCAAAAGTTTGGTGTTGTGAGACCGTTTGATTTTGATTCATAAATCTTCTTTTAACCTGCTTGTAGGATGGTAGAAACAATTTCAAGACCCTTTTCTTTATCCAATCTCATCCATCTTTCGACCATAATAAGCTGAATCATATATCCCATCATACGGCAGGTAGAAAATAGATCTTGACCAAGAATTTCTTCAATTTTATTAAAGCGGTATTCCAACAGAGCTTTTTGCAAAGCTAGAGGATGATCTTGGTCTTTTATGAGCAATATTTTAATGTCCGCATATTGTTCCGGAGGCTCATATTGTGCAGCATCCTTTTGCGCGAGAATTTGCGCTACGATTTCATCTTCAGGATCTTCGTATTGCAGCTCGATAAATAGATCGCGGCTCATTTGTTTTGCTCTGAATGCTACAAGTATAAGGCGCAAATCTCTTTCAAAAACAAGATACTCCCTGAATGACCCGCTTGAAGACGCTATTTCCACTTGAAAAAACGTTGCTAATAGTTCAGGATAATGCTTCAACCGTTCATCTTTAGTTTCGTATTTTTCGAGGAATTTAAAAATATACTCGGGCAAACCGGATTTGGTCGCAAGAGCCTCTTCCAGTTCATAATAATCAAAATTGCCAAGCTGACTAAAAGACTCACCTTTCCAATAAGAGAGCAGATTAGGGATATCATAAAAATTGCGAATTCGATTGATTAACGCAAAATCAGTTGTGGATAAGTTATCGTAGATGAGTTGTTCACATTCCACTAAACTCATTTCAGGCTTTTCGCCGATGCGCAATTCAGGAAGAATTGTCCCAAGAAAGTAGTAGTTAGCCATAGAGCCTTGCCGTCTAATTTAAGATTCGAAGACAGTTTTGCGAAAATCTTTACGTACAACATAGGTTGCTAACAACTCTTTTAGAGCCTCACCCGTTACGTCTAATGTTAACTTTTTGTTATTCAATTTTACGCAGGCGCCGCCAGCAAATTTACCAATTTCCACTGAATGCTTTTGTAAGCTGATTAACACCTCTTTCAATAGCAGAGCATTGACTTGACCAGGTGTGATGGATTTTGGGATCAAAGCAGTCAAATCAGCAGCCAAGCCTTCTTTTTCAAGAGTTTTGACAATAACATTGATTAAGTTAGCGACTAATTGAGGATCAGCAGCGCCTTTTTCAATGACAGACAGAAGATTTGCATTAAAGAACTTTTCTTCGACATCGTGTCTGAGTGTTTCCAGAGATTGTCTTGCGGCTTGGACTAATGAAGATTGAAAAGCGTTGTGCTCGTGTTCAATCGATTTTTTTGCATTTTCATGCATCTGTTGGGCAGACTTTTGAGCTTCGTAAAGGATTTGCTCGGCTTGTTTTTTTGCTTCGCTGATGATCTTTTCGGCTTCTTTCTGTGCAGGTTCAAGAGTCTCTTCACGCAGAACGCTGCAGATCTTTTGTATTTTATCCTGACCTTTTTCTAATGTTTTCATAATTATCATCTCGAACAGTTTTTTCAAAATTTGGATTAAACAACACTGGATATAATGACTGATTTTTTCTTTTTAAAACAGCGAAAAATGGCTCATCGCAAATACGAGTATCTAAATAGAATAAAATACATCGAAATATTCCACGACTCCATCCCCGGATTTGCCCCGAGGAGACAATTGCAGAAGTCTAAGCAAATTACATTAGCAAAAACACCCCATAAGCTACGCGGAGCGTTTGGAGTGCGCAGCCCCTGCTGCGCTTTTTCTGGAAGGCTTATTGAGTAGAATTCTCGGAAGCATGAATTAATGTATCAACGACTTCGATTTGCTATCTCTTTTAGAAAAGCGCAGCAGGGGCTGCGCACTCCAAACGCTCCGCGAAGCTTATGGGGTGTTTTTGCTAATGTAATTAACGCTTAGATATAATATGTAAGGGCTTCTGCAATTGTCTCCTCCTGGGCAAACCCGGGGATAGAGAAGTTGAATATTTCGATTTAGTTTATTTAATTCATATACTCTTGATTTTAATGAGACAAAAAAATACAATTTAATAACTTTATACAACCTTAATCCATATTTGTTATAATCATTGAAACAACTTCTGTCTTTTAGGATGGTTTTTATGTTATCTGTGTCAGCTCCGTCATCTCTGCCTGTTTATGCATTATCAACTGATACACCAGTTAGCTCTACTTCATCTTCATTGGCAAACTCTACCCAGAATGAAGTATTATCCAAAATGGAGGGCCTCTCCTTAACAACCAGAATAAGATTATGTGCACCAAGGATAGGAGAGAGCTTATCAGATTTAAAATCATGTGTATGTTCAGTATGTGATTTAGGTCAAAAATGTTTAAGTTTACTTTCACCAAACGATCAGAAATCCGCGGTCGAGACCAATGATTTATATTTAAACGATCCCTATTTTTCAGATGATAATAACTGTTACCTATTTGATGAAGATCCATCGGAACTGTTTTTTAACTTTTTTGTAAAAACCACTAAAATCTATGAGTTTACTCGTCGGATATTAAGACATATCATATTGAATAAACTCAGCGTTGAAGATCAATTAAAACTTATACCCAAAACAAATGAACCTATTGCTTCTGAACGTATTGACGAAGATCAAGACATTCCATTTTCTGTATCGCGTAAACTTATTGCAATTTGTAAAAATATAATAGGAACAAGCTCTTCAGCTAATAAAAAGAGCCAATTTACAACAAATTTACAACAATCATCTCAAGTTAAAACTATAGATGCAAGTAGCAGTTCAAGTTGTAAGGAAACTAAATGCCGAGTGGCAATCGTTGCAGATAAAGAAATTTTTAAAAAACATTGTACCTCCCTCCCTCAAGATCTTGAGAACAATAACCTTCATCAAGAATCTCCAGAACGCGTTGAAAACATTGAAAAGGCTCTGAGGGATGCGGGGTTGATGTCAGCGAATAATACACTTAAACCCAGAATGGCAACAGATGAAGAATTAGGGCTTTGTCACAGTAGTAAATATGTGAAAGTTATGGGTAAACGAACAAAAGAATTGCTAAAACAAAATACAGCTCTTGGCAGAGATAAAAATCATGCTGTAGATTATGCTAAGAAATATAATCGACCCGCCGATTCAAATGTTAGGGGGGATTTCAATTATAGTCAAGATTCCGATGAAACAGCGCGTTTTGCTGTTGGTGCTGTTCTAACAGCTGTAGATCATGTTTTAGACCCTTCAAATTTAACTTCTCGAGCTTTTTGTATTGTTCGCCCACCAGGCCATCATGCCCATGAAGAGTCAGGTTCCGGCTTTTGCATCTTTAATAATGTGGCAATCGCAGCAACGTATTTAGCAAAGATGGGCCTAAAAGTTGCAATCGTCGATTGGGATGTCCATCACGGAGAGGGAACGCAAGAGATGGTCGAAAATAATAAAAATATTTTCTATTTTAGTGTTCATCGAGATACTACTAGGTTTTATCCAGGGGCACCTTATGGAGAGCATGATCAGGAAGGTGCTTTTCAGAATGTGCTAAATCGTCCGGTAAATTATGTGGCTGGCACGGATACTAATATAATGCGCGAAGAAGTTTTAGGATCTTTTAAAGAGTTCGAAGTGGCTATGGATTTTTTCGAGCCAGACTTCATCTTGATTTCTTGCGGATTAGATTCTCACAGGGATGATCCGTGTACTAAAAAAGGGTTAGGCCTCCATGATATAGACTACCAAACAATGACAGATATATGCGTGAACATTGCTAACAAATATTGTAAAGGCCGCATTGTATCTGCTTTAGAAGGCGGGTATTCTTTAGAACCAATGAACAAATCAGTCGTAGCTCATGTGGAAGCATTACAAAACAATGGATTGATAAGGGTTTAGCTATACCACGCGCGGAATAACACCTTCTGCTTGATAATAATCACTAAAAAGTTGATAAAGAATTTTTTAAAGACATTATGTCATTATGTCATAAAAAATATTAAAAGAATTTCCTATGAATAATTCTGATTCGTTTCTTTCTCCCCGCCCTCTAGTCATGTCACCGATAAACTCCTGGTTTCACAATTCACTTTTTGCTAGCAGCCCCTCCCCTCAAGCTGCACTTAACGATGAAAGGAGTCGCAGCGACTCTCCTCATTCGATCGCGCATTTCGGACAAGCCTCTCTTAGTCCTTCGCCACAAGATCTCCCCGTTCTTTATGCAACAACGCCCTTGATCGATCGAATTAAACAGCTTTTATCAAAGATCAATGCATTTGAAAGTACCCCCACATCACTAGATAAACATAAAACCCTTCTCAAAAATAGAAAATTTAGAAACATTAAAACATCACTTCACAAAATAATTGAAATGTTTTTTAAGATTCACAAAACTTCTTTTTTGTTTAAATTAAACAAATACACTGCCATCCATTTTGGTATAACAGATCAAAATGTTAGAAAACAAGATGTGCATGAATATGCAATGCTGGAAGTTAAAACATTAGTAAATGAGCTGCTCTTATCGATCAATCAAAAACGCGAAGATGAAGAAAAACAAATGCTTTTTCAAGATACTGTCAGCTTGGCAGATGAACTTCAGCAACGCCTTAATAAATACGATAGCGCACCACAAGGCAAGCCGCATAAAAAAGAATATTTCAGGAAGGCATTGAAGACCACTATTTCTCTTTTTGAAACGCTCACTATAAACTTAGACAATAGGCCTATTCCTGCAGGAATAAACCATTTTACCCGCATTCATTTAAATTTAGACTCCAGGGGTTTGCGTGAAGAACTCAGTGATGCTACCCCGCAAGAATTGCAGCAACTTATTGATGAAGTTAAAGCGCTGGATAAGCCCATTTAAAAGACCGGTATATATACCGGTCGCTATAGTTTATAGTTTTCTCACCTTGCTAAACCTCGAAGAGGTGGCTAGTGTAAAGCCCATGATGTAGCGCCGAAGGTGCAAATCGTGGGGTTAGATTAAAAGAACGGATCAGCCTCAAAGAGGCGACTAGTTTTTCTCCCGGGTGTAGCCCCGAAGGGGAAAACCCGAGGGAAGTAGTATGAGAGAGATCATTCGAAAATAATGTCAAAACTTGAAAAGTACATTTTCATATTTCTACTACAAACTAATTTGATAGCGGGTTTCCCCGGATTTTCCCCTCCGGGGCAACATCCGGGGAGAAACACTAGCCGCATCTTCGAAGCTAATTGATTTATCGTGATGTTACCCACGATTTACACCTTCGGCGCTACATCATGGGCTTTACACAAGCCACCTCTTCGAGGTTTAGCAGGGTTGACAAAACTCTAGATACCGGTATGACATCTTTTGACTGTGCAAGTAAAAAACTCTCCGTCGAATGCTTGCAATTTTCATACATTATGCTTTATTAAATACCGAAAATCATTCAAAATTTGGTTTTTGAGCTGGGCGAAAGCTCCCGCGGTTGAACGATCGCAAGTCACCTAGATTTAGCCAATACAAGGTGACTTGCGATCGTTCAACCCCGGGGCTTTCGCGCAGTTCAAAAACCAAATTTTGAATGATTTTCGGTTTACCTCATTACTAGAACCCTATAAGGATTCCTATGAAATATTACATTGTTGCTTACGCATTAATCGCCTCCAGTTCTATTTTTGGAGGCATACAACAGTCATCCCTTGCTGGCGAATCAACACCTGTTCAGCCTCAAAATGCTGACTACGCTCAAAATACTGAAATAGTCACGTTTAAGGCACCACAAGGATGGCAATATGCCGAATCGACATCGCTCCCTCCTAGCGTTAAAGTAATGGTTGTCGGAAAAGGAGCAAATGAATTCCCTCCTTCAATCAATCTGGGAACTGAAGCTTACACTGGTACTTTGAAAAACTATCTCAAGCGCATAAAAGAAATTAATGACTCGCAAAAGCATTCTTGGAAGGATCTAGGAACTATCAATACCGATTCGGGAGAAGCCAGCCTTTCACAGGTCGACAGCGTAACCAAATGGGGTAATGTAAAAATGATGCATGTGATTCTACTGAAGGACAATACCATATACATCTTAACCGCTGCGGCTTTGAAAGAAGAGTTTTCGAAGTTTTATAAGGACTTTTTCGCTGCGTTTCGTTCATTAAAGGTGAGCCCTTCGGAAAATACTCAATACTCGAACAACGACACAACCCATTAATACTCAAGCAATAAAAACATACTTCCAAACGAATACAAAAATTTATTGCATAAAACACTTCAAATATGAGATATAGTGGTATGTATGGAAGGTGAAAATTTTCAAGATCCAGTACCAAAAGGAGTACAAAAATGAAACTCAAAGAAAAATTTATTACATTAGTAACAACAATGGTTATGTTGGGTTCTACAACGAACCAACTAGCAGCTGATGCTTGCTGCCCAGCTCCTTGCGCACCAGCTGATAACTGCTGTGCTTATGAAGACTGCTGTGAGTCTAGCTGCTTAACACCTGCTATTGCTTTAGGTGTTATTGCTGCCGTGGCTATCATTGCAGTAGTTGTAACAGACCCATTTGGAAGCCATCACCACGGCCATTAATCTTAATGGTGTAAGTGTAGGTTATCTTTAAGAAAAGGAAAAAAGCAGGCTTGCTTTTTTCCTTTTCTGCTTTTTGCACGTGTTTTTCTTCTTCCACTTCTTGAGATTCGTTCCATTCTAATATAAGTGCAAAATGAATTCTCTTGAGTATATAATTACATTACCGCTATATTCGCTTTTTCAAACGCCAAACCTGCCAAGTTTAACCGGAGTGCTATCATGAAGTTCTCACAAAAATTTATTCTATCGACTATGCTTATGACGATGCTATGTTGGTGTTCAACCAACCAAATAAATGCAGAGGAATGTTGCATTGACAATGGCGGTTGTGGTTATGATGAATGCACCAGAACAAGCAGTCTTGCGCCTGCCATTGCCCTAGGCACTATCGTTCTTGTTGCTGTTATTGCTGTTGCTGTCCAAAATACTTCAGGGCATGCCCACTGCCATGCCCATTAAGACAAATTTCCTTTTAAGTGACAGGAGAAGAACCCTTTTAGCTCTTTTCCTGGCCTTAAACTTTCTTGTTGGATGTTCTCCCTGCAATTTGCAATGGGAGTCAGAAGTTATCAAAGCTGATTATCCACCTATCACCTATGCTAAAATTTATCTTCCGGTCTGCAGTACCTTTAAAGGAATTGAAGCTGAATTTCTATTTTGCAATCAGGATGCGCAGCTTTTCCTGAATATCTTTTCATTAGAATTTCCTGATTACACTGACAGTGGTTATTTTGAAGTAAAATTACGCATCGATGATCAGGAGTATTGTTATTGGGCAGAGCGTTTTGAGGGCGGGCAGAAGTTGCTATTATGTGACGATGCAACTCAGTTAGTTATTTCCACCTTGCTTGTAAATTGCTCTATTGAGTTATCAGCAGGACGATATCAAGCCAAGCTAATCCCTGAGAATTTTGCAAAGATCTACTATGAAGTGACGAGCCCAAAGAGATTTCAGCTCTAAAATAATCTCCCAACACCATAGAGTGTTAAAACATCTAAAAAAATTCGATTGACACGTCTACTATTTTTATTAAACGCAAAGGCGCAAAGGGAATATTTTTACCACAGAGAACACAGAGAACACAGAGAGAAAAAATCAACAGGATATAAGGATGGGGGTAGATTGAAAAATTATCTACGTTAGCCAAAGAAGATAGTTTTATTATCCTCCCTATCCTTATATCCTGTTAATGTTTCCTCTCCGTGTTCTCTGTGATCTCTGTGGTAAAAATATTCTCTTTGCGTCTTTGCGCCTTTGCATCTTTGCGTTTAATAAAAATAGTAGACGTGTCGATTACATTCTTTTACGTAATTTATTGCGTTGTTTTTACGTAATTTAGTGCGTTGCTTTTACGTAATTTAGTGCGTTGCTTTTACGTAATTTATTGCCTTGCAAAATTATCGTTTGCTGAAAGTTCGCGTAGCTTGTTCTCGATTGCTTCAAAATACTGATCGACAAACAACAGCTGCGTGCGAATCAACCATTCTTCGGGTTCGTTTGGACTTAATTGATGAAAAAAGCTGCCAAAAAGATATAGATATTCCAAAAATGACTGTCGGGCCTTGGTAATGCCTTGGTTAAATACCTTTCTATCCATAGGATCATCAATTTGTTCTAACCGTTGAACTTGCGCCAGAAAATCCTGAAAATAGGCTTTGATGTCATTTATATCTAATTCGACATTTTCAACATTTTCAAAGGTGTTTCTTGTGGCTATCCATTGCTGCAATTTCTTGATCAATTTTCGAAATTTGTTAAGCCGGTTTTGATGTTCTTGGTCATCGTTGACACCCACGATATTTTGATGAATTTCATATATGCGCATAAAGAGTGGTATGTCCAGTAGAGCATGATATTTCCAATCCAAAACCATTGCTCGACATAATATGCTGCAATTATATTCGACAACATCTTGATGCAAAGCCCCCATTTCATCCAGGCTATTCAAGCGATTTAACAAAATCTTACTCTGTCTTCGCATAAGATCCCGGGAAACTAGTGGATGACCCATTTCATGCAAATAGGAATTAATTTCATTCTCCACTTGCGGGGTTAATCTTCTTTCCAAGATTTTATTGCTTTGTAATGAAACTTGAAACTCACCTGCAAACTTATTCAGTTGCTCGGCTTCATTTCCCATCAATCTCAATCTTTTAACGTTATGAGACGCATCTTTTGTAAGGAGTCCAAAGAAGGTTCTTCTGTTATTTTTTAAGGTTTCGATTTGATTAATGAATTTTTTATATCTATTCATTGTCTCTTTTAACATCTGAAGTTCGGACTTAAATCCTTCGACTTCTTCATTGATCCCATATAATATTTCACTATCATCGCCTTCTGTCTGAGGCAGTCTTTTTATCCGCCTACTTTGTTCAAAAAGAGCAGATCGAATGGCGTGTAAATATTCATGAAAAAGTGTCAGTGCATTTTCCTGTGTAGTAAGTCGTCTTAAAGCCCTGATGGGTTCACGCTTGGGAAGCGTGTGAGCGGTCTGATTAAGCTCCCACAAAATCAACAAGTGAAATAGCTTTTCAAATTTACCTATCAGATCAGGATTTTCCAGTGTTATGCTCTTGTAGCTGCGAAATTTTTGCAGCGATGTTTCAGCCGCTTCATAAAGCTGGACGCATCCCATGTATCGGTCGATAAACTTTCCGTAGCGAAAATTGAGGAATTTTTGACATTTGAGCAATGTCGATTCTAGAGAACGATCCAAAAGACGGCGCCAGAAAAAACAGGTGACAGCTATAGCTTTCAATTTGTTCTGATATCGCGATTCGATGATGCGATATTTTTTTAGCTGTTGTTCAAGTCTTCGAATGGTCCACACAAGATCTTCCATTCGGTGTGTTAGTTCATCTTTAACTGCGGTGACAGTCCGCGACATTTTTAGATCCCAATGTTCAAAACCAATTTGATCAATTTGCTGATAAAGTTCGATCACACATCCTTCAAGGGCTTCTACATAATTCCATAAGGCTACATTAATTTGCTTTGCAGCTACTGCAGAAGTTGGACTTATTGCTTTAGGTTCTTTCATCTGTCCTAAAAGATGCACCTTTTTTCCAAGCTCTTCAACTGCATCATTTATCCGATTGGAAAAGAGGACCTCACCTTCAAGAAGAGATGAAGTATTTCGATCAAGGTGAATAGCCTCTTTGATTTGGGAGCTTAAAGCAGCTTCCTTTTTATCGAGATAAGTTTTGAGATATTCAACGATCTGATCATCTAGAATTGCAATTCCTTGAGTTTCATTTGATTGCCATATCATAAGTGGATTCCTTTTCGAGTCATTTGGTATTTGTTACTTATATACTTAAATTAAAAACTTTACAAGTACTTAGAAAAAATAAGAGTATCCCTTGCTGAAAATGATTGCCTGCTGGAGATTAACATGTTAGTATGGAGATCAATCTAGGGATTTAGTCCGATGCAAAAAGGCCACACACTTCATTTTAAATGTCTCTCTTGCAAAGCGCCAATCTATTTTTCCATTTTTGAACTGGAAAACAGCAAGATGCTGCCCTGTCCAAACTGCGAAAAAAAATATGCTTTTTCCGATCCAACATTATTGAGACAACTCCAAAAATTTGAAGCCCTCTGCAGACAGATCCATCTTTCCCAAGAAATTTTAGGCAATGCATCCATCGGAATTGACGTCGGAGAAAACCACGTAAAAGTCCCCTTCAAACTCTTATTAACTCGCCTTAGTTCAAGTCTGGATTTAACGATGGACGGACAACCCATTTCCATCATTTTTCGGATTGAGCCTACCAAAGATTCCCCTATAACCTCTATAAACTAGGGAAAGAATTGCAAAACAAGGAGTCCATTATGAGCAAAAGCATGTTAGAACAAATCAGAGCAATGACAACAATTGTCGCTGATACAGGCGATATTGAAGCCATCAAATTGCATACCCCTACAGATGCGACGACAAATCCTTCTCTTATTTTAACAGCCAGTGAAAAACCTCAATATGCCCATCTCATCCAAGATGCTGTGAGCTACGCCCAATCTAAGGCTAGTTCGAAAGAGCAGATGCCTTCGTTGATGATGGATAAGCTCTTTGTTAATTTCGGACTCGAAATCCTTAAGATCGTTCCTGGCAGAGTTTCTACAGAAGTCGATGCACGTCTTTCCTTTGATGTCGAAGGCAGTATAAAAAAAGCGCATACCTTGATCGAACTTTATAAAACTGCAGGTATATCCAAAGAACGGATTTTGATTAAACTCGCTTCCACATGGGAAGGGGCGCAAGCTGCCGCTCAACTGGAAAAAGAAGGCATCCATTGCAACATGACGTTGATGTTCAGTCTGCCCCAGGCTATAGCCTGTGCCGATGCAAAAGCCACACTTGTCTCCCCTTTTGTTGGAAGAATCTTGGATTGGTACAAAAAAAATGAGGGTGTTGCTGGCTATGCTCCTGATAAAGACCCAGGCGTACTTTCTGTAACTGAAGTCTACAATTACTACAAAAAATTTGGCTACAAAACACAAGTGATGGGTGCTAGCTTCAGAAATAGCGATGAAATCATTGAATTGGCAGGGTGCGACTTACTTACAATCTCTCCAACTTACCTAGATGAATTATCCAAGAAAGAAGGTGATGTAAAACGTAAACTGGATCCAGAGAAAGCTAAAACGTTACCTTTGGAAAAAATAACCCTTGATGAAAAGAAGTTTCGTCTTATGTTCAATGAAAACGCGATGGCCACAGACAAGCTTGCTGAAGGTATCCGTAAATTTGCTGAAGATGCGGTTAAATTAGAAAAGAAGATTCTTACTTCTTCTAAATTGTAATTTATCATGACATTTCCTGACGATGTTCCTGATCTTCTGATAAAAAAGCCAAAGCAGCTTGAAGAATTGGAAAGCATGGATCGTGTTTTTCTGGATTCCATGCTACCTACAGAAGTTCAAGAAAAAGTTGAAGAAATTGCCCATGCTGTAGCCGCAGCCTATCAACAGCAGAAAAAAAATGGCAATTATGACGAATGCAAAGAAACCGTAGCAGTTGCTCTTAGTGTAACGGGAAGTGCTATAGGAGGTCATGTAGGAAATGCCCTCATCGCCGCTTCTGAAAGTGCAGCAAAAAGAAGCTGCAGTGCTATATACCCCCCGGAATACTGAGAACGATTGAATGGATTGCTTACCCGATAACGAAACCCTATTATACTGGCTTACACATTATGGCAGCATCACACTGTTTGTACTCTTAGCCATAGGGATTATTGCTGTTCCTGTCCCTGAGGAAACCTTAATGGTCATCGCGGGAGCTATCATGGAGCAAGGTAAATTGCCTATTGCTGGTACAATCATTGCTGCATATGCTGGCAGCATCTGCGGTATTACAATGAGTTATATGCTTGGACGAACGGCGGGAATTTATTTTATCCATAAATACGGGAGTTGGCTGGGATTAACAGAGCAACGTTTACAGATAGCTCACAATTGGTTTGAAAAGTATGGAAAATGGACTTTGTTAATAGGTTATTTTATTCCTGGAGTCCGGCACTTTACAGGCTTCTCTGCGGGCACTACAGGTCTTGAATTCAGGCAATTTGCCATCTATGCCTATTCTGGGGCAATCTTTTGGGTAACAACATTCCTCTCCATAGGATATTTCTTTGGTACTTATTGCTTTGAACTTTTGCACGAGATTGAATTCGACACTGAGACAGTAGTGCTTGGCTTAATCGTTTTGTCAGCTGCAGTATATCTAGTATATTTGATTAAGAAAAAATAATATTTTTTATAGGGCAGAGAATTTTTTATGTCTTCAATATTTCATGCGGGCCCCTACGAGGCTCATAAAAGTTCCGTACAAGCGTATAACGAAATTTTAGACATGGTTCAATTTAAAGTAACACAACTAACTTTCCGAGGCCGAGACCATGACCAGATTATTGTGCCCGGAGGGCTGCCACAATTCAGCCCAGACTGAGGAACGAAGCCTGGGTTAGATTAGAAAAAGACTAAGCATAGGCATCAAGTTAAGGAAACGCAAGTCTCTTGTGTTAAGCCGCGAATGCGGCGGAAGCATATAGCCACAGGCGTCAGCCTGTGGTAGATTGAAAAGAAAATAGCAGCCGTGAAACGGCGACAGAAACCCGCGTACATGTTCTCATGCTTTTTCCTGCCGCCGTTTCACGGCTTCCTGTATAATTCATTCAACCACAGGCTGACGCCTGTGGCTATATGCTTCCGCCGCATTCGCGGCTTAACACAAGTTCACCAATTTTTTCCCAGCCTCGGAGAAGCCGAGAAAAAATTGGCAAAATCGGTGTCTGGCTTGTGATTTGTGATTTGAGCCTATCGCACAATTATACTAAAAGGCACCTCAAATCGCAAATCGCAAGCCTGACTCCTATTTTGCCAATTTTTTCTCGGCCTCGGAGGGACAATACACGTTGAACTGAATGCTTCAATCAAGCATTCAGTTGTTTGATGAAAAAAAAGTTCCAATCTTCTTGCTTTAAAATTAATATTATATAGTATGAAGTGAAATGAATAACTATCATGGAGTCGTTTTATGAGCGCATCATCATCTATAGGAACAATGGCTTCTGTAATGCCTTCACAGAACTCTTTACCTCCTGCTACACAACGCGTGGACACTCATAGCCCTCTGCCTAATATTGCGATAGAACAGTTCATTCTCCAGCAACATACAACTGGTGCTAAAAGTGATAGAATGACATTTGGAGGCTCCCGAGAAGCAGCTTCTGCTGCTGCATCAAGTTCCATGGCTGCTTCCTCACTTGGATCCAATGTATTGTTAGCTCACCCGAAGTCAGGAGAAAAAAAACCTACAAAAATTCCTGAAATCTATATGCCTTCTCTCCATAAAAAACCTGAAAATTTACCAAAATTTCATATGGGAAGTGAATACGATCTATATGAATTACATGGACTCCTAGACTCACTGTCAGGTCAAGATTGTCTCTATTTACAAAAAGTAGTCATAAACTTATGGCAACTGCGTAAAAACAAATCTGATCCCTCGAGCATACAATTTATGGAAGTAGAAAAATTAGAGCATAATAATCCAATGATTATAGCTATCCGCAACATCCAGCTAAAAAAACACAATCTGCTAAAAATGTTAAACGTGATGCAGTTGAATGAAATAACCGGATTTAAAGATATAGTTGTAAGACACTGCAGCAGTAGAGGTTATTTTGAAGCTTGACCTCAAGCTACCCAATTTTCTACAGTAAGATGGGGTACTCTTGAAAATTCTTTTAGATTATTCGTAACAAGGATTAACCCGGCTGAAACAGCATGGGCAGCAATCCACAAATCATTATTGCCAATGAGCTTGCCCGATTTCTCTAATTTGCTACGAATATCTCCATAATATTTGCCAACATCAGTAGAAAGAGGAATTGGAGGAATCAAACCGGTTAATTCTTCCAAAATATGCAGCGTCTTTTTATGGTGATGACTTTTTTCTGCGCCATATAAAAGCTCTCCATATGTGATAGTGGACATGCCAACTTCACCTACAGAAAGCTGTTCAAACCTTTCAAGCACACTTAGCGGCTTTTGCTTCGTAATATAAATACAAATATTGGTATCCAACAAGTAACGCAATTTCATCACAGTGAATCTCTTTTTTGCGGTGGACCATCCTTCCTACCTTCAGCGAAAAAATCATCCGGCAGTTGAGAAAACAATTCAAATGCCCTACCCAAATTTTTTGGTATGGTCCGTATAATAACATCCTTATCGCGTTTGAAAATCTCAACTTCGTCTACCTCAAACTGAAAATCTTTGGGCAATCTTAAAGCTTGGGAATTTCCGCATTTGAAAATTTTAGCTGTTCGCCGTTTAACAATTCGCATGCGACCTCCGTTGTATATACACTAAGTATATACAATTTGCATTAAAGGATCAAGATAATTTTTTACACATACGATCCTAACCGTCGCGAAAGCCCGGAATGCTTTTGTCTAGAAGCTAAATCTTTAGCTGTTTTGCCGGCCTTATCTTCCTTCGCTAAATAATCTCTCCTCTTGGTCCCTTCTCGCGGAATTTTATCCATTATTATATCAAGAGCATCGGCATGACCATTCTCTGCCAGATGGTGAAGCGGCGTCTTTCCGGCCTTATCTTCTTCAAGAACTAATTTAGGACATTTATCAACCAGTACTTTTATAAAATCCAGATCGACTTTTCCAATTTTATTCTTCTCTTTTTTAAGGATAAAATACAGCAATCCCCTGCCTTCCGGATCGGGTATATCAACCTTTATTTCTTGATCGTTCATTAAGGTAGTTGCTATATCATAGAAACCTTCTTGCACAGCGAGCATTAATGCCGTCATTCTTAAGGTTGTACGTTTATTTACCTTAACTATCCCCAAAGCTAAAATTTCAGATACTATCAAAGGTTGGTTGCCCATCACTGCCATATGCAGACAGTTGTTCTTACGATGGTCGCGAGACTGAAAAAAAGACTTCATTTTAGATTGGTCGGTAATAAAGCTTTTTTGTGACATTGCTCTGAAATGAAGCGTAAGAGTACGAAATAACTCTAGATGTCCTCTAAAACAAATCGAATGAAGGACGTTTTCTCCCATATTATTAGATTGAAATGGGTCTGCGCCGGCTTTTAAAAACATTTTCAACATCTCGACAGTCCCTCCGCAAACAGTTGTCGGTTTCTTTTTGGGGATTTCATGAATAGGAGTTTGCTGCAGAGAATCCTGCATATTGATTAACCTGCTCTTTTCAGGTCGTCCGAGCCGTTCATCATGGTCAATTAGAAATTGAACAACTTTATTATGCCGATTGAATGTAGCTTTATGCAGAGCTGATTCATCATATTCAGTATCTTGAGCATGCTGATTTGCTCCCAGTTGAATGATTTGATATTCTACAATTTCATGATGACCTGCTTGAGAAGCAAGCATTAATGCAGTTTCACCTCTAATATTAACGGCTTCAATATCAAGTTTTTTGAAATTTTTGCAACTTTTCATGAACTCTTTTTCAGGCCTATAAGAAGTTAAGCGACGTACCAGATCAAACTTACCTGTCGCACAAAGCAAATGCAGAGGCGTATTGCCATCATCATTCTCTACATGAATAGCGTGTGGATAAAGAGTCACTAAATGCATGAAGATCTTTGATGAATCGTTAAACATATTGCTGCAAGTTAGATGCAGAGGCAATTCATGATTTCCGTCCGGTTCTGAAAGATATACCTTATTGTTTATTTCATCCTGAGCTACCGCAATCATAAATTTTTTCTTATCCGCAGGAAGCATATCTTTTGTTTTTTCGCATTTAGCGTCATAATCCAGATTTGGAGGTACCAACTCAAGGAGTGTCTCATAATGTCTTTTGGTGGCGGCAAGATGACAGGGAGTTCTTTCATCATTATTTTTTAGACCCAGATTGGCTTTGGCTTTTTTTAAGGCTCTTAAAACAGGGGCATGACTGTTTAGAGCGGCCAAGTGAGCTGCAGAATTTCCATACTTATCACGTAAACTTAGATCTAGCTTCAATGAAATATAAACATTTAAAATATCGACACAACCTAATTTGGCTGCTATATGAATAGGCATTAATTGCATACGTGTTCCATCGGCATGCAACGCGATTTTTAACTTTCTCTTCAACTTTTCGTTCGGTTTGTCCTTTTTACTTTCATCGATATATCCCTTCATTCCTTCATTAACAAGGTCTTCGAATGCTGCCTTTGCATTGCAAGCCGCCAACAAATGACTGAAAGGAGTTGTACTGTCTGCAATTTCGATCGACTCCATCTGTAATTTTAAATAACCGTACCCCTTAGCCCACTCAAGCATAGCATCTATCGCTTTGGTATATTTTCTGTGCATGAGGATTTTAAACAACAAATAACCTGAAGGTCCGGTCTTCCAAAACAACCCCGGATTCTCGTTTAAAGCAGCAATGATTTGCTCTCTTGATTGGGAAAATACAATTTGATCGAATGTAGGCGGACCATCGACTGGATGTATTTGTTCAATCACTTTTATGTTTCCGTCTACAATATTTTGTTGAGAATTAAGAAATGACAAAATTCTGGTTCGATTATTCTCTAAAGCCTTCTGCCTAAGAATAGCTTCTGAATTTTTGCCTGAAATTAGCCCCCCTTTTGATCTCAGTAAGACAAAAACATCAACAGCATCATTTGTAAGAGCGATATCCATAGGGGTCAAACCATCATGATCCTCTAAATTGGGTTTGGCTTTACTTTTCAACAATTCTGCAGCATGTTCTTTTCGATTTCTTTTTGCAGCTAAGTGAAGAGGAGTCTGCCCCTTGGTATTACTAACATTCGGTTTCGCTCCTAAATGCAAGAGTTTTGAAGTGATCGCCACTTCTTTCGATTCGACAGCACGATGCAAAGCCGTATCATCATTTCTATCTTCTTTAGCATCTATGGATAGAGCCTTGCAACATTCTTTGATTGCTTCCAACATTGACAAATTTCCATAGCGCACAGCTAAATGATAAGGGGTTTGTCCGGTAACATCCGGTTCCTGAAGGTCACCGGAAATATCAACCAAAATTTTTAACAAAGCTGTCGCAATCTTATCCTCTGTAGAACATGCAAGCAAAGTCACGAACGATTGACCTCCATAGTCTATATGCTCTTTGATTTCAGCAAAACGGCGTATAAGGAGTTTAATGACATTGCTGTAGCAAAGATTCTTTGAGAACTCCTTTTGCCGTTCTTTGCATAGCTTGTCGAAATCTTTTTCCGGTGCGTTTAATAAGGAAATGAAGCATTTCTTAAGGGCTACCTGTTCCTCATCTTGCAGTTGTATCTTCGAGTAGACTTGAATGATCCTGATCACCACAATAGCAGTATTACGTAATCGTCTGGTATTTTGATCTTCCCCCTTTAGCGCCAGGATATGTGCAAAAGCTAAGAACATCCGCGATTGAATCAAATGCACATCGACATGAATAAATTGAAGCAGTAGCTTAATGGCTTCTTCTCGAATTCTGACATTAGGCGAATTGATCACTGTATGTTCTAAAACAGCTATAAGACCATAAAGAAGATTCATTTTTGAATCCAACTCAACTTTCTTTTTCTCAATCTCTACCTTTTCGGATTCGTCTTTTGCCTGAACACATTCCAGTTCTTTCACCTTACTATCTGATATTTCATTAGCTATTTCATTAAGTTTTTTATTTTTATAGACCTGTATATTGCATGCGATCTTTTTAAATTCATCCCAATGACAAATCGAATACCTACATATTTTTTTTATGATTAACAATCTTTCAAACCACTCTTCATGGCTTTCAATATGCCATAAGGCTTCTTTTAAATCGTTATACACTCCTTCAAGTGCATCTCCTGTAGTCGTTGGATCATTTACAGCCCCGGCTATACGTAAACCGGCCTGTGCAATGAGTCCTAAACGAGAAAGCCATTTCATCCAGTCGCTTTTTTCTGTTTTAAGGTGTTGGGCTGCCTGGATGGCATATTCGGTCCAAAATTTAATTTCTGGATCTTTGCTTATATTGAATTTTGCCAATGTCGAAGCACCGGTCCAAATGTTATTCTTAGTTACCTCTCTAACGGCATTTAAATGTTGGGAGGCAGAATGGAGCAGGATGCATTCGATAGTTTCAGCGTAGGCCCTTATTAAAAGACGCTGCAAATTGGTATCCAAATCTTCAGCCTTATCAGCTTGAATTTCTTCCATCAACCCCTTTTGCAATTTCAGTAATAAGTTAGCGCCAATCCTCTCAAGAGGATCACACTCCAGGAGTTCAATCAAATAACGCAATGCAGTCTCTTTAACGACAGGATCATTACATTTATACATTTCATAAAAACCTATGCGAGCCTCTGAAATTTCCTCCGCCTTCGGCTTTACAGGAACACCTTTTTCAAAATACCAAACATGTGCCCGCAAAGTCACAAGGGTCAATAGGGCTTTTTCGCGATCTTCATTTTTTTTGTGAATTTGCTTATTATATTTTTCTACGTTAAAATCCTCTTTAGATGCAGGAATAGGCTCTTGATCATCTGCTTTAACTCTGCTCTTTTGAAGTTGAGCATTTTCCTGCAAAGCCGAGAGCACGCGAGGGGACATGAACTGCATAGATGCTGAATATGAATGGGCAGATTTTGTTTGATGCGATGGTGTATACCTGAACTTTAATGATTCCTGTCTTGCCAAAGAATCCTGCTTTAATAATGCAGGTTTGCCTGCATCATTGAGCCTTCTACCATTCATATATGGTGACTTAGAATTTGCTTTGGGAGTTTTTGATGAGGGTGTATTAGGCATTGATTTGTGAGCGTGAATCGATGCAGGCATATCTGGCATAGAATGAAGACCTTCGCCCTCTGTATTCTCCGGACACTTACGCTCTTCGAATTGTACCGAGGCAGCTCTCTTAAAGACCCCTTGTACCCTTTCATCCAAAGCAGGGTCCTCTTCCGCATCCTTCAATGCAAAGTCAGAGCCCACTTCCATATCCTTCAATGCAGAGTCCACTTCCGCATCCTTGGCAATGCAACAAAAAGATTTTTCTTGAAGCTCTTTAATAGTATTTTTAAAAGACAGCTTGCGTTCTGTATCATGATTCAAGGAACCAATGAATTTTATTCTCTTTATAACTTCAATTTCGCATTTAGCTATCAGTTCTTGATACTGCTCCGATTTGTTTCCGATTTCATCCCTAGATAAAAATATTATCTCGTGATCTAAAGGCTTTACTATGGTTTGTCCAAAATGCGACATCACCCCATCCCATACCCCCCCTAAGAAGGTCGGAGGCTTGGTCGCTTTTTGTTGAAAATAGGGAAGAACTTTCTTCATAACTAAATTACAAAGTTGATCAAATTTAGGATCAACGCTCATTGTCATAAATCTCCGCTGAAGATGTGTCATAGAATGTGCAGATGAAAGCTCCGGAGGAGTAGAATGCGAAGAATACGAGGGTTCAAATGCAGATGAATATGAGGATTTTGATCCATATATCGTTGCTGATGCCGGACTTAAAATATCCAAAGGTGTATTCGGTGCCCTTAGAAAATTTGCCGTTGAAGATGATGTTGAAGAAGTACTGCTCATAGACCTCGCATAATTAAAATTTTAATGCCACATATTTATCAGACAAAAAGAAATTTGCAAGAAAAAACATTATGTAAAATAAAGATTTTATTATATTCTAACTTTTAAAGGCTTTTTATGACTCAATCCAAACCCCTTCAAAATGACATGCTTTTTCGGTCCCATCCCTGGCATGGCTTATCTCTTGGCGAAAAAGCTCCTGACATAGTCAATTGTTATATAGAAATGGTACCGACTGATACCGTCAAGTACGAGCTGGATAAAGCTACTGGACTGCTTAAAGTTGACCGCCCTCAGCAATATTCTAGTTTATGTCCTACTCTTTACGGCTTGTTACCCAAAACATATGCCGGAGAACTAGTAGCGCAGCACTGCATGCAAAAAACCGGACTTAAAAATATCGCTGGTGATGGCGATCCATTGGATATTTGCGTATTGACCGAGAAATCGATCCCCAGAGGGGACATCATGTTATCTGCAATTCCTATTGGCGGCTTTCGCCTGCTGGACCGAAATGAAGCTGACGATAAAATAATTGGGGTTTTGGTTGGAGATTTTGTTTTTGGAGAAATGAAGGATATCACTGAGTGTCCGAGCAGCTTACTTGAACGTTTGCGTCATTATTTTCTAACGTATAAAGACGCTCCGGAGAACCACCAGAGCAGAGTGCAGATTACTCATACCTATAATGCTGAAGAAGCTCGTCAAATTATTAGGCTTTCACAAAAAGATTATCAAAATAAGTTCAATTTTTAATTTGAACATAATCTTCTAACTTGCCACAATGTGTTCGTATAATCAAAACTTTATGAGGAAAATATGAAATTAAAATCGAAATTAATGACTTTAGGATTAGTACTCTGTGCTTCCTTCGCTACCTCCGCGAGTGTTTCTGCAGCCACTCCAGCAGCAGCAACCTCGACTCAAGAGCATGGTTACAAAACAGTGAATGCAGAAGAACTAAAAAGCTGGATAGACTCCGGTAAAGCAATGCAAATCATCGATGCACGTCCAAAAAAATATGAAGATGGCGACGTCATTACAGGTGCTAAATTTTTACCGTTCAATGCAGATGCAAAAGCAATTGCTAAAGCGCTTCCTTCAAAGGACGCATTAATTGTGGTCTATTGCGCAAGCGTTCAATGCCCTGCCAGTGGTCTTCTTGGTGATCAGCTAGTTAAAATGGGTTACACCAATGTCTATAAGTATCCGGGCGGAATTAATGAATGGATGGAAAAGAAACTTCCTACTCAAAAATTAAAAGGTTAAAAACTATCCTTAGAAATGGCAGTTATACCGGTCGTGATTCAAAATTTGGCATTTCTAGCTGCGCGAAAATCCCCGGGGTTTTGGCGCGCTAGAAATGCCAACTTTTGAACCACGACCGGTATAACTGCCATTTCTTAGGTTTAAAAAGGAGTCAATTATGATTAAGTCTTTTTCTTTTAAACAATGTGTATTTTTTTCAGGCGCGATCTCATCATTCTTGTTGGCTGCTTACGCAACAGGGTATCAACCAAATCAGAATTATAACAATTCTAATCATCAATATAACAACTCTAATCCTCAATATAACAACTCTAATCCCCAGTATAACCAAAATCAAAATGGTTATCAGGGACAAGGAAATAATCAGGGAAGTTATTACAGCGCTCCGGTTGTTCCTGTGCCTTACTATCAACTGAATAATCCTGATGCATTTCCTGGAGACAGAGAAGAAAACAATATCTTTAGAGAAAATGAATTTCACCCTCAATAAGCAATAACCCTAAATTATTTCACAAGGAATACAATGAAATTTTTATCCTTAGCCCTTTTGGGCTGTGCAATGTTTTGCACAACTTTTAGTACACAAACTAGCCTTAATGCCGAAGAAACAACAACAGCAGCTGTTCCATCTAATACAGTCAGAATCGTCATAGAAAAAGAAGGCGAAGATACATTTAAAGCCTATAATTACGATTCAAAAGGAAAAAAAGAGCCTTTAACCTTAGGAACTTTTTTCAGAGCTAGCGCCGAAGTGATGCTAGGAAAAAAAATTGCCGATTGCAAAAAGGGTGAGCCATTAAAACTTCTCTACGACAAAGACAGCAATGGCAATACCATGACATTTTTAGTTGATTCCCAAGGAGTAAAAAAACGATTTTTATTTAAAGATCTGATTGTAGCACTCCCAGGAACTTTACAGTGTGGGGAAACAAAAACTCCAGCACCTGTATCCACAGCTAAACCAAATCCAAATGAAGTCCTAATCTTTTTTGATAAAGATAGCTCAGGCAACCTACAAACCTATATCGTCCACACAGATGGTCGCAAGGAGCTATTGGAGTTTGCTGATCTATTTACATCCACTGCAGAATTATTAAAAGACTGCCCTCTTGGTACTGAAAAAGACAGGGCTGTATATATTGTCTTTGAAAAAAATTCTACAATTAATCCTCAAACAAGGTCTGCAGATAAATATCCTCCAAATGCCTTACAAACCGTGCAAATAGATGCTTATGGTCAAAAGGAAGAGCTGAATCTTGATAATATAGTCCATGCAGCTGCTGAAACATTGCAAGTATGTGCGTCAAAAAAAGGCATGACTTTAGCCGCTCCGCCTGCAAGTCCATTTTTGAAGATTCAATTTGAAAAAGACTCAAGCAATCACTTGCAAGCGTTTTTAGTTGATTCCAAAGGAAAAAGGGGTGATTTGACACTGGGAACATTAATGACGGCTGCCGCTGGCATTTCTCCTTGCAAATATGCACCAAAAACTCATTTCATCGATGTTGTTTTTGAAAAGGATAGTACTGGCGGACTAAAACCGGTTGTTGTTGATTCTCAAGGTGAAAAGAAAGACTTTAACCTGATTGGAAATCTGTTAACAACAGCTCTTACTTTATGCGCAAATCAAGGCAAAAAGTAGAGTCGCTAATTTGGAGTGCGGTGACTTGTCACCGCGCCCCAAAACCAATAAATATGGACAAACATGGACGGCATGGACAAGCATGGACGAAAACGGACGAATACAATATGTCCATTTTCGTCCATGCTTGTCCATGCCGTCCATGTTTGTCCATATTTCCAACCCTCAAATCATATTTGAAGAATCTCTATAAATTATATGAAACCGACTAAAAAATCCAAGCATCAAACCTTTCGCATTGTTACCGCCTCAGCGCTATTTGACGGACATGATGCCGCCATCAATGTCTTTCGACGCCTTTTTCTTCTAGCCGGACAAGAAGTCATTCATCTAGGACATAACCGCAGCGTCCACCAGCTTGTCACAACGGCCATCCAAGAAGATGCCGATGCCGTGTGCGTAAGCTCCTATCAAGGAGCACACATGGAGTATTTCCGCTTCCTGCGCGAACAACTCAACAAGCAGGGAGGATCTCATATCAGTATTTTTGGCGGCGGCGGCGGCACAATCCTACCATCTGAAATAGAAACGTTGCAAGCCGAAGGCATCACCAGAATCTACCATTCAGAAGATGGGAAGAAAATGGGACTTCAAGGCATTGTCGATGATGCTATTTCTCGCATGCATAAAGTCAGGGAAAGTCAAAAATATTATCAGCAGCTGATTGAAAACATACAGAATAACAAAGATCTGACAGACCATGAATTGGCAAAGGGTATTACCTTTTTCGAACAAAATGAACTCTACCCAAAGCTACGTCAGGATTTTCTCGATAGTCTAACAACTCAAAAGAAATCATATCCTCCAGTCATCGGCATCACAGGTCCGGGAGGATCAGGCAAAAGCTCTCTCATCGATGAATTGGTGCTGCGATATCTGTATTCAACACCCACCGGAAGAGTAGGCATATTAGCTTTTGATCCGACAAAGAAACAGACAGGGGGGGCATTGCTGGGCGACAGAATTCGCATGAATTCAATCTACAACGACCGCGTATTTTTGCGTTCCATGGCCACCCGTCAATCCGGCACAGAACTCAGCCCTGTTGTTGAAGAAGCACTGGAATTGATGAAACGCAGCCATTTTGATTTGATCATATTGGAAACGACAGGCATTGGACAAGGCAATTCAAAAATTGTCGATATCTCTGACATCTCCATTTATGTCATGACAAACGAATACGGAGCCTCTTCGCAACTGGAAAAAATAGACATGCTCGATTTGGCAGATCTCATCGTGCTGAATAAATTCGACAAACTAGGATCTCATGATGCCTTTGAAGACATCTTGCATACCTATGCTCATTCCCATCATCTGCATATCACCCAAGAAATTCGCCCGCAACTACCTGTTTTCAATACGATTGCTTCAGATTTCAATAACCCAGGCGTCACAAAGCTATTTATAAAGCTCGTTCATCTGCTTCAAGAAAAACAGCTTTTATCTAGTCCGGGAAATCAAAAACTTAAATTAGAAAAAACTAAAGAACTTAGCCACCCTCAAACCTTCACTATTGTTCCGCCAGAAAGAACTTTCTACCTTGGAGAGATTGCAAAAACAATTCGCAACTACAGGCTAGAAACAGACAAACTAGCAGAAGCAGCTTCAAACTTATATAAAAAGAACACCCCTCCAACCGAACTCGATGGGGAAATAGGGCAGCTATTTCTACAATATCAACAAACGATCCAAGCCTATCAACAAGAAGAGTTTTCTTATGACATCCGAAAAAAGACATATACGACGCCACTGTTCACCCAATCGCTTTCAAATTTGCCTATCCCCAAAATAGCGCTGCCAAAATATCGCGATTGGGGCGATATGATCATTTTTATGCGTCAAGAAAACTTTCCCGGCTATTTTCCCTATACTGCAGGTGTGTTTCCACTCAAGAACCAGGAAGAAGAGCCGAGGCGTCAATTTGCTGGTGAAGGACCTCCCGAACGGACCAACGCTCGCTTCCATTATCTTAGTCGTCACGATTCAGCAAAACGACTAAGCACAGCGTTCGACGCTGTGACACTTTACGGGGAAGATCCCGACAGCCCTCCGGATGTTTACGGAAATATAGGAAATAGCGGCGTCAGCATCGCCACTCTTGATGATATGAAGGCCCTTTATAAAGGCTTCGATCTCACCGATCCCCTGACATCAGTCTCTTTGACGATTAATGGACCTGCCCCTATGATTTTAGCCATGTTTTTCAATACCGCCATAGACTTTGAAATTGAAAAGACCAAAGGATCAACTCGAAAAAAACTTTCTAAAGGTGATTTTGAAGACATTAAAGAGCATGTATTAAATCGTATCCGTGGAACTGTACAAGCTGACATTCTCAAAGAAGAGCAGGCGCAAAATGAATGCATTTTTTCATCAAAATTTGCCCTTAAAATGATGGGGGACATCCAAGACTATTTTATTCAACATCACGTCAATCATTTTTATTCCCTAAGCATCAGCGGCTATCATATTGCCGAAGCCGGTGCCAATCCAATCACTCAACTGGCTTTCACCCTCGCAAACGGCTTCACCATCGTTGAATATTACCTCTCACGTGGCATGGATATTGATGCTTTTGCTCCGCACCTTTCCTTCTTTTTCAGCATGGGACTAGATCCTGAATATACGGTGATTGGCCGTGTAGCCCGCCGCATCTGGGCAATCACCCTCCAGAAGAAATATGGAGCCAATGAACGTAGCTGCAAATTCAAATATCACGTGCAAACATCAGGAAGAAGCCTGCATGCCCAGGAAATTAGCTTTAATGACATCCGTACAACCCTGCAAGCTTTTCTGGCTTATAGCGACAACTGCAACAGCCTGCATACCAATGCCTACGATGAAGCCATTACAACGCCTACAGAGGAGTCTGTGCGCAGGGCGATGGCCATCCAGTTGATCCTTGCCAAAGAATTCGGTTTGACAAAATGTCAAAACCCTCTGCAAGGCTCATTTTTATTCTCGGAATTGACAGATATCGTCGAAGAAGCTGTTCTACTTGAATTTGAATCCCTCTCGCGTCGCGGAGGTGTACTTGGTGCCATGGAAAAGCAGTATCAACGCAATCGCATCCAAACGGAATCAATGAAATACGAAATGATGAAGGCAAACGGAGAGCTGCCTCTCATTGGTGTAAACACTTTTGTTTCGGATCAAAGCCGCACCGATTATGAACACATTACAGTCGTACGTGCCACACAAGAAGAAAAAGAACTGCAAATTCGCCGCACTAAAGCCTTCATAGCCCAAGCCGGCGATAAAAACAAAGAGGCCCTCGAAAAATTACGCCTCGTGGCCTTAACAGGCGGTAATATCTTTACTGAGCTGATGGATACGGTCCGGTATTGCTCGTTAGGACAAATCAGTCACCTCCTCTATTCCTGCGGCGGCGAATATCGCCGTTCAATGTAAAGGCGTGAAATGGTTATGTAACTTAGGCTTTTTTCGAGAGTCCGGAGCGCCAGCGAAGGACGACTGCCTTTAGCCCATAGTGACCGAGCTCCGAGCTTGCGAGGAGCGAAGGGAACTATGGGTTAGTTCAAAAAAAAGAAAGAGCCCGGAGCGTCAGCGGAGGGCGACTGATTGCTTGGTGACCTGATATTAATTTTACCCATCGGTCGTTAATCAATTGCCCTCCGCTAGCGCTCTGGGCTCTATTTACTTTTCCCGTCTTTCCCACAGTTCCCTTCGCTCCTCGCAAGCTCGGAGCTCGGTCACTGTGGGCTAAAATCAATCGTCCTTCGCTGGCGCTCCGGACTCTAGAAAAAAGCCTATCTTCTACAACATAATAAAAAATTTTTTTATTATGACGACATTGGGCTAAAACCTAACCTACAAACCAATCGGATTATGTTTTGAACGCGGTGATGTTGCAACATCTAACCTAACAGCAACTGAAGGCATGGGTTGTTGCAAAATAACCTGATTCCTAAATTCTGGTCGAACCCGACAAGCACAACTTTTTACTGCCGTCGCCACTATGCAAAGTACACCTGAAAGCACAAGCACACCACAACCAAGGACGAGACCACCTGTCAATTTAGCTGAATTTGTGTCTTCTTCTTGGGCTGAAGATAACATCATCCCTCCAGTCGCTGTTAAATACGCTCCGGCAAGCGTCAGACCTCCCACAAGCGCAACGCCCTTACATGCCATTTTTTTCCAACACCGTCCAAAACAACTGCTATGAGGAGCGTTGTCCATAGGATGATAATCAGATTCCGTGACATCAAAAGAACGAATTTCACTTAAGCCAACTTCAGAATAAGGTCCTGCATTACTGCTCATATAACCCCCTTCATGTGAGATCAAACCTGCTATTTCAAAAGGAGAAAACATTGTTTCCTAAACTTCTAGTACATACTATAAATTCTATGTCACATCGACGATAATTTGTACATATTCATAAGTACCGGCACTCGTAAACATCCACGATATTTTTACTATATACCGATCGTGTTTCAAAATTTGGCATTTCTAGCTGCGCGAAAATCCCCGCAGATCAAAGATCGCAAATGGGTCAATATTAGTAATATGAACCCATTTGCGATCTTTGATCCCCGGGTTTTTGGCGCGTTAAAAATGCCAACTTTTGAATCACGACCGGTATAAACTTACATTGATTAAATTACCGACCAATTTGTTATTTCTATTTACTCCGACATTCGCTATAGTCACGCCCTTTTTACATTCAAGATTCATTTATGATTACAAACATTTCCTCTAACTGGCCATCCATTCATCCTGTGACACTCTTTCCACAGGCGGCACGTGTCATCACCGAAATTAATGAAAAAATCGCTAAATTCGTACTCCCCTATTTCTCTGCCGGCTGCAGTTTCTTTCTTTTCAGCCAAGGAGTTTTGGAATTATTCTATTCTCAAAAAGCTCAATCTTCACGCGAATATTTGCAAGCCCATGGAGGCTTGTTAGTCGGTTCCGGCTTTTGCACTGGTGTCACTTACTTACATACTAAAAGTATTGTCAATTTAGGCATCCTACTGCCAATTATTCAGACTGTTGGAAGCGTGCTATTTTTATATGCTCATCTTGTTGCCCTGGATGAGAACATGACCACCCTGGAGAGGTTGCGTAATACATCGATTTGCAATAATCCACAAAAAGAGCATCTTTTAAACCTACAAAAGCGCTCAGCAATTTTCGGCATTCTCAGTAACCTAGGATACATAGCAGCAACTGCACTAGCACTTTTTGGCGCTACTGCCACCGGAGCCCTAGTAATTGGTATTATCGCCGCCTGTTTTGGCGGACTAAAAATGCTTCACGATTTACTAGCTTCGCTTCCTATGTAAAAACTCTATGAAAAAAACGATCAAAATTTTAAGCTGATGTTTGAAAGTCTAATAATTTTGTCTTACAAAAACCACATCACTAAGGAATAACAGCTATGTCAGCACTTCTTCCAACACCTAAGGTTTACATACAACGCACACACGTAACCGGCGATTTTTCTTCCAGTAAAGCCCCCCCATCCGCACACCCCCTTCTACTGGATGATAGCATTAAAGCTATAACTGCAGAATTATTTGCTATTCAAAGTATGCTTCCTTCAAACAATTCAAGTGCCCAATTTTTACTAGAAAAGATAAATGCCGCTTTGAGACATTTAGTGGCTTCACAAGGTTATGACAGATCTGTTCCAACATCCAACAATTCGCAAAATCAACTTCAGCCTAAAAGCCTTATTCAACGAATCGATCATATACGAGCTGAAATCCCCGTTTTGCTTGATGGAATAAAAAGACCACTATCCAACCAACAATCACATCATAAAGATTTTAAGGTTTTAATTACTCCCTTTACTCAGATCTCCACCGCTGTTGAGAGCTATATAAGAACCCAGAACGAAAATGAAGTCGCTGCAGCTGCAAGTTATTCCCGACGTCATTTATCTGAGGCAGAGAAACTTCAAAAAGAATGCGAATTAACACTTTTATGTTTTGAGCCAATTTCTTATAAGCTTGTCGGATTCCATAAACAACCTCAAAATGTAATGGGAAGTTTAATACACGAGCAAACCGCAAAGCTAAATGATTTAGAAAAATCATATGACACTTTAAAAACAAGGCTCAAAATTACTATCGCTGCAATGACTTCAGATCATTGCCACAACACTGATGAACTAAGAGCAGCCTCACGCGAACTTCAAGTCATGAAACAAAAAATTGAAGCAACGATAACACAGCTGAAATTAGATCTTGAAGATCTTAATGATTACCTCAAAATATTTAAAATAACTGACACTACACTATTAACTATGTTGGAATATCAAAAGGCAAGTACCCAATTCCATATGGCTTTTTTAACGTCCTTAACATGCCAGACAGATTGTGTTGGCAAGGATATAAACGACTATTATGCAGGGAAAGCGGCTCAAGTACAATTGACAAAAGATATAATATTCGGCAAATTAAAGACAATTTCAACTCCGCATAAAAATTCGGACACTAAATTTCCGGAAGAGTTCTCTGGCCTTAAATTGCTTCTTCTAAAGCTAAAAGAAAAATTCGATCAACAATACAAAGAGTTCTATACGGTAGGTGATTGCAACGTTATCATTACCAAAGCTCCGGATATCTCATCCAAAACTATCGAGGCCAATACGCTCTGTGTAGATTATGCTCATTTCAACACCTCTTTTCAAAAATGCCTTGTCACCCAAGATCCTGCAGGAGATACTTCATTTGAAAATTTAGTGAAAAGAGGGAATAGTCTTCGATCTAGATTGGAAATCTTGCAAAAAGACTACCAGAAAGGATTGGAAGCATTCAAACAAGTCTCTTTGCTATACCAGGCAAAACATGGCTCGCCTGCAGAAAGTAAATCTGCTCTTGAAGAACAATTAGAGAATCTAAACCAATCATTGGAATATGCCAATAACATCAACCGTGTTCTTGTGAATTTCTTTATCGTTGACGACATCTACAAATATACATGGACTTTCACCTCCCTACAAACAAAAATGAATTTATATTCTGCAAAATATCTTGATTTGATTGCAGGCAAAGATGGCGATAACACCCTTACAGACGGTGCTCTAAAGGAATCGAGCAAAGAACGTTACACTGCTGCCAAAATGAAGTTTAATAACCTGTCAGAATCAGTATCCTATGCAAATGCTGAATCAACCTTCCATGAAGTTCAAAAAGAACAACCCGATGATGAAATAGCTGCAACATTTAATCTTTTTAAAGCCTTGTGGGATAAATTACATGCCTTGACGCTTTCCGTTGAACACCTCGCTCCAAGCTTAGATGCCCTTGCAGAGGGAGCAAGAATTGGACAGGCCTCCAAACAACTTAAGGAAGCTAACCTATTGGATCGAAGTAAGCTTCAAGCAACCATGGTAACCCCTTACGCTTTCAATCCTAAACCTAATAATAGTCTGGACATCCAAGCCCATATCACCTCTGAACGTGCAAATCTAGATCTAATGATAACAAATTTAAAGAACGAATTTGAAAATGAGATCCAATTGGGGCTGGCTCAACTGAGTACTGAGGATTTTCTATTAAGGACATATCAGAAGTCATTACAACCTCATATTGCAAAACTTTCAGAGATTATTGCAAAAGATACAGATGAAAAAAGAAAAGCAACCTTTCAACAACACGTTGTTACTCTTGAAGCTTTATGTCCTTCCTTAAAAGCATTTATTGACCAGGAGCGCACGAAGTTGGAGCTAGTAGAAATTTCTCAATATTTTGCTATCCAAATTTTTAGATACACAAAACAAGTTCAAGATCTTAGACAAGTCCGCAAATTTGAACCAAATGCCGATAAACACCGAGAAGCATTAACAAATGCAGAAGGCCAATTTAATGTTTATTCTCACAAGTTTAGTATTAAAGGATTAAACACTGAAGCTCCTCAGGCGAACGAAAGCTGGGATGGCACTAGATTTGATAAAGCCTATGAGGCTTTGATTCAAAAGCTGTCCCCTAATGATAGTCATGATCAACAAACCAAAGACCTTGCAGCAGCTTTAAAAGCTCGTACTGAAGCACTTTGGACTGCAAGCGCTGAGTCGAGAGGTTTGGTGATGCCCTATGTAGAAAGCTTTAGACGTGTAATAGAGTCATTCGATCATTATAAAACGAAATATCCGGAAGATTTTACTAAAGCGCACCCCAGTTTTGGTGCAGCGCCTGCCCGGCCTATAGTTGATGCCGTATCGAGTTTAGTAACTGGCCTTCAGGGGTTAATTTTCGGAGCTAGCGCGCCAAAGCAATAAGTAAGGACGGACTGGATGGACTGGACGAAAATTGCTTAATTAAAGTAGACCCCGTAGGGGTTTGTGAGGGTAGCCCCGGGTTTTAACCCGTGGGTACTGATAATAATGACACTGCGTCCCGTAGGGCCGCCTTGAAAAACCTGGGATATAGCTCTTTATTAGCAGGTTAATCAGGCGGCCCTACGGGACGCGATGTCATTATTATCATTACCCACGGGTTAAAACCCGGGGCTACCCTCACAAAACCCTACGGGGTAAACAATTAATTGACTTCTGCAATTACCTCAGTCGTCCAGTCCGTCCATTCTCCTGTATCTCCCTTTTTTGGAACCTTCCCCTGTTTCAGCTTTGCAATAATATCGATATCTACTATGATGATTGACTATTATCCTCATAATAAAAGCTAATCCTATGAAAATAAATTCTTTTATCTGTTCACTATTACTGGCTTGCGCCGCAACCTCCATTTGCGAAGCTAAGGGCGAATCTGTGCTTTTAAGCGGCGCTCAGGAACCAAAGCTTGTCGTTAACAACAGAATTTTGGTCCAAGTAAATGGCAAAGCCATCTCCGTTATCGATGTAATGAAAAAGATGGATATGCTTTTTTATAAGCAATATCCCGAGTATACATCTTCCGTACAAGCCCGTTATCAATTCTATCAAGCCAATTGGAAGCATGTTTTGGACGAAATGATCGATAGAGAACTCATCCTAGGTGATGCCGAAGAAAGCAAACTCGTGATCAGTCCTGGTGATATTAGACAAGAAATGGAAAATCTGTTTGGTCCTAATATTATCACTAATCTCGATAAGATAGGACTAACCTTTGCCGAAGCCCAGAAAATGGTCCATGACGACATCACTATGCGTCGCATGATGTATTTCAGGGTGCAATCGAAGGCAATAAACGAAGTCACGCCGCAAGTCGTACGCACCACCTATGATCAAATCGCCAAGGACAATATCCGCGATAATGAATGGATATTCAATGTCGTTACGATCCGCCATCGCGATTCTACAAAAGCTGCAGAAACTGCCAATCTGGTGTCCCGTATGCTTTCCGAAGATAACGTGCCTCTGTCAGATCTAAACGAAAAGCTGAAAGAAATAGCGCCGAAGACACCAAAATCACCTACCGTCACTATTTCCGAAGAATTCCATACAAATGAAAAAGAATTATCTGATCCGTATAAGAAAATACTAGTCACTCTATCGCCAAATAGCTATAGCTCACCTACTAGTCAGAAGAGTCGCTCGGATAATTCAACCGTCGTCAGGATCTTTTACCTCAATAAAATGAATCAAGGCGGACCCATCCCCTATGCTGAACTGTCTCCTAAGATAAAAGATAAATTGATCGATAATGCCATCAATAAAGAATCCGATGCATATATCAAAAAACTTAGACTGCAGTACCATGTTCAGGATTCTCAACTTGAAGGGCTGATCTCCTCGAATTTTCAGCCTTTTGAATTAGAATAGTAATCGTAACATGCCGATTTACAAACCCAGTGAATTGCACCAATTTCTTGAAAGCCTGGGAATCTCCCCCAAAAAGGGATTGTCGCAGAATTTTTTGATCGACGGCAATATTTTACGAAAAATTGTGGCCGCTGCCAACCTTTCAAAAGAAGATGTGGTGATTGAAGTCGGACCAGGCCCAGGCTCCCTCACTGAGGAGCTGTTAAATAGTCAGGCGCATGTCATTGCTGTAGAGAAGGATATTGTTTTAGCCAAAGCCTTAGAAAGGCTTAAGACAGAAGGACGTCAACTCGACATCTATTGCGATGATATCATGGAGTTTCCGTTGGAGCAAACCCTGGCTCCTTTGTTATCTGAAGGACGAAAAGCCAAGGTCGTAGCAAACCTTCCCTACCATTTGACAACTCCAATCATTGCGGAGATGGTCACAAAGACCCATCTATTTTCGACTCTAATTTTCATGGTGCAGGATGAGGTGGCACGCCGTTTTACAGCGTTACCTGGTACTTCTGAGTATAGTTCATTTACAGTCTTTCTCAATTTTTATTGTAAACCGCGTTATGCCTTTACTGTAAACAGCACTTGCTTTTATCCGCAGCCTTCGGTCAATTCAGCGATTGTGGTTTTAGAATTAAAAGAGCCGCCTAAAGTTTCCAGTGTAGAAGGTTTCTTTAAAATGACGCGTCAGGCCTTTGGCAAACGGCGCAAAATGATGAGAGGATCGTTAAAAGATCTTTATGCTCCTGCATCAGTAGAAAAATCTTTAGTCGAAATAGGACACTCGCCTCTGGCTCGTCCGGAAGAGCTTTCGTTGGATGAGTTCATTATTCTATTTGAAAAGCTTAATAATTAATTATCCTAGAATAGGAGAAAAGATCATGTCGACCTGGTTAGCCTGTACCAACACAACATCTTTTGAACAAGCATCTCAATGTTATTCACATGCCTATATTGATGATGGTTACGATTTGTGCTTTGAACGAAATGCTGCTTATTTTTCTAATCTGTCATATTTTCTCTTGGTTTCAGGCTTGGCGCCTGCTCTCGCCATGGGTATCAGTGCATGCATGATCATATGTGCGAGAAAGCCAAGAAATTTAAGCGACTGTAAGGTTGCTGTTTTCAAGGGAGCCACTCTAACTGCTGCTGCACTCGTTAATGTGGCTGCAGGCTCCTTTCCTATGTCAATACGCCCTCAATGTGATAGTAATGATTGCACCCCTATCCCATGTGATACTATCTATCAAAACACCCTTTGCTATGGTGCTAAAACGATTACCGATTTAACAACTTGCATCCCTCTTGTCTCAATCCAATGCATGGCTGATAATTTATCTTCGGAAAACACTCTTAATTATCAACTTAAAGTCCTTGCCAAAATACTCACTGCAATTGATTCGTATGCGTTTTTAATACTAATTTCCCCTCTTCTTCCATCAATACATACACTACGCACTCTATGCCAAAGAAAAACTCCAATACTAAATAGGGAGCTTAGTGATCGGATCAATGAAATACAAAATAAACCCTCTCCATCGCAGAATCCTTCGGTTGCGCATGCGACAGTTAGGGTAGATGAGTATGAAGAAACAGCCGATGATGCCCGTTGCCGAAGTCGATGTGTCATGATCCAACAAAGCCTTCTCTTAGGGTCAATAGGGCTAGTAACGTGGACCGCGACTAACCTATTCCGCAATTTCGGATTAACTTCAATAGCTGAAAGTGTTAAAGCTAGATGCGGGATGTAATGGCCCAAGTGGACTTCTCTAAGCCGTGAAACGGCGGCAGCATAGAGCCACAGGGTAATCTCAATGTTATTAAAAAAGAATTTTATAACGGAAATCATGAATGGGTAAGACAGCCCCCTCTTTTTTGCCTCCTTTTTCTCTCATTTTGTAGCCCACACTGGAGCGAAGCGTAGGTGTGGGTAAACGACAACAAAAAATTAACCAGGGACTGGTTCCTCTTTTTTATTCATTTTTACCCCGTAGGGGTAGGTGAAGGTAGCCCCGGGTTTTAACCCGCGGGTATCGATAACCATTACAATGCGTCCCGTAGGGCCGCAGGCGTAAACCTGTGGATAAATAAAATAAAACAAGTAGCCGTGAAACGGCGGCAGCATATAGCCACAGGCGTGAGCTCAATGTCATCCAAATAAAAAAATTTTGTAAGATGAAATTTGCTAATAGGTAAAACAGACCAATTCTCTTTTTTGCCTCCTTTTTCTCTCATTATGTAGCCCACACTGGAGCGAAGCGCAGGTGTGGGTAAACGATTCAACAAAAAATTAACCAGGGACTGGTTCCTCTTTTTTATTCTTTTTTACCCCGTAGGGGTAGGTGAAGGTAGCCCCGGGTTTTAACCCGCGGGTATCGATAACCATTACAATGCGTCCCGTAGGGCCGCAGGCATAAACCTGTGGATAAATAAAATAAAACAAGTAGCCGTGAAACGGCGGCAGCATATAGCCACAGGCGTAAGCCTGTGGTTAAATAAAATAAAACAGGTAGCCGTGAAACGGCGGCAGAAATCATGCGTGATATTCATCCTCAAACAGGTATTGGTGATTGAATTCAATATCATGAGCCTCAAGAAAAGCAATATATTCGTCTTTAAATGTCTTTGTCCGATGATGTTCATGTTGATTTTGGATATAACGTCGTACCAACTCTAATTGGGAATAGCTAACAGTAAAAGCACCATATCCTTTCTGCCATTCAAATCGACTTGTTAAACCAGGTAGACTGTTGCACCATTTAGAGGAATTAGCCTTGATGTCTCTGATGTTATCAGAAACAGGATTTTTTGCAGATAACCCTACTAATAAATGGATATGGTCTTCGATTCCACCGATTTCGATAAGATGACCGTCTGTTGCGCGAACGATACCACCGATATATTCATACAGCCGTTTTTGGAACTCACTTCGGATCAACGGCTTACGGTGTTTTGTACTAAAAATGACGTGATAGGCAAATTTGGTGAATGTACTCATAGCTTTATCCTGCCGCCGTTTCACGGCTTCCTGGTTTATTTTATTTTACCACAGGCTTACGCCTGTGGCTATATGCTGCCGCCGTTTCACGGCTTCTTGATTCGTTCTATTCTACCACAGGCTAACGCCTGTACCTTTATCCTGCCGCCGTTTCACTGCTTCCTGGTTTGTTTTATTTTACCACAGGCTTACGCCTGTGGCTATATGCTGCCGCCGTTTCACGGCTTCTTGATTCGTTCTATTCTACCACAGGCTTACGCCTGTGGCTATATGCTGCCGCCGTTTCACGGCTTCTTGATTCGTTCTATTCTACCACAGGCTTACGCCTGTACCTTTATCCTGCCGCCGTTTCACGGCTTCTTGATTCGTTTAATTCTACCACAGGCTTACGCCTGTAGCTATATGCTGCTGCCGTTTATCGGGGAGGTTAGAGAGTTTCGGAAGATCCTACTTTTTTGATGGCTTCTTCGTAAGATTCTTTTATTACTGATTTGAAGGTGTGTGGCTTGTCGGGATCATTCGTGAAGTATCTGATGACACCCTTATCTAAGGAAACCCCAGCAAGTTGAGGATCAAAAGTTGTTGAATTATCCGAATTTGTCATTGCGATTGTTATTTTGATATTTTTTTCAGTAAAAGGTTGTACAACTAAATAAGAAGCCAGATTTGAGTCTTCATTAATATTTTTAAGAAACTCACGTGCACAAGCAATAATTAATTGTCGTGTATCAGCTATAGACAAGGTTTGATTTATGCTAAATGATATAGAACTTGTCTTGATTGTAGTATCGTTGCCACTTCCTCCAATACCACCTAACGATAAATGATACTTATTCTGAAATTCATCTGCTGTTTTACTAATGACAATATTGATAGCTTTGTCAGCTGGAGATTGTGGTTCAGATGTATTCATAAAGTTAAAAATGGTCCCCAATAAAGCATAAATTATATTAAACATAGTAAAACCTTAATTAAGATAGGATGACAATTGTTCATTCATGTAAAATTTATATGTGGGACTGCGAAAATCATGATCAAACCAAGGAGCATTTTCATGCGGTGCGAGTGTATGAATCGAATGTCTATTTTTAGACCTTCCATCAGTATCAAGAAGAGGAACGATATCACGCGAACTAGCAAAGTGTTCTATATTATCACAGTATTTACGGTTTATGTATGCCCCGGGGGCGAAAGCAGCTACTGAGATTCGTTGTCGCCGCTCTTGGTTGTAGCTCATTAGGGCATTCCTTACGTTTACGGCCCCTTCACTATGACAGAATTGAAGATAGGTCGCATCATCCTTACTATTGTCAAAATAAGTATCCCAGTTAGTATGCAGAGCCGAAACAGTCTTCGTTGCCAAATAACTTGTACTCGAACTTAAATATCTCACAATATCATTATAAAAACCACTCGACGGATTATACACGACATCAACCTTATGACCTCCACCCATCTCTGAAATCATTTGCCCATGTCCCATCGCATCATTGCGACGCGTGTTGATTCCATTAGTAAATCCAACCCCTTTTCCAGGCGTCGACTTTGTTCCCACCTGAAAAATTGCAGGATTGCCAGCATTGTACTTCATATTCAAATATTGATCATCAAAAACTATTTGATGTTCTTTCTGAGGTTCACTCCAACTAAATGCACTTTGAACCTTCTCTTTGCCCGAAGAAAACAAATTCGAAAGGGTCGATTTCGAAGATTCAAAAAGTTCGGACCACCCAAATAACCCATACAAGTCGATGTGGGACAGTGGTCTATTCAACACATACGCGTACAGATTGGGGCCTCCATCGCGGCCAATCGGATCTGGCGTCAGCCAGCGGCCCGTTTCGGGGACGTAGTAACGTCTCCCAAAATACACAAGGCCACTCTCTATATCTACACGCTTACTGGAGAAACGCCACGGTGACATCCCCCCTTCAAAAAGCTCTTCACCAAAGCTTGTATATGCATAACTTTCAACCTCTTCTCCAGATTCACTATCCAATAACAATACGACATTACCCACATGATCATGAATCGGAATGACCACTTGTCCCTTGAATTCCATCGCAATTGCCGCTCCAATCTCAGCTCCTCTGCCAAGACCCAACAGCCTCAACTCCCGGATCACTCCCTCTTCATCACAGACCCCTATTTCATTCTGACCCTGATAGAAATAATTAGCGATGCCCTCACCAGAAATTGTTTTGCTCAGACGACGATTATTCTCATCATACGCATAGGTTACCCTGTTGTCACCATCAACCAATTCAATCAAACGATCCAGGGCATCGTACTTATAGTAAATAGTACCACTACCAGCGATCTTCTCTTTTAGATTTCCATTTAAATCATAAATGTACCTGTTCGATCCATCATCCACCAATTGGTTTAAAGCATTCAAAATTTGGCTCTGTCCATCTTTTGACAATCGATTGTATTGGGAATCGTAATCATAGGTATGTGAAGAAATCCCATCCTCTTTCTTCACCTGATATAAATCATCATAAGCAAAGCTTGAATCAATTACAGCTGATCGCTTCGTTGTACTCTTTGATAACAAATTTCCTGCATCATCATAACGACTCAAATTTTCTTCCCAATGTGCTGCCTTGGTCTGGATTATGCGACCTAGTCGATCATACTTTTGCGTTAAACCACCTCCATTTCCAATCAATGTAGCAGAAGTGAGTCTGCCTGCCAAATCGAAGGTGTCGTAGGTATGCGTATAAAGCGTTTGATTTTGTTGTAATCGATATACAGATTGTAGATAGCATGCACGATATGAATATCCTATTCCACTGCCATCAGGCAAAGTTAGCGATGTGGCACGTCCGATCCGATCATAGGCATATTGCAATGCCAAATTATTACCTAGTGTTTCTTGGAATAAGCGTCCATTGGCATCATAGGTTTTGATGGTCGATCGTCCGCTTATGATATCCTCGACTTCAAGAGGATTGCCATTGCTGTCGTAACGATAGACATAATGAATCGATTGATCTGATGATTTAATCGATTGTAATCGCTCCATGGAATCGTATGTATGATTCAAAACGATTCCGTTATTTTTTATCACTTCGAATTTATGTCCAAAATTATCATATGTAACTTTAGTTTGTTTTTGCTGAGGTGTACCAAAGGCTTCATAACAAGCTGTCAATCTATTTGAGGTGTCATAGTCCATGCGAGTGACTTGGTCTTTTTCACCCGTTAAGGTGATGACCGTATCAGTGATGGCATGGCTGTTACCATTTGCGTCATAAGCTGTCTCTTGCTTTTGAATGAGTAGTCCAAAAGCATTTTTGCGCTGAAGGGAGATGTTCCGTCCAAGTGCATCATGAATGGCGATCAACTGATTGCCAAGAGGGTCCGTTACTTCTGTATATGAGACGTATTGTCCCAAAGCATTGCGATAATTGTAATCGTATCTTGTATGAGTTTGATGGCCTTCGGCATCGGTGACAGTGATGGGCACCCCGTGGGAATCGTAATCAGTTGTAGTCGTAGAGGCAATTCCATCAGGATATGTTGTGATTTTGCAGATATTGCCTGCAAAATCAAAATTATACGAAATGCGTGTGAGAATATTGCCTTGACCATCCTCAACAGTTTCTTCAATTACACGATCTAAATTGTCGAATTTTTGTCCTTTGATAATCACGTCGGTGGCTGTTGGTCCATATTGCTCCCCGGTTTTAATTTGACGTCCCAAGGTATCGTAAGTGTATGTTGTGAGACTATCGCCTTGCAGCTTTGTCTTTAGCTTGCCATCAGGATAATAAGTGTAAGCCGTCACCATTCCCATGGGGTCGGTTTCTGTTAAAACGTGAAAACCTCTATAGGTTGTGCTTGTAGTCATGAGAAGTGCATTGGTGTCGTGGGCGCGCATTTCTGTTTTGATGGGACGATTCAGAGCATCATAGGTGTAAGTAGTATAAGAGCCTGTTTTTGATATTGCATATTTAAGGGATCCATTGGGATTGTAGACTTTGGTTTCCGTTGTACCGTCAGGGAATTGAGTTTTTGTAAGTTGACCGCGCAATGTGTAAGCTTTTTTTATTTCTATGCCTCTGCCATCAATTTCGCTTATGACATTACCCATGACATCATAGCTTTTACTAACTATTGGGCGATACGGACGTTGTGCTTCATCTAGAACTGTAGGATAGATGATTTGGGTGGTACGTCCAAAAGCATCATAA
>Ga0207123_1004_pt1 | contig 69875 bp, 51 predicted proteins | sample Alteio_BWMinHeat_39_FD_153503 | JGI IMG/M metagenome (GOLD analysis project Ga0207123, IMG submission 153503) | Enriched cells from forest soil in Barre Woods Harvard Forest LTER site, Petersham, Massachusetts, United States -... | ecosystem: Environmental > Terrestrial > Soil > Temperate forest >... | reverse complement strand
TAAGTGCGCGTGGTATAGCTCCAAAGGAGACTTCTTCACGAATACATTTCATCTATTGCTTTCATTTTTTCAAATCGCTTAACTAAACGATCGTCATAATGCTCACTTTGGTCATATGGGCCCCCTTTGTGTAATGATGGATTATTACAAGAACAATCAAGGCGAGAAAGTAGATATAAAATTGAATTCTTTTCATATAATAAAAATTGAAAGCAAAATCCATTACCTTCTTTTTTATCTTCAATTGCAATCCAATCATCTAACTTCTTATTCTGCTCTAACAAAGTTTTTGCTATCGTATCAAGATGAATTGGAGTAAATTCCCTTGAAATTTTATTCTCATCCAGCGCTTCAAATCTAAGTCTTAACGATTCCACTAGGAATATGCTAGCTGCTTGGTATTTTTCTATTAATTTTTTATCATAACTCAAGTTTGGATCAGAAGGATGCAAATCGACATGTTCAATCAATTTGTGCATATGTAACTTAAGATAATCATAGTCCTTTAATAGGTGTATAACCTGTTTAACGGTTAGGTTCTTAGCTAGATCGGAATTGCTAACGGATACAGTGGTCTTAATATATTTTTCCACAATTTGATCAAAATCCATTCTGTGAAACTTTAGTTCATGCACTAGTACCAAATCTAGTAATTCTAAATTAATTTGTGTTAATTTTCTCCATTCTTTACTATCAACTTTGACGTTTTTTTGAGCCATGTGAGAACAAAGCTGTTTTATGCTAGCCACATTTTCATAAAAATTTGCTTCTGTAGGATGTCCTTTTAGACTAGTGATATTTTTATGCATTTCTGAGAGAGCACTTTCATTCGTAATCAAAGCGCCATATCTAACGCTACCAGCGAGTCGCAGTAGATTACCTGCAAGAATAGCAAAAAAATTATATAATTTCTGTCCCACCCCTGCTTTTTTGCCGGGTTCTGAATTGTAATCAAGAGTTCTTGTCAAATAATTTTCATACATTGAGAGATCATGAAAACTTTCCTTTAATGGACTAGCCATAATTTTTTCTCCTTAAGATTAAGCATCAATAACAATTAATAAAAACATTATCTACTCACTTAAACCAGTTGTAGACTAAAAACACACTGGATACAGCAATAACGACAGCTTCGGCTACTTCCATGGCTGTAGAACTGGTTTCCAGAGGAACTTTTTTCGTCAATTCTTCTACTACAGTCCGTTCAATTTCTTCTAAGGTTCTTTTAGTCGACTCCAAAAACTCTTTTCCCTTTAAAACTTCCCATTTTTGAGCTGTGAGATTTCCGGAAACTAGCAATTCAACTAGAATTTCAGGCTTGCTTAGAATAAAGTACTCTAGGTCAATATCTCGTACGTTCTCCAGCATATTTACAGGTGCAATCTCTTGAAAATTTATCCAATCGTCATTCTTGATGACTCCTGCAGCTAACATATCAACCATCAACGAAGGATGCCTATTGATCACATGTATTAATTTATTCACGATGCTGGTTCTTCGCACAAAAGCATTTGCTTCTGTATGCGGATCATTACTCATCATGGCACAATCCATCAATGTATGCTTTTTGAAGTACTCATACATGGCCGGCTTGTCAAGTTCTGTGAACCCGTCTTTGAATTTATAGTTTGGACCATAATCATACAAGATTTGTTGCCCAGCTGCTATGTCATCATATGCGATCATAACTTTTCTCACAGGTATTCCAAGAAAACCTTTTCCTTCCCCAGATTCTCTTAGATCATCTACGAAGATATTTGGAAAGCCTGCATTTATCATTGACCCTGCGCTGCGATATTTGATTGAATCAATGCTGGGATAATTGGTCCAAAAGTATGTACGGTCAGCATCCAATCCAAGCTGATCAATCATCTCTCCGGTATATTCAGCTATGATTTCACCGCGCTTGATAGCTCTCTCAGCCACCACTCCACAGATACTTTTCCCCGACCCTTCAATTTTTATTGCACGAATTGTCAAAGGAGGTGGATTATTTATTAGTTGAGTAAATGCTTTAAGTTGTTGCTTATACAATTTATTATGCAGGATGACTGTTTTCCCAGGCTTTTCCTTCCATAGGCTAACCAAGAATTGTGGACGGGCAACATTTTCATAAACTAAAGTGGCACTGTCGCCCAAACACTGATCTTCCACACGATGATTTTCAACCCGATGTGCACTATAGGGTATACCCTTTAGCAAGCTTTGCTCAAGTTCTACAAGAGCCGGATTTTGCTCGCGAAATGGTCTGTTGAATCTCAGCAAATCGGCAAAAGTACCACCCATGTTATAACGACTTTTAGGATTAGCTCCCCTGCTAATTAAATCTGCCACACTTTCAACATCACCTTGCATGGCTTCATGATGCAGTGGTGTGAAGCCTTGGAAATCCCTCGCATCCAAATCGGCACCCTCACGATGCAAAGCTTCGATGGCCGCAGAGTTATCCGCTATACCCGCCAGATGGAGAAGAGTTAAATCATAAGGTGCAAAAGTACGATTGAGAAAAGGTTTGCATTCAACAATTTGTTGGTCGATCGAAGCCGGATTGTTATTATTCCAGATTTGTTGCGGCAGTAGACCACAGCCTGTTGGACCATCCAAAGTTACAAGTTGATTGAGGCTCCCATAGCTGCTTTTTAGAGCTGACACGCCCCTACTTAATGAACCTACGATTAACCCCGTTGTAAAAGCAACCGTTTTAAAACCAGTCCAACTAACCACAATAAACCTCATATTATTATATATTAAAAACCAATATTATAACATTTAATTTCATTTTCGTCCATTGCAATTAATTTTGTTGTCTTGTTTTTTAATTCCTGTATAATCTACCCCATGACTTCCCGTTCATTACGTAATATTACTCTTATTTTACTCTCTCTCACTACTGCTTGCTCCTCTGCGCATCGGCAGCAAGAAGTCATTTCGACCTACCAGCAAGGCTACCTGGCTCCTGCCGACGAACTCCTTTCAGAGCAAATAGCCCATGAGATGCCTCAAAACGCCTATTGGAAAAGCAAAAATGCAGTGACCCTACTGCTAGATCGCGCTACCATTCGTTTCACGGAAGGCGATACATCTCATGCCATCCAAGACTACGATCTGGCACTCCAGGCCCTGGATTATTACGGTCAGGATTCTACGATTGACACAGCCGGACAACTCCTCTTTGAAGATGGCTGCGGCGCCTACTGCGGCTCCAATCTGGAACAAATCCTTGCCAGAGTGTATTTTGCCTTAACGCTTCTTCATCAAGGTGACGAAAACAATGCTTGCGCCTTATTGAGACAGGCCGAAGAATTACAACAGCGATTTCAACAATCGATTCAACCCTATTTAAAGGATCATTTTTGCAACGACAATGCCCTTGCAAAATATCTCCTTGCACTTTTACTCGAATACCAAGACGACACTTCAAATGCTGCTATCCTTTATCAGCAAGTACAAGAATTAAATGGGATTCTGCCTGTTGATCTCAATTTATGCACTGAAGCAGAAAAGCATGCTACACTTGTCATCATCTGCCATAACGGCAATGTTCCTTTTAAAATATCCGATACCTGCCCGGCAAGCATCGCTTCTGCATTAGCTCTTGAAATGATTTTAGCATCACAAGACATCCGCCCTGCCTATTCAAGCTTCACAGGAATACCCGTACCAGCCCTTTGCCAACAATGGCCTTCATGTCCACTTCCAACAACTATAAGCCTTGACGGCGTTTGCACACCACTCTCCCCTATTTTAGATGTAGCAGCGGCGGCATATAATGAATTGGAGTATAAAAAGCCTTTAATTGTCGCCCGTGGTGTCGCCCGCTTTTTGCTGCGCCGCACCGCTGTCGCTTTTGCTGAAGGACAAGATCCTTGCCTTGGGGCTTTGGTAGACTTCGGCATTTTTATTGCCAACGCCTCCACGAAAGCAGATACAAGATCCTGGAGGACCCTCCCCAGTTCTATTGATCTCATCCGCTATCGCTTAGCGCCTGGCTTGCATAACATCGGCATTGCTGTTACAGGATATGGCAACAACCGCTATGAAGAACAATGCTGCATTGTGCTAAAAGCGCATGATTTATGCGTGATCAATATTTTTAATATTCACCCTCATGTAACTATAAACTTAATTCCAACACGTTTCCTTAAAGGAGAATAATGATGAAAGTACTAAGCTATACAGTCCTTGCCGCACTTACCCTTGCTTCAACTGCAACAAGCTGCAACTATCGCAGCATCCGCACAGCTCAAGACATTACCCCGGGAAATTATTTTAATGAAAAACTCGATTGGCGTTATGGCGCTGGTGACATCCGCATACAAACGACAAAGATAAATACAATTCTAATGGATCGCTGGTATGCACGTACGGCCTATAATTGCCAATATGGCACCCCCCGTATCATCATTACCGATATTGACAATTGCACCGACTGCTATATCTCCTCGGAAATGATCCGTGACATCATCGAAAGTGCAGCTATTGATGATGGACGCTATACTGTTGTCGTTGGCAATGGATGCGATGAATGTGAACTTGATGCGTTGATGAATAAAAATCTTTTCCATCCAAAATATAGCAACAGCAGTCAGTTGCTTCCTGGAAAGGCTCTAGCACCTCAGTTTCTAGCGAAGATTCGTTTAACCAAAGCCGTGAGCTCTGATAACTGGTACGACTATGAAGACTACCGCATGACGGTGACGCTATATGACATAGAAACGCAAGTAGCCATCGATTCAGCCTGGGACGTACTGCGAAAACAAGTTTGCAGATAGCGAAAAATTTAAACGCAAAGGCGCAAATAGATACGTGTACTATTTTTCAACGCAAAGGCGCAAAGTCGCAGAGACGCAAAGGGAACATCTTCACCAAAGGGAGGCTAAATTTAGAGTGCTGTGACTTGTCCTTGCAGTTGGACACATCTTTTTCTTGCATTTCCAATAACCGCGAAGCGGTGGAAGCATATAGCCCCATGCGTAAGCGTGGGGTTTATTACCAAAAACGCGTAGCCGTGAAACGGCGACAGGTGGCAAGGGAATTCTGTCGCCGTTTCACGGCTGGAATTTTCTAAATTATCTACCCCACGCTCACGCGTGGGGCTATACGCTTCCACCGCTTCGCGGTTATTAAATATGCAAGAAAAAGATGTGTCCAACTGCAAGGACAAGTCACAGCACTCTAAATTTAGCCTCCCTTTGGTGAAGATGTTCCCTTTGCGTCTCTGCAACTTTGCGCCTTTGCGTTAAAAAAAAGTACACGTATCAATTTAAGACCTTGCGGGAAAGCAGTCTGAACTCAAATAATTAATCAAGGTTTGGATGTGATGACGCTATAGTTTTGCAGCGAGAAGGCTGCTTTGATGAGGATGTTAATTTTCTCCGGAGATAGGTCTTGCGTAAGCTTGGCCCCTAAATAGATCCACTGAGGGTTCCACTTCCATAGAAAGTAATTGGTCAACATAGAGCTCCAATAATAGTTTTCACGCAACCAAAAGACATCGCTGCCCGCTTCAAGTTCTTTAATCTCTTGAATCTCACTCTCGGTAATCCCCTGCTCCTGCAATCGCTTCAATTCTCCCAACACTAGCTGCTTCAATTCTTCCACTTGTCCAACATCACTTTGAAAATGAATTGAGATCCAAGGATTTTCAAGAAATGGATACACAGGAAATTCATAAGAAACGTGCACTCCGCATGACGACTTTACTTTCTGCGTAATAGCTCGGCGTAAACAGGCTTCAATGATCTGACAGGTAAATGCCATTTTATAAATCTTGCGTTCATTCATGGTCTTTTGCCAAGGAAACGTCAGGCATGTTACCGCATCGGTACGCTTGGGAATGTGGATCTCTTTTTGAGTAATGCCAGGAGGAAAAGTCGAAGTAAAACTTTGTGCCATATAAGATGGCTGGGAAGCTTGAGGAATTGTAGCAAGATATTTATTGACCAGTTCCAAAGCATGATCATAATCAAAACTGCCAACGATAACGCAAACAAATTCGGATGGATCTGAAAACGCCCTCTTATAAAAATCTTTGGCAAAATCGAACTTAACCTTCGTTAAATCTTCAGGGCCCATCGGTTGCAAAACTTTTAGTCCTTGCGAATTGATATTTAAAAAAGCGGCTTCATAAGCATAATCGGCGTCGCAAGAAAGCTTTTGTAAGCTGGTTTTAGCATTAGTAAGCGCTGTTTTATACCCTTCCTCGGTAAATCTTTGCTTGGTAAAGACCTTCTGAACACAGCTTAAAAACGTTTCCAATCCAGCTTTTTTTGAAGAGCCTTCTATGAAGCGCGTAAAAGCTTGAATTTTGAGCTCAAAATCCAAAGAATTCTCATACAAAAGCACGGAAACTTGATCCCCCGTCAATTCTCCCAATCCAGATTCCCTGCCAATAGATGCTGCTAATTCTCCGGAAGATCTATCGACTGCAGGCAATGAGGCATACCCTCCTAGAGCTGCTACCTTAATGCAAATTTGATCCGTTTCATAGTCGGTCGGTTTAAACCACACCCACATTCCATTGGGCAAACGGATCTGACTCAGACTCGCCTCCGAAAAATCAGGCAATTCACTAGCAGGCATAGCCGAAAGCTCCGTGGCGGATCCGGCTATTAAAATTAAAAGGGTGAAGATTTGAGCTAATTTCTTTTTCATGGCCTCAGCATAGCACAATGATGTTAAGATCTGTTAAAGACCTTAAAAATAAATATAATTCGCAGAGAGGCCAAGAAGCTTGACTTAAAAGAAGATAAACGGTTAAGCTTACCGCTTTCCATCGCCCAGGTGGTGAAATTGGTAGACACGCCAGATTTAGGTTCTGGTGCCGTAAGGTGTGTAGGTTCGAGTCCTATCCTGGGCATTTTTCCCCCATTCGTGCCCGTGCCCGCGCACGATCTTTAATACTCTACTTAACCATGACAAATACAGGCTTGGGCACAAGCATGATAAACGAACACTCAAATGCAAACTTCGAAAAAACGCAGCGTCATCGGTATTATCTTTGATCCATCCCGCAAACAAATCCTTCTCATCAAACGCCGTGATGTCCCCATGTGGGCACTCCCCGGCGGTGGCGTTGACGCTCCCGAAACACCGGAAGTAGCTGTCGTTAGGGAAGTTTTTGAAGAAACCGGACTTAACGTCCAAGTTCTAAGACAGGTAGCTCTTTACACACCGATTAATCGCTTAACAAATGACACCTATGTCTTTGAATGTCAGGCGATATCTGGCAGTCTTAGCTCTGGAGATGAAACTCTGCAAGCAAGTTTCTTCCCGTTGGAAGATTTGCCTAAACCTTTCTTTTTTCTGCACGGTGAATGGATTGCTGATGCTCTACAGCAACTCCCCTCTATCATTAGAAAACCTCTTTCCCAAATAACCTACCTGGCTTTGATAAAATATTTTTGCCGCCATCCTGTGCAGGTTGTTCGATTGCTCTTATCGCGTATCGGCCGCCCTATCAATAGCCGATGAAACTTGAGGCTAATGGACAGCATGGACAGCATGGACGACGCTTGTAGAAGTCTAACATAGAGCATTGAAAATGCGGCTTGCTTCAGCCCAGGCAGCAGGGAGCTCTGAAAGAGAGTCGGAGGCCTGGGTAAACTTAAAAAAAGAAAAAAGCCCTGAAAGGGAGGCTCGTAGCGTTTTTGAGCCTCCCTTTCAGGGCTCTGTCCTTTTTTGAAGTTTACCCAGGCCTCCGGTCTCTCTTTCAGAGCTCCCTGCTGCCAGGGCTGAAGCAAGCCGCATTTTCAATGCTCTATCTGAGATTTCTGCAAATGGCTCATTTCATCCACGCTGTCCAATTCGTTCATTAGAAGACAAAGATAAAAACTGTTTTTTTTGTTTTGTTTATTAATTAAAATAGTATATAATAATGTTATTAATATTAATAACACAACAAAGTGGTTTATTATGAGCGGTATATTTAGTAGTTTTTATGGAAAAAGTCATCATCCTGTACCTCCGGCTGACGTAAGCCCTACTGCAAAACAACCTAGAGGTTCTAAAGCTAAAGAAGTCGAAACTCCCCCTCCCTATGTTCCGAAAGAATCAATACAAGACACTGCAGATGAACACTTTGATACTCGAGTCGCCAAAGATTGGATACAAGCGAATCAGTATGCCTGCGCGGATTCAGTTAAAACTATGGCAAAAGTCACCCTTTGGCCTGTAGCAACTGTAAAAGGATTAGCCGGATCCACGCTCACGGGTATCGCTTGGCTTAGCGCAAAGACAGGTTTCGATTTTAGTACCCTTAACATATACAACTATTTAGGAAAAGGGCGTGCGATTGCATCTGATTTATATGGCTTAGGTGAAACCCCCTTTTGCATAAAAGAATTCTTTCGATTACGTCCGGAATTATTGGAAAAACTGGCTAGTATGGGAGAATTACCAAAGGAAGACCTGTTAGGTAAAGTTTTTACCGATCCGGAAATAATAAAAAATATCGCGAAAAAAGGGGTTGAAGGATTTAGAATTGCGAACGATTTCAAACGGGACTCCATGTATTATACGTTATGCGTGCAAAATGCTGCTATGCTTCAAGAAGGAGCTCTAACACATAGAACTAACGAAGTCGGATTAGATCTTACCGAGCATCTTATCGATCTTTCTGGAAAAATTGCCAGTGGCGCCATCACCGTTATTTCATCGGAGCAAGCCATGTATGTATATGGTTCACTAGCACTGACCTATGGCATACTCCATTCTTTTAATCTCTACCAACATGCCTCAAGAGAAGTTGAAGGGCAACCATCGTTGGCATCAAGAACGTCACAATTTGTCAAAGTTAATGCCTCTGCTATCGGCGGTGGCCTCAAAAATCTAGCAGGCAAAGCAGCCTCGGTCGTAGGCAAACTAACAAGCCAGCCAGCACCTTCTGAAGAACCTATAACTTTCACATCGACTGGACCAGACCAAAGTTTCCATGCCGGTGCCGAACAAAAACCTGATAGCAGTAAGAAACCAAGACGTATAAGTCATGTGAAACGAACTTCTACCAAGAAGAAAGCCTCTGCCGGAAGCAATGTCAGTTCTTCAAAGAAGAAAGGCGTGACGACAAGAGCTGGGGCAGCTAAATCCCAAAAGAAAAGCGGTTAAATTTGGAAAGCAGACTGACCCCCGAATTTAACGCAGAGACAGGGAGACGGAGAGACGCAGAGAGGAACTCAATGATGGCCATAATTACCTAATCTACTCCTTCTCCGCGTCTCTCTGTCTCCCCATCCCTGCGTTAAATGACGAGCAACTAATCGAATCATCTAATCCACCCACTCATTTGTGTGATGGCCCAACAAAGAGAAATCACGCTTCCTATGCTTCACTCCAAATATATTTCTTGCAATGATTTTAATTTGTCAGCAGTGTATGCTATATAAAACTGGATCAAGAAAAAATGCTCGCTAAAATATACCGCACCTTTGAAACCACTATCATTAATTCCTGGTGGGTCATTTTCTTCATGCTTGGGTGCTACCTTTGCTATGAGCAGGGTTTGCGACAGCGCGATCGCGATTATTCTAAGCTCTATACCCAATTTCAAGAACTCGAAAAAGAAAAAAAACTAGCCTCAACCCTCCAAGCACACCTTTTGCTGCAAATCAATAGTCAAAGCGATCCCGATTGGATTGAGCTGACACTGATGAAAGGACTTGGCCTAGTTGCTGAAGGTCAGACAAAAGTGATCTTCACCAAAGACTGATATGGACATTGGGTTACCGGTTATCATTCTCCTATTTCTTCTCTTTTGTTCAGGCTTCTTTTCTTCGTCCGAAATTGCCCTTTTTTCCCTCTCTTCAGCGAAAATCAAATCCTACCAATCCAATTCGGATCCAAGAAAGCGCCTAATAGCAAAACTTGTGCGTGAACCCCGCGGTTTGATCGTCACAATCTTCATGCTTAACACCTTAGCTAATATCCTCATTCAAAATACCACATCACACCTTTTCGGTGAAGACGCAGGATGGTCCTTCAAAGTCGGCCTCCCCTTCATTTTGATGCTACTTTTCGGCGAGATCATTCCTAAATATATCGGACTGCAAAACAACTTGCCGATTTCATATCAAATAGCCCCTATTATTGATGCCATGCAAAGATATCTGGCTCCTTTACGCAAAATCATTGTCGAAATCACCGTTCCCGTTTCTAGAGCGCTCTTTTTCTTTTTGCATAAAGAAGAAAACATCTCTAAAGATGAACTTAAACATGTCCTTAAAACATCCCAAGAACATGGAGTGCTGCATCAAGACGAAGCAGAATTGGTTTGGGGATATCTCAACTTTCAGGATTCCACCGTTAAAGAGTTAATGCGACCGCGTGAAGATATCCTTTCCTACGACATCAATGATCCTCTTTCAAAACTTACGTATCTGTTTGTTGAACAGGAATGTTCTCGCCTGCCCGTCTACGACAATACAATCGATAATGTCCTTGGCATCATCACAGCCAGACAATTCTTTTTACATCGCAAAGCTATTGGCTCCGGCCAAGATCTTATCAAATACCTAATTAAACCTCTGTTTGTTCCAGAGGTGACTTCAGCTAAAACCCTTGTTAAACTTTTTGATGAGAACAATCAAGTGATAGCACTTGTTGTGGATGAATACGGGACATTCATCGGACTAATCACGCGCGAGGATATTGTTGAAGAAGTGATAGGAGAAATTTCAGACTTACGTGATGTCAAGAGCCTTTATACGAAGGCTGGCCCCAATGAAATCATCACTAGCGGCCGCTTGGAATTGGATGATTTTAATCAAATATTCAACTCCAATCTTACTAGCGAAGGCAATATGCTGACAATTGGGGGATGGTTGAGCGAGTACCTGGGCGAGATTCCTAAGAGCGGCACCAAATTTGAAATCCAAAACTTCATTTTTCAGGTTTTAGCCGCAGATCCAAATAAAATTCGCAGATTACACATTCGCAAATTAGGGGGCTCCAATGAAAAATAGCGCCCTCATCTGGCTTGTATTTAATGTTTTATCTACTATGGTCCTGGCGTTCTATTCCATGATGGAAATGGCCTGCGTGTCTTTCAACAAAGTTCGCCTTCAATATTATGTCAGTAAGGGCTATCGACGGGCTGAATGGTTAAACTATCTGCTCCAAAATCCCTCGCGTCTATTCGGTACAACCCTTATCGGCGTCAATATTGCGTTGGTTATTGGTTCGGAATGCTCCCGAGAATTTTATTCCGCCATTGGGATAAATCCGGACCTTGCCCCCATCACACAAGTTATTTTTGTGGTCATTTTTGGAGAGCTGGCGCCCATGTTTGCAGCCCGCCACTATGCCGAGCACGTTGCCATGCTCGGAATTCCCTTGATATATTTTTCAGCCAGACTCATGACTCCATTTTTATGGTGCATAGATATCGTCCCTAAGCTCTGTAATATGCTTGTCGGTGGACAGGAATCAAAAGTTAAAATCTATCTGACACAGGAAGAACTGCAAAAAGTCATTGAAGATCATAATGACGACCCCTTAAAAGATTCTGAAAGTGATGAATTTAATGACATTGTTGCCAATATTTTTGGCCTTCGTTCCAAGGATCTCAAACAAGTGATGGAACCCCTAAACCCTGCTTTCATTCTTCCTGCAAATGCCACAATTGAACAAGCCGAAGCACTCCTGAATAAAACCGAGGAAGATTTTATTCCTATTTACAACAGAGACAAAACCAACATTATCGGGATTGCTACCCCAAGAGATATGCTCAGAGCCTCTGAAAGCCGTCGAGTAAGGGATTACGCCAGCCCTCCGTGGTTTGTTCCTGAAACATCCAGCATTATGCAAATACTCAAACAATTTCGATCAAATAACGAAAGCGTAGCTGTCATCCTTGACAAGCAAGGTAAAGCCATCGGAATTGTATCGCTCCTTGATATACTGGAAGAACTTTTTGGAAAAATATCTTACGCGACAGAACAACGCACAACAAAAAAATTGATGCTGAAAGAAAAAACTTTCCCAGGTGGAATAACTGTAGCTGATTTTAATGCTCAATTTCACGTGATGCTCGATCGCGATCCATCAATGACGTTATCTGAATTGATCTCGAACCGTCTCGGGCATAACCCGGAAAAGGGGGAATCGATTTATATAGCCCCTTTCGAACTGACGGTAAAGGAAACTTCGCTATTGGACGTCAAAACCGTAAGCATCTCCTCCAGAATTTAAATAATTCAATTCCGGACAAGTGCACGTAAAGGCTCAAAAATGCAGCTTAGGCTTTAGCCTGAGATCGCAACAAAAGAACATCAAACGAATTCAGCTAACGATCTCAGGCTAAAGCCTAAGCTACATTTTTGAGCCTTTACGTGCACTTGTCCGGGATTGAATTTTTAGCGCATTCGTTTCACACTATCCAAAATAATCTCACAAGCCCTTTCGATCTCTTCATCTGTGGTCATTCGACTCAACGAAAATCGCACCGACCCCCTCACCAACTCCAACGGTATGCCCATGCTCAGCAAGACCCTGGACGGCTCAAGCCCACCTGACGAACAGGCAGAACCATGACTAGCCGCTACACCCGCCCTATCCAACGCCATCAATAGAGCTTCTCCATCGATTCCAGGAAATGCAATATTGCTCACATTGACTGTACGTGGTCCTTCTCCATTTATTACGAGATCAGGCAAGCTCTCCAATAACATGCTTTCAAATTTATCGCGCATCACCTGCATCCTAATGGATGCTTCTGGGAGCTCTATTGATAAGAGTTCCACCGCTTTTGCAAGACTGATGATACCCAAAACATTTTCTGTGCCGGCACGTCGTCCAAACTCCTGCTCTCCACCCATTATCAGAGGTTGGAGCTTCACTCCTGATCGAATATTGTTCAAACCCACTCCCTGAAGGGCATGCAATTTATGCCCTCCAAAGACCATTGCTGAAACCCCCAAAGGAACATCAAAAAGCTCCTTTCCCAGCAGGGAAATCGCATCAACAACAAAAGGAATGCCATGCTTGTTGGCAATTGCGCCAATTGCCGCAATATCGGTTTTAACACCTGTTTCATTATTGACGGCCATCAGAGTAATCAATTTAGTATCTGGTCGAATAGCCTCTAGAACAGCCTCTGGCGTCACCGCGCCATGAAGTCCGGGAGGCAAATAAGAAACGCTGCAACCCTTTGTTTCCAGGTGTTTGACAGCAGCGATAACGGCAGAATGTTCGGCAGCAGAGGTGATGATATGACACGGAGGCATTGAAGAAAGCATGCCGAGAATGGCCATATTAATCCCTTCAGTGCCTCCCGAAGTAAAAATAAGCTCTTGCGGCTTGACCCGTAAAAAAGCTGCAATAACAGAACGCGACTGATTGACGAGATTACGCGCTTTTTGTCCGAAAAAATGAGTGCTGGAAGGATTGCCAATGAGAATAGGGAGGGAATCGCGAATCTTTTCAATGACCCGAGGATCTAAAGGGGTGCTGGCATTATTATCTAAGTATATCCTTGGTTCCATTCAAGTTTTCGACCCTTGCTCCACCCTAGTGATGACGGCAGTAATATTGTCTTTTCCCCCTCTTTCATTAGCGCAAGCCACCATCTTTTTAAGGGCTTCGGGAATGTCAATTGTAGTTGCGAGGATTGTTTCAATTTCTCCCATGGAGAGTAAATCGGAAAGTCCATCAGAGCACATTAAATAGAGGTCATCGGCTTGTATCTCCGTGTGATCGACTGTCGGATCCACCTTAGATTCTGTTCCAATCGCTTTGGTAATGATATTTTTATAGACGAATCCTGCGGCTTGCTGTTCGCTAAGCTGACCTTGATCTAACAGCTCTGATAATAAAGAATGATCTCTTGTCAGCTGATGCAATTTTTGATCGCGATAACGATAAATTCGGCTATCCCCAACGTGTGCTATAACCAATCCATTTTCATAAAAAAGCAAACAGCAAAGAGTCGTCCCCATCCCATGCAATTCTGTATTACTACGGCTCATTTTATGCACTTGGAGATTCACATGGCGAATAGCGCGAGTTAATAATTCTTTTAATTCTGACAATGACAAGCTGTTTTTTTCTGGAGTAATTTTTTTATGCACGATCCTGCAAAGAAGATTGGTCATTTCACGAGCGGCGACTTCGCCAGCTTGGTGACCTCCCATTCCATCAGCTAGAATATAGAAGCCGTCTTTAGGCATCTGTGCCCAGACATCTTCATTATTCTGTCGAACAAGGCCTATATCAGAGATCCCATACGCTTTAACTTGGTATGGTATCAGATGTATGAGCACCATAGAGGCAACTCTCCGGAAAGCCGGGTTGTAAATAAGACCTTTTCTGTTTTGACCAAATTACCATACCGGGATATTTATTTCCCATAACAGTTTATTAAGAAATGGTTAAGCTAAATGAAATTCAACAAAAACATAAAGGCACAGAGACCTAAATAGACATGTGTACTATTTTTTAACGCAGAGGCGGAGAGACGCAGAGACGCATAGAAAACCAATTTAATAAAACATGGCATGTTAAGTGGTTTATGTGATAAACGGTTTGCACTAAACTCTGCGTCTCCGCGTCTCTCCGCCTCTGCGTTAAAAAAATAACACATGATTCAATTTGAGTTTTTTGACTATTGTTTTTTTTAAATTTTATATTTCAGCGAAAATGATTAGCACCAAGCTCACAAAATTGAAGGCTGCATGGAGTCCTATCGAGGGCCAAAGGGAATTTTGTCGCTCCTTTAAAAAGCCCAGATAGCATGACAAAACAAACAATGAAATCAACAACTCAATATTTCCTACTCCCTGTGATTCAGAGTAATGAAATAGGGAAAACACAATAGAAGTGCATACTATAGCTTGAATCCTTCCAACATGCGATTTCAACCATGTTTGCAAAAAACCGCGGAACATCAATTCTTCAATCAGCGGCACTATCGTCACGATCGCTAGCATGGTAAGCCATAATAACATCGGTTGATTCATCAAATCCTTTAATAACCTCACTGCAACTTGATCCACTTGCTCCCCTTGATGGATGTATTGCACTAAGGTCCCGATGATTTGTCCGATCGCGATCATCCAAGGATAGACGATAACCCAAGAAAACAGACCGAAAGCTATATTATATCCCCGATCTTTGCCTGCATTTTCTCCATACACTTCTCTTTGCTGTCGAGGATCCAAAAACTTAAAAAAAAAGAACCCTAAACCGCATCCAGCCACTGCAATAGAAGTCAGGTTAATCCAACCCTTAGCCACTGAGTCATTAGTTAATGGCGCAGTGTTAATACCGTACTGAATTGATACCCACAGCGTGTATAATAAAGGAGCGACAAACAGCTCTAGACTTAAAAATAAACCGAAAGCACGAAGAAGATCCCGCCAGCCTAAAAAAGAAATGCCTGCATGAGAACATGCAGGCATTTGATAAAATTTCTTTCTCCAGGCTAGCCAGGATATGAAAGCGGCTACGAGAACCGCTATTAAACATCCTAAGACGCGTTGCTCTAGCAAAACATCAAAGGAATGTTCCATAATTACTTAGCGCTCCAAAGCACCTGTTCAAGGCGGGCTGCTACATTATCAATCATGCGTTGATGACACTTCGCGCATGGAGTTAGGGAATAACCTCTATCTCCCCAGCTAGCGCCACCTGTGACGTCATTGGAAGGGATAGCGGCCTGGTAATCGGCTTTAACCAATTCATAAAGGACCACACGCGGTTTATCATACCTTACATCCATGACTCTTAAACGCATGTTTAGGGTAAGGACGCGATTGCATGAATCGACGCTTTTCACCGTATGATCCACTAGTTCCATGGCAACAACAAAGTCTGCACAAGCAAAGTCTTTCGCAAATGACATGTCAGGAGCGAAAAAATCGATTGAACCGCGCTGATTCCAAATCGGTCCAATTTCTTGAGGCTGCATGACATAGATTTGACCGCTATTCATCAGTTCGTAATAGATGCCTTCAGATAGCTCTCTTGACATATCCCATGTCAATCCCGATTTGGAAGAATCCACAACAGGAATTAGAGCAACTTTTGGTTTCGGTGTTCCATCATCGTGATGAGGGAAATATTCGACGTAACGAGGTCCTCCACATCCCACTGCAAAGAGTGTGATGAGAGTGGATAAGATGAGTTTCATCATGGGTTCATCTCCTTAGATGTGCAAATTGTTACAAAATGTTGGCAACACATTACCAAATTGTTCCCTTTATGGGTAGCAAAAGGTTAGTTGTATATTATTAAAGAATCGTATATATCTCAGTTATGAACGATCGCCTTAAAGTTTCTTTCGTTGAAAATCGACCAACTACGGTTCTCCCTGCAAAAAAATCACGCCGCCAAGAGATTCAAGCCTCTATGGAGCGCCTATGGCTTCGCAATCCCGATCAATTTAATCCCGAAAGAGACTGCCTTCAACGACAAAGAATACAACGGACACTGGAAGCGCTAAAAAACAGGATGCAACTCGAAGGAAAGCGCGCTGTCGATTTAGGTTGCGCCGCCGGTACCTTCTCCCGACTGCTCCGGGATGCCGGGGCTAAAGTTGATGCTGTCGATGTAGCAACTAACGCTTTGGAACGCTTAAAAGAAAGCGATATGCATGACATCACCGCTATCCACGACTGTCTGCCTACAACAAAACTCGATGATAACGCCTACGATATCATCGTATGCACTGAACTCATCAGCTATCTTCATCCCAATGAATACCGTCTGCTTTTCGCTGAACTTGCCCGTCTCATCAAAGCGGATGGAATCATGGTTTTTTCGACAGCCTTAGACACTGAGACAGAAGATCCAATAGACAGATTAGTCATGTTAGCCGAAACAGAATTCATCGTGGATCAATGGATCTTGAGTTATCACAGTCTGTATCTTAAATTATGCCATTTCTTCGAAGCCCCAGGCAACTTCGTTAAAGCCAGCCAAGATAAAGAACTGCGCCAGCAAGAACTATATTCCAGAAGATCTTTAAGTCGTCGTTGGTTTCAGCTAAATTCGTCGGCAGTAATGGCAACAGCCTGGCGCTTAATTGCTTGCATCACATCTCCCCTGGGAAGGATGGTAAGGCAGAGTCAGTGGATCATGGATCGTTTAGAAAAGATATGTCGATGTATTTCAAGTCAATCGGGAATCAGCCAAGCTATCTTTGTCGGACGAAGGCGTCCATTGAACTTCCCTCTGCCTCCGGATAAAATTCCTAAAGAGGTCAAGCACAAACGGGAAGTGTGGGAATAAAAAACACCGGAGATTGTCTCAAGGCATAAAGCGGCATCCTTAAGGCTGCTACATTCCTGTCCTGACCTGGTTCGGACTACTCCATTCCATGAGGTCCCCGGTGAAGCATAGAGAATAGTGGACTCCCGAAATTAAATCTAGCCCTAAATTCCAAAAAAGCATGGACAATATGGACGGAATGGACGGAATGGACGGAATGGACGATATGGACGATATGGACGATATGGACGATATGGACGGAATGGACAGTATGGACGGAATGAGACAAATGGATTTATATGCGGCCATATTAACCGCGAAGCGGTGGAAGCATATAGCCCCATGCGTAAGCGTGGGGTGTATAGTTTAATAACTCCAGCCGTGAAACGGCGACAGAACATCGTTGTTTCCTGTCGCCGTTTCACGGCTTCGAATTTTGTTGTAATAAACCCCACGCTTACGCATGGGGCTATATGCTTCCACCGCTTCGCGGTTAATTTTGCCGCATATTAAATCCGATTGTCTCATTCCATACCGTCCATCTCGTCCATTACGTCCATTTCGTCCATTCCGTCCATTTCTTATTATCATCTGCAAAAAAAACAATTCAAGTTATTTCAAAAATAGAATATAATTTAATTATAGTTTATAGGTTTTTAGGCTTGCTAAACCTCGAAGAGGTGACTTGTGTACAGCCCATGATGTAGCACCGAAGGTGTAAATCGTGGGTTAATTCAAATTAAATCATCAGTCTCGAAGAGGCGACTAGTGTCTCTCCACGGATGTAGCACCGAAGGTGAAAATCCGGGGTAAGTCGAAAGAAAATGTATTTAAATAAAAGTAGAATACACTTTTTTAGTCTTAAACTATATTTAAACGGGTTTCCCCGGATTTTCACCTTCGGTGCTACATCCGGGGATAGACACTAGTCGCCTCTTCGAGGCTGACTGTTTAATTTGACTTAACCCACGATTTGCACCTTCGGCGCTACATCATGGGCTTTACACAAGTCACCTCTTCGAGGTTTAGCAAGTATGGAAACTTGTAAACTATAGAAGCTGAAACCTAAGCTACATCAATGCGCTGCGACAGGCTGCACGTCGGTCTTGACGACGACACGCTTGCAAAGCAACGGAAGCGGGATCAACAAGATATATATCCATGCCGACATCCATGACAGGTCGTTCGTTGACAACATATACGCCTGCTGCGTGACCAGCTGATCCAGCACCCGATCAACAACCGGCGTAACAAAATGCGCGTTGGCATTACTCATATATTCATAAAATTGCGTTGTCACAGATCGATAGATCGTTACACTCTCCGACAAACGCGCATGATGAAAAATGGCAAGCCTCGACCACAAATAAATAGCCAGGGATGTCCCAAAACCGCTTCCCACCAATATACGAATAAAATTAAATAATCCTGCCGCACTGGCATATTTCTCCTTGGAAATATTACCCAAAGAAAGCTGCAGCAATGGCAAAAAGAAAATGAGCAGTCCAAATCCCTGAAAAAAGCGCGCCAGCATCACCGATACTATGCTAATCTCTGTAGTGAAATTGGATTGATACATAAATCCCAACCCAAAGAAAAGAAAACTGGTGGCCACAACCACGCGCAGATCAAAATTCTTCAAATTCCTGCCAACTCTCACAGAGAGCAATACAGGAATAATACCGATCGGAGCTACTGCCACCCCCGCCCAAAAAGCATTATAGGACTGCTGAGTCTGCAGCCAAAGCGGAACGGTCACTGTACTCCCAAAGAAAAACAAATATCCCATTGTGATGCACAAAGTCCCGATGGCAAAATTTCGATCCTTAAAAAATGAGAAGTCGATAATAGGATATTTCTGCTTGCTATTCCACAGGCAAAAATAACAAAAAGCAATCACGGCGACGATCGTTAATATTAGGATAAAATTCGATTCATACCAATCCAAATCCTTGCCCTTATCCAACATCACCTGCAATGCGCCAACCGATAAAGACAAAAGCCCCAATCCAACCCAATCGATTGGATTGCGGACGATCTTGGTTTCGCGCCCTTTAAGCAAAGTTCTTACCATAAAGGCTGAAAATATACCGATAGGGACATTGATATAAAAAATCCATGGCCAGGAATACTCATCTGTTAGATAACCGCCCATTATCGGACCAGCCACAGGGGCCACAACGACAATAGAGCTCCAAAATCCCATCGCCCCACCCTGCTTTTCAGGAGGGTTGTGTTCCATGATCAGACTTTGTGAAAGAGGAATTAAACAGCCCGCCACAGCTCCCTGCAACACACGGAATGTTACCAGCATAGCCAAAGAGGAGGAAAAACCGCAAAGGAAGGACATCAAAGCAAAGAGAAGGACCGACCAGACAAAAAGACGGACTCGTCCAAAATAATCTGACAGCCATCCTGTGAGGGGTAGGACGATAGCATTGCTGACGGCGAACGAAGTGATTACCCAGGTGCCTTGATCAGCGCTTACGCTAAGATTGCCGGCGATATACGGTACTGCTACGTTGGCAATCGAAGTATCGAGAATCTGGATAAAAGTCCCCAAGCCTAATGCAATATTGAGCAGAAGTAGTTGAAAGCCTTTTAAGTACATTGAATTACTTTTCTTTCAGTTGACTCTTTATAATAACATCTATGATTTTATCAGCCTCTTCAAGCTGTACATCAAAAACATCTGTTGTTCCAATTGCACGCTTAGGAGGTATTTGCGTTAGCATCGGCAAATTTCTGTCCGTAATATCAACGCGAACCTCTGCCGAAATCCCCAATCGAACCGGATACTTCTTCACGGTCTCTGCATCCAGACTAATACGCACAGGTAGTCGTTGAACAATTTTAATCCAATTTCCCGTCGCATTTTGCGGCGGAATCAAGGAAAAGACGCTGCCGGATCCTGACGCAATTCCAAGCACTTCACCGATATATTCCACGCTGGTGCCATATAGATCAAACGTCACCTTCGCAGGCTGCCCAACACGCATATGAGGCAATTGGGTCTCTTTAAAATTGGCATCTACCCAGACATAGTCTGTAGGTATCACAGCCATCAAGGCCGTGTTTGGAGTCACCCATTGCCCTACATTGACATTCCTCTGCGCGATATACCCTTTGGCAGGGGCATAAATCGAACAATGACGCAGGTAATAATACGCTTGGCGCACAGCGGATTTATGCTCCTGGATAATGGGATGGTCTTCAACCGGACTATTTCCGGCAGCATCAATAGAGACTTGCAATTGAGCTTCGGCTTGCTTCAGTTCAAGCACAGCGATATCTAAAGTATCTTTAGCATGGGTATAATCTTCATTTGATACGGCCTTTGAATCGATCAATTTTGCTCTATTTTTGAAGTCGTAGCGGGCTTTTGACAATGCCACTCTCTTGCTATCAACCGTCGCACGATTCACATGCACGGTATCGTATAACTGCCTGACTTGTAATACCGAAGAGGCTAATGCAGCAAGGGACTTTTCATATTCCACCAGATAATCTGTTGGGTCCAATAAGGCGAGCAACTGCCCTTCCACGACTAAATCGGTATCATCGGCATAAAAGGCAATGACAGATCCCTGGATGGCTGAGTTGATATTGATCATATTCCCGTTGGAATAGGCATCATCGGTCGATTCATAAAACTGAAAATAGAAGAACCATAAGCATGCCCATATCAATCCGGAGATGACAATAATGACTGTAAACCAAAAAATGGTCTTATTCGTTTGGTTTGTTTGATTTGGGGCTGTCTTTACATCAGCTTCAGCCGTCTCATCAACATGCTCTGTCTTCTTTTCTTCAACATGCACTTTTTCAATATCTTCATCAGGAGTCGTCATTATTCACCTTATTATAAATTGCAAGATTCATACCCGCCGCCCAGCGCCTTAATTAAAGCCAAAATAGCCTGGATTTTATTGCCTATCGCGACAAATTCCTGGTCACGGGCCTGTAAAGCAGATAGTTCGCTTGTAAGGTAATCCAAATTGGATGCTATATTATGCTTTACCTGTAAAGCTGTAATGCCAAAAAGATCTTCTTGAGTTTTTTTGTTCGTAACGGCTTCTTGAAGCTGTTGTTCCTGGTTCAATAAGACGGCCACACCCGTCAGGACATCACGGACTGCATTCAGCACCAGCTGATTATAATCATAAATGGCGAGATCATAATTGACTTCGCTGCCGCGCAAATTTGCAATTAATCGTCCGCCCTCAAATATTGGCAGCGTGAAGGCGGGATCAACATTGAAAAATCGACTGGGATTTCTAAATAGTTCATGCAAATGTATCGTTTGATATCCCAAGAAGGCTGTGATACTGACATCGGGGTAAAATCCGGCTTTCGCAACCTCAATTTGCTTCCCGGCAGATTCAATCAGCCACAATTGGGCCGTAATATCCGGTCGCCTCGATAGCAAATGCATGGGCAAATCTTGGGGCATGGGTACTTTGGGAAGGGGTTGTTGCACAACTTTCGTGTCGGAAATCTCTTCGTCAAAATCACCGGCTAAATAGGCTTTAAGCTGGTATTCGTTAACGGCGATATCCCCTTGAATTTGGAGCAATTGCTGTTTCGCCCCTGTCTGGTTCGAACGGGCCACATGGACAGGTTGAATGTTGCTAATGTTTCCATTTACCCGGTGCTCAACGAGCTCAGTATACTTTTCCCTGTTTGCAACCAGCGCTTGAGCTATTTCGAGCCTCTTGTAATCAATCTGCAGCTTAAAATAGGCCATCGCCACCGCTACGGTCAGTTCCAGCCTCGAAAAAGCTTCATCGGCAATGGTGGCCTGGATTTCACCCAGAGCTGCACGGAAAAGATCCCGGTTTTTACCCCAGATGTCAAAATCGTAAGTAAAAGCGAGCTCTGTCTCATATTGTGTAAAATAAACAGGAATGCCGTTGCTTCCGGCTGTGACCGGCAAACCGGCCCCTCCTGGAGTTCCAATGGGAGAATTTTCTATGCCGAAAGGAATTAATGCTGTTTGGCTCAATTTTTGCCTTGAAACATCCCCATTCCATGACAAAGTAGGGAATAATGCGGCCTTGACCTGACGCGCATTATAGGCGGCAGAAAGAATTTTAGCCTGGGCTGCCTGCAAAGTGGGGTTTTTCTCTAGTGTAGTCTCTATAAATCCAACCAGCTGCTCATCGTTGAAAAGCTGCCACCAGTCGTCAGGAAGATTTGCGCTGTATTCGATGACAGGCGACGACGTCCCATTTTCTTCAAGCGCAACGTTGGTGATGACGGCGCTTGCCGGTTCAATGGGTTGGGCACGTGGTCCGGAACTGCAGCTATTCATGCCGAGCAGAAGCCCTCCATACCCCAAAATCTTACAAATTTTATTTGCTATCACTGTCACTTGTTCACAACTTAATTTTTTTGCCATCTTAGCTGATAAAAAGATTTTTTTCCTAATGCCAAATACCGAAGAGCTCTTTATTACCCACATCTTTTGGTTCTTGGGAAGAATTGGGGCAAAGCTCCTATGGGCCCGCACCCCTTTCAGGGGTGCATACTTAATTACGAGTTACCCAGGGTTGCGCTATCGCTTACCCTGGGCTAATTGCCCTCATCCCCTTCGGGGGTGAACAAAAGCTTATAGTAGACGGCCAAATCAACTTTACTATAAAACACCCCCGAAGGGGGTGAACAAAAACTTATGGGAGACAGCCAAATCAACTTTACTATAAAACACCCCCGAAGGGGGTGAGGGCAATTAGCCCAGGGTAAGCGATAGCGCAACCCTGGGTAACTCGTAATTAAGTATGCACCCCTGAAAGGGGTGCGGGCCCATCGGAGCTATGCCCCAATTCTTCCCAAGAACCCATCTTTTTTGCCCTTTTTCTCTCATTCTGTAGCCCATACCTAAGGCGAAGCGAATGCTGCGAGCAGAGCCGCAGGTATGGGAATCAACGAAAATAAAACCTAACGGGGGAGCCCGTTCCTCTTTTTTTGCCTCTTTTTTAATATTAAGAACCGAAGAAAAAAAGATGAACCCGTCCCTGGTTAAATTTCAATCTCATTGATTCCCACACTTTTGCTTCGCGCCAGTGTGGGCTACAGAATGAGAGAAAAAGGGCAAAAAAGAGGTGAGATGTGAGTAATAGAGAGTCTTGAAGGGCAATGCAATTTTTGTCGAATTTGAACCGAAGATTTCGATCAACCACTCTCATGGTGGCTGATAATTAAATCACTCCTTTTAAAACAAACAAAAATAAAATTATAAATTATGTTTAATTAAATAATTCAAATGTTATAATTAGTATTATAAACTTATAGATTATTATTATTTCAACTTGAGGTTTTTATGATTACAGGCGATTCGTACAAAAATCCTTTAATCTCTGGTACTCACGATATGCCAGAGGTTACGGGTAGTAAACCTACACCCCAAAAACCTGTTGAGGTATCAGTTCAAAATGGATTTATAAATATAAATGGCAATGCGCATTCGATCGCCAGTGAAGATGGAAAACCCTTAAATCTAGCGAATATGTCTGCTGAAAAGATGAAAGAGATCGTAAATTTTATTAAAGCCAATCCAAAATTGTTTGAACCAGGGTTCAGCTCTGTAACCCTCCGTTTAGATAGTAAAAATATAAGCGCCCAACGTGAAGTAGGTGGTTTTTTTAACCGCGAACAGACCATCAAGGTAAATAGCTCGACGCTCGAAGCATTCAAAGCATTGGGTACGGCTTTTTCTATTAGTAAAAATGCAGCGCCACCCCAAAGTGGATCTGTTAGATCGACCGCTCAGGGCACTGCAGTATCAACGCCACAAACTCCTGATCGAACTAAACCTGGAGAAAAGTTTTTAGGCGATGTAGGTAATTCAGTTTCAAAATATTTAAACTCAAACCCTACAATTGAAACGACCTCAAAACTTGCCAAAGATATAGCAAATCAATTGCGTGATTTTGGCGCCGTACATCAAGGACCAGAAGATAAAAGCGTATTAAAAGAGAATAAAGAATTTTTAACCCAAGTTTTTACTTTAGCTAATAAACCAGAAGACCAGGTATCGGGAGATGATAAAAAAGAATTTATAAAAGCCTGCGTAAAATTTTCAAAACAGGAATCTACAAAGATCTTTGAACATAATCTTAACAGTTTGATGCCGGGCTGGTTAGATGAACCAACAAAATCAAGCAAAAGCACCCCTGAGCCTCTTCCTAGAGAGAAAGCTGTTCGTACCGATGCTAAAACTGAATTAGACAAAATGAAAGAACTTATATCACAGAGTAGGACGAATTCATCTACAGGCCTATCTTCATTAACGCACAATGATGCACCAAAAACTAAGCCCGATATACCACGCCTTAACCTGGCAAATCTACAAGAAAACGAAGAAAGTAACTCCTCAACGCCTCCGCTCTCTCCAGCAAGCACTACCTCAGCTCCGTCAACCAGCAGAAGTGGTCTCTCATCAGAAAATGAAGAAATCGATTCTGATTATGAAGATGACTTCCCTTCTGACGAAGATTGGGGAGCACATGAAGAGCTGGAACAGGAATCCGCCGTAGAGACTCCAGCTAATGCAAGCGTTAGCACGTCAGCTTCAAGTGAAAAAAAGGACGTAAAAACCTTACAGACTGAATTAAATAAGTTAATTGACAGATTCAATGACCCTAAAACTACAAAAAACGAAGGTAAACAACTCGTTAGCCTTATCAACATAGCGAAAAAAACTAAAGAAATGAATAATCCGAAACTGAACGAAACAGCGGTAGCATTAGAATCAAAAATTCAAGAGTTTGAAGCAGCTTCAAAAGAATTGGCGGAGCTTGAGGACAGTAATGCAGATCAAAATGCGAAATTTCCAAGCTTGGCGAACAAAGGTCGATTACTTGGTGAACTTAATGAGATAGTCCAAAACTTGTCTATCCCAGAAGAGAATACAGCACCAGCAGCGGCACAACCGAAGGCACCTGCTGATGCAAGAGTTAGCACGTCAGTATCTGAAGGCCCGAAAGACGTAAAAACCCTACAAACTGAATTAAAAAGCTTAATTGCAGAACTTAAAACTGAAAAAAACGAATTTAAACAGCTCGCTTACAGCATCAAAATAGCGGAAAAAGCTAAAGAAATGAATAGTCCGAAACTAACCGAAAAAGCGGAAGCATTCGATTTAAAACTTAAAGAATTTTTAGCCACTTCAGACGAATTGACGGACCTTGAGGGCTACTTAAAAGCAAATCCAGATGCAGTATTTCAAAAAGAGAGGGACAAAGACCGATTATTTGGAGAACTCTTAGGCCTAGGCAAAACTTTTTCCATCCCAGAAGAGAATACAGCGCCAGCACCGGCACAACCGAAGGCTCCTGCTGATGCAAGAGTTAGCACGTCAGTATCTGAAGGGGAAAAAGACATAAAAAAATCACAGAATGAGCTAATTAATTTCATTAACAAATTCGAAAATTCCAGCAAAAAAAACTTAGATACATACTCTACGCTCCTTCTCGAAGTAGCAAATATTGCTGAAAATATCCCTCCTATGAGGGGAAAGAATGAGCTTATCTATAAACTAAATGAGTGTAATAGAAACATAGAAATGTTGGCAATAGCCGCTAATACTAATAAAGCGCTATTACCTGAAATCACTACAGAAAGGGATCTATTGCTTGGCGAACTTAAAGAGTTAGTCAACACACTGTCTATTCCAGAAGAGAATAAAACGCCAGCACCGGCACAACCGAAGGCCGCAGCTAAAGCTGCAGAGACAGCTGCATCACAGGCTACTGAGACTCAGCAGAATAAACAACTCGCACAATTAAAGGAATATATAAAACAAGCTGATATAACTTCTGGGCTTAACCCATTTACCTCTCGAGAAGACGATGATACTGATTTGCAGGTCATTGCCCATCATGTTACCGTCGATTGTGCACAAATCCTCGATACGAAACTTGGAAAAGAAATGATTGCTTTTCGAGAAGCATCTTCCAAATACGACATAGCCTGTTCCCTCTTGTACGAAAATAGGACAAGTTCAGAGCAAGACAAAGCTTCCAAAGAAATTGGATTCGAAAAAATAAAAACAGACTTTAAAACCCAATTAAAACAACTACAAAACGCTTTGAAAAATGAAAAATAAGACTTTTGAAACTACACCGAAAATTGTTCAAAAATTGGTTTTTGAACGATTTTCGGTATACTATTAAATTATGCTCATTTCGTTAATGGTATGAGAAACCTATAATCTTTTCCCCTTTATTCTTTATCCTTTATTCTGTATCTTTTGTCCTTTAATCCTAACGCTTTTACGAGGAATTCATTCTATGCTGGATATTAAACTGCTACGCAAAAATGCCAAAGAAATCGAAGCTAAATTAAAAACTAAAGACCCTTCCGTCGATCTTTCCAAAGCCATCGCCCTCGATGAACGCATTCGCGATATCAAAACTCGCGTCGAACAACTCAAAGCCGCAAAGAACGAACGCTCAGGAGAAATCGGAACCCTTAAACGCCAGGGAAAAGATGTATCCGCCATCATGGCCGTCGTCGATCAACACGCCGATGAAATCCAGTCCCTCGACAAAGAATTAATTGGACTAGAAGAACAGTATAAGCATGAAATAGGCTGTCTTCCAAACATCCCTATGGATGGCATTAAAGTTTCTCAAAGTCCTTTGGATAATGTGATGATTAAGGAAGTCGGTAAAAAACCCACCTTCGACTTCCCTTTCAAAAACCATCTGGAGCTCAATGAAAAACTCAATATCTTCGATTTCAAACGCGGCGTAAAACTTGCCGGCGCCGGATGGCCCGTCTATAGAGGTTTAGGAGCTCGCCTTGAGTGGGCTTTAATCAATTATATGCTCTCCATCCATATCAAAAATGGTTTTGAGCAGTGGATGCCACCCGCTGTGGTTCGTCCGGATGTAATGTACAGCTCCGGTCAGCTGCCTAAATTTAAAGGACAGCAATTCGAAATAAAAGACGACACCTTTAATCTGTTTTTAATCCCTACTGCGGAAATTTCCCTAAATGGACTCCATATCGATGAAGTCATTCAGGAAGAAGACTTGCCATTGCGTTATACAGCCTACACTCCCTGTTTCCGCCGCGAAGCTGGCGCTGCAGGGTCGCAAGAACGCGGACTCATCCGCACGCATCAATTCAATAAAGTCGAGATGTTCTGCTATACGAAACCTGAAGATAGCGATAAGATGTTTGAGAGTATGCTGCAAAGCGCCGAAGAGGTGTTACAAGGACTTGGCCTACACTATCGCAATATGTTGCTCGTTACTGGCGACATGTCATTTGCCGCGGCCCGCACGGTTGACGTTGAAGTTTGGTTGCCCGGACAAAATCGCTATTACGAAGTCTCTTCCGTGTCTAACTGCACCGACTTTCAATCGCGCAGATCTAACATCAAATATAGAAAGAAGGACGAAAAGCCGGAATTGGTGCATACATTGAATGGATCCGGACTAGCCACCTCGAGATTGATGGTAGGGATATTAGAGAACAACCAAAATGCCGACGGTTCCGTGAATATTCCTGCAGTCCTTCAGCCGTATCTGGGCGGCATCAAAAAATTGGGGTAAAGCGCATTAGCTAAAATACTCCTCAAGCTTCGCGAAGCGTTTGGAGTGCGCAGCCCCTGCTGCGCTTTTCCTGGAATGCATTTGTGCAGAATTCATTGAAAGTTCATTAATTCTAGCCGAATATTCGGTAGTATGAATTTATTAATCGTTGATTTATGCAAAGAAAGCGTTCCAGGAAAAGCGCAGCAGGGGCTGCGCACTCCAAACGCTTCGCGAAGCTTGAGAAGTATTTTAGCTAATACATTTATCTAAAAATATCGCAAGTTGGATGATGACTGACATTCTTTCTCTTAAAGACTTTTTACAACACCCTGGCGTCATCTTCGATGTGCGTAGTCCGGCCGAATATTCCCATGCCCACATTCCTTCCGCCCTTTCCCTCCCTCTATTCAGCAATGAAGAACGAGCTCTCGTAGGCACCGCATACAAACAACAAAGCAAACAAGATGCCATCTCATTAGGATTGAAATTAGTCGGACCCAAACTCGCCGATTTCGTTGAGAAAGCCCGCAACGCCTCCAACGCACAACCCGTTAAATTATATTGCTGGCGCGGCGGCATGCGCAGCGGGGCGATGACATGGCTTCTAAACTTTGCCGGCATCAAGACATCAGTACTTGAAGGAGGCTACAAAACTTTCCGCCGCTTCGCTTTAAACACCTTCGCCCGGCCTTATAAATTCATTGTCGTTAGTGGAATGACCGGTTGCGGCAAAACAGCCATCCTGCATGCCTTAAAATCCCTTGGTGAACAAATCATCGATATTGAATCCCTTGCAAATCACCGGGGAAGTGCCTATGGAAGCATTGGTATGCTAAATCAACAACCCACCTCAGAGCATTTTGAAAATCAAATAGCACTTAAATTAAATGAACTTGATCTTACGCGTCCTGTCTGGGTTGAAGATGAAAGCCGCCTCATCGGCACTTGCCATATTCCGGAAGCCCTATTCTTGCAATTGCGTGCGGCGCCATCTATTTTGATCAGAACACCTCTAGAAGAACGCCTCAAGAGGCTTACAGCCGACTACTGTCATGCGCCGATCGAACAATTAGAAGCCGCCACAATGCGCATCAGCAAACATCTTGGCTCTCAGCGCACCAAGGAACTAATGACAGCCTTGAAAGATGGCAGACTAACAGAGGCTGTCGCTATGACGCTGCAATATTATGATGCAGCTTATACTCATTCGTCAAAGAGACATTGCCACCCCTTGACAATATTTGATGGAGAGAATATGACTCCAGAGCAATGGGCTTCGCGTTTGCAAACTTATCACCAAACCTTAGGAGAAGTAGCTTCATGACCATAAAAACTCAAAAAGAACTCCACAGCTTGCTATCTTTTCTCAATAACTCCCCTACCGCATGGCATGCTGTTGCCAACTGCATTAAAGAACTTTCGAAACATGGTTTTAAGGAACTAAAAGAAGAGGAAGCTTGGCATCTTAAACCCGGTGGTTCCTACTATGTCGTCCGCAATGGATCCTCAATTTGCGCCTTCATCACCCCAAAGAAGAGCGTAAAATCTTTGCAAGTCGTCGCTTCCCACACTGATAGTCCAACCTTTAAATTAAAACCCAATCCGGAATTCACCAAAGAAAATATGATCATGCTTGGATTGGAAGTCTATGGCGGACCATTGATCACTTCCTGGCTTAATCGCGACTTGGGCATTGCCGGCAGGGTCATTTTTACTGATAAAAAGGGAAATACCTGCGAAGAACTTGTGAAATTAGATCAAAACCCGATCGTCATCCCTCAGCTGGCCATTCATTTGGATCGCACTGTGAATGAATCCGGACTAATCCTCAATAAACAGGAACATCTGGCAGCGCTGGCTTCATTGTCAACGACAAAGAATGATAAAACAAGTTATTTAGAACGACAGCTCAAAAAAATTATTCCATTGAATAAGGTGCTAAGCTTTGATCTATTCGTTTATCCTCTAGAGCAAGCTCGCTTAATAGGTGAACATCATGAATTAATTGCTTCTTATCGAGTTGATAATTTAGTGAGTGTCTACGCTTCGCTATTAAGTCTTTTAGAGTCAAAAGCTTCCGACGCTCACAGCCTCAAAATGGCAGTTAGTTGGGATAGCGAAGAAACTGGATCGAATACCTCTCAAGGTGCAGGATCTCCCTTCCTTTCTCATATTATAGAACGAATTGCCCTAGCATCAAACCTATCTAGGGAAGAGTACTTTCAACTCTTAGGACGCTCTCTTTGTACTTCTGTAGATCTTGCCCATGCCTATCATCCCAATTACTCTGATAAACACGAGCCGCGTCATCAAATTTTGCTCAATCACGGTATTTGCGTTAAATCAAACGCTCAAAATAAATACGCTTCCGATGCCCGTTCCGCCGCCGCCATCGTCAAGCTCTGCTATGATCATAAAATCCCATTCCAACGCTATGTAAACCGCGGGGATATTCCGGGAGGATCCACAGTCGGGCCCATTCATGCAAGCTTAACCGGAATGTCAACAGTAGACATTGGTTGCGCCCAATTATCCATGCATTCCTGCCGCGAATTAACGGGTGTTGAGGATTTTCATTCATTGTGCCGATTACTCACGGAAATCCTGGCATTATAGAATAAATCCTCATAGATTTAATTCGATACGCGTCCGATTTATTCAACGCAAAGACGCAAAGTCGCAGAGACGCAAAGAGAACCTTTTTATATTTCATTTAAAATTTTTATTTGCTATAATACAGGTAGATTACTTTTGCTATTATTACCTGTAGAAAGTGGGGTTTTTCGTTTTATAAGCCCTATTTTTTTCATTAATTAGGAGGAATTATGGAAGCCGACATCAGTGGGTTTGGAACCCAAGATCCAACTCTTCAAGGTAGCCCTTCATCCGCGGGTGGCGTAGGAGAAACTAAAAGTACCGGTACTAGGCATAATTCAGACGAATCGACAATGGAAGCTAGTACTGACGAACAAATCATCGAAATGATGATGGCGAGTTTCCCTACATTGCAACAGCCAGCTCAAATTCTCCCAGATGGCGCAATCCAAGCCACTTCTAAGTCCGGTCCACAAGTGAATATTCTGGCAATGCAAACCGCTGAGATGAAAAATAATATCATAACCAATATGTGGAAGCAATTTACCGAGGCTGTCAAGGATGGAGAGGAAAAAGCTAAAAAGTCGGACATCATTAGCCAAGAAATAAAAGATAATGCCCATCATAAGAGAATGGAAGTGGAAAGAGGACAAGGTCCATTATCCGCTGCCGATTACCAAACTTACCTTACATCTCTGACTGTTGGCGAACGCTCAAAAGAAATTGATCCGGCCGCACAAATGGGCGCACTGTTAAATCAATGGATCGTCGCTCCGATCGATAACTCATCTGCCGTAGCTTCAGGCAATACTCTCGATGCCTCATTTATTGTAGGAGCGTTGATCATCTCCTCCAGTATGGTTTTTGATGCTGTTGGCGATAGCAGCCATAAGCTCGGATTTGAACTCAGTGTGAGTCCGATATCCGATGCTTTAGCAGCAACTGGTCCAAGTTCCGGTTTACCTGCCGATAGCCAAGCTGCAGCGGCGATGATTGCGGCTTTGCTTAACGGAGGCCTTGTTTATAAAGCCACCAGCGAAACGATCGCTGAGGGACTTAAAGGAAATACAGAACCCAAAGACCTCAATTTTGCAATGAATTATGCAAAAGGAATCATTGCACTGGTCACCAAAAATATTGAGGGCGGACAATCGCAAAATCCTGTTACTGCAAAGCAAAACACATTGATACGCCTCATGCTTACGTCTATGGCTTTGAATTTGTTGTATAGAGCACGCTATGGAGGGATGACAGGCGAGGAGTTTGCCAAACTGGTGAATAGCAGCCTTGACGAAGAAGAACCCTATATCAAACCTTTGGGTGATCAACCGGAGATTCATGAATCGATTAAATCTCTTGTGAAACAGCTAGTAGGTTTGCTCAAAGGCTTTTTGCCAACAGACCCTGCAGAACGTGCCGAAATGGTTTCAAGCCTTATGGAATATGTCGACAACAAAAACTCCGTCGATTCCATGCTCGAGACCACCCATCTATTTAAGTCGTATTTAAACGCACAGAACCTTCAGCAACAAAAGCAATGGGAAGCACTTCCTAGCTAATGCGCAATGTGATCAACTTAAAGAAATTTACATTTCTTGCCCGGAGGGCTGTCACAATGCAGCCCAGACTGAGGAACGAAGCCTGGGTTAGATTGAAAAAAAGGCAAAGCCCCGGCCTGAGTTTACAAGTTATTTTCATCGTCTAACGCAACCTTTTGATCCATAATCAGTTATATTTTTCTAAATTACCGAGTAGGGTAATACACGAAAAATATAACTGATTCTGAATCAAAATGTTGCATTATACTCAGAAAATAACTTGTAAACTCAGGCCGGAGGAGGCGACATACATCCAAGCTAAAAACTCATTTTCTTAAACATAGGTGTGTCGCCTCCTCCGGGGCTGGATTTTTATTTCAACCTAACCCAGGCTTCGTTCCTCAGCCTGGGCTGCATTGTGACAGCCCTCCGGGCAAGAAAGGTAAATTTCTTTAAGTTGATGACATTGAGCTAACGCGTAACCAGAAAAATGTAGCTTACTTTTTGAGAAGCCTCAAAGCATTCAAGCCCACAAGCACCGTACCCCCTTCATGCATAACCACTGCTAACCATAAAGGAACATATCCTGCCAAAGCCGGCAGGCTGGCGCATAGTATGGCTGAAACAGCTAAAAAGAGATTTTGTTTAACAACACGACTCGTCATTTCAGCCCTATCTATCAGCCAATCTAATAGTTCAATGTTATCCTGCAACAATACCGCATCGGCGGCATCGATCGCGGCAGTGCTGCCAACCTTCCCCATGCAAATCCCTACCGTAGAGCGTGCTAAGGCAGGGGCATCATTGACCCCATCGCCGATCATGGCCAAGCCTGTCTTCTGAGCTATCTCTGAAACAAAACGCAATTTATCCTCAGGAGATAAATCAGAATGATATTCAGTGATCCCTACTTCATTGGCAATCAATCGGGCGCTTGCCTCATGATCGCCTGTTAGCATAATCGTCCTCCAGCCACGCTTTTGAACGGCCCGCAACGTTTCCGCAATTTTAAAGCGAGGCGTATCTCTAAAACGAAAAATATATGGGGATTTGTCTATAAGTAATACAGCAAGCAACTCCCCCTGATCTTCAATTTCTCTAATGCGTTGAAGCAAAAAACTTCTCTCCACTACCGGTAATTTATCCGCGATATAATTAGGACGTCCAATATACACATTCTTTTTTGATTGCTGCAGTTGAACTACACCCTCAAGACCATACCCAGGAATGGATTTAAATTCACCGACAGAAACACTCGCAACATTGCGCGAAGCTGCATAACTTGTGACAGCAGTAGCGATAGGATGATGGGCATTTTTTTCCATGGCATATGCAATAGCAAGAGCTTCATCTACGGATTCAGAGCCCGAAGAATTCAACTTTTCAATGCCGATACACTTTAATTCACCCTTAGTCAAGGTTCCTGTTTTATCAAAGGCCACAGCCTTACAAGAAGACAGTGCATCTAAAGTGATCCCACCCTTTAACAAAATCCCCTTCCGGGCACAGGCACTAATCGCACTTAAATACGCTATAGGAATGGCTATGATTAAAGCGCAGGGAGAAGCTGCGATCAAAAACGCTAAAGAACGATAAATAGACCCCTCCACACCAAATAAAGGCATAGAAAAAACAATGGGAAACGACAATGCAAAAAGAATCGTCAGCACAATAATCGTGGTGGCATAACTTTGACTGACCTTATCAAACCAGCGCTGAAGTTTAGGGCGCGCTTCTTGTGCTTGCGTTACAAGTTCAATGATTCGACTGATCGTCGAATCTGAACTTGTATGCGTCACCTCAAGCTTCAATGCCCCCTCAAGATTTCGTCCTCCAGCCGGAACAGTATCCCCAAGAGTTTTCGTCACCGGCATATTTTCGCCTGTAAGATGAACCAAATTTACCGATGATGTGCCTTCTATCACTCTTCCATCAAGCGGGACTATTTGTCCGGCTTTGACGAGTATAAGAGTTCCTACAGGCACCTCTTTAATGGCGCGATCGATCAGCGAACCATCCGACTGAACAACACAAGCCTTAGTTGGTGATAGTTTATGGAGGGCACTGATGGCACCTTTAGCTTTAGAAGTGACAGCGTCTTCCATGGCCCCCGAAAGGGAAAAGAGCACCAGCAATAAGGCCCCTTCCATACCACTGCCTATGAATATGGAAGAAAATGCAGCTAAGGTCATTAGAATATCGATATTGATTTCCCCATCCAAAAGGTCTTCAACAGCTTCAATCAAAGAAGGAATGCCTGCCAAAAAATAGACGAGGACCAATAAAAAATTAGCGAGAGGCTTCATTTGGACAAAGAAAGAAAAACCAAAAGCAATAAACAACATCACAGCAGCAATAAATGCGGCTTTTAATGTCAGTTGGGCACCCCAGTATCGCGATTCAGGCCGCAAAAATGGACTGATCGCGGATTGCCCTCCCTCTTCATAATATTCTTCAATAAACTGCAAAGCTGTTTCAGAAGCATTTTTTTGAGCAGAAAAAAGAGATGACATTATACATTCCTCGCTAGCACGGACATCCAGTCCAATAAGAAATAGACGCATCCGAAGGATAGTATTGCTAGTCCAAGATTCCAGATGATGGCGGGAATGACTTCATTACCTGCAAATCTTGCCATTAGGTATGAAGAGATAGAGATGGAAATAAACGATCCAAAAAAAATGCCATATGCCGGCCAAACAAAGAAGGCCGCCAGGCAGACTAAAGCGCTTAGAAAAACGCCCATTGCAGCACCCATCCCCTGTTTCAATGGATGCTCGCTTGAAGCTAATGATAATCCCAATTCTTCTTCAACCATGACTTTCAACAAACGGGAATTGTCAGCCATCAATACATCGAGAACGTCTTCAAGAAGTTTCCCTTCAAATCCTTTGGTTGCATAAAGAACCCCTAATTCATCCCGTTCCTGCTGTCGATGGTGCTCGATCTCCCAACGTTCTTCTTCTAAAACGCGGTTTAATCGTTCTAAACGGAACCAACCCAGCCAAGCGCTTCGTCCTAATTTCCAAAACAACCACCCCAAAGAGAATATAGCTAATGAAGAAACAATATCGGCAGCGGGTATGTGAAGAAAGGTCATCAGCAGCCATAAAAATGGCAAAAAAATCGCGGTTTCTCGTCCGGCGTCGCAGCCAGCCGAAAGGTAACCTGGGGTTTCAATGCCATGTACTTCTGCTGCAGAAATAATGCCATGCGCTTGGGCTTCAGCAACATGACCTATAGCGTCTTTGCCTTTGAAATGTGCAGATTGATTATCGGACATAAACTAACAGCCTTTTTTTGATTTTTTCAATTTCAATCTTCATTGTTTTCTTCATCTTCATATCCATTGTCGTCATCGCTATTCTCATCACCTTCATCCTCAAGAAAATAATCTTCAGGAACTTCCTCATCGCCATCTTGCAGCAAACTATACTCACGGTTAAAATATTGTTCACGACTCCAACTTGTACGAAGGTATCTTGGATACTTAAACTGACCATGCCTATGAATAATTGTTTTCATTGTTTTGTAAGGCGCGCGTATAGTATCGGGATGTTCCTGCCGGTCCTGTTGTCCCTGCTGAATATGCTGTTCCTTTTGAGTAAGCTGTTTATGCTCAGAAGCTGGATCGTCAGAATTTTCGGCATAGGCAGAGCAGGCACAAAAAAGAATAAAGAGAAGCAAATGTATCTGTAATTTTACTTTCATAGTAAGTTTCATCCCAATAAACTTTGAGATCAAATTTGTTTTAAACAAACTGTAACATAATCTGCATGTCTAGTTCAATCGTAAGTTCTCCCTAACTCGTAAATATTCTAAAGCGGTGACAAGGCACATACGCATCAGACTAATGAATCATAAACCTCTTGTGCTAAACCTCGAATGAGAGGAAAGCCTATAGCCACAGGCGCCTCCTCCGAATTTAACGCAGAGGCGGGGAGACAGAGAGACGCAGAGAAGGAGTAGATTGAGTAATTATACCTTCATTGAGTTCCTCTTTGCGTCTCCCCGTCTCTGCGTTAAATTCGGAGGAGGCGCCTGTGGCTATAGGCTTTCCTCTCATTCGCGGCTTAGCACAAGAGATTCACAAACTATTAGCCTGATGCATATGTTACAAGTCACCGCACTCCAAATTTTCGATGCCCACTAGCAAACAATCTCCTATTTCGCTATGATAACACATCCATCTAAATCAAGGATGCATCCGATGCCTGTGCCATTACAAAAATTTCGAGAAATTGTCTTCCAAATGCTTTATAGCTATGATATGGGACATGCCACCGACGAATGCATGCTTGAATTATTGACTAGCGAGCTCTCCGTAACAAAAAAAGCTGTTCGCGATGCCCAAGAACGGGTACATACTATCAACGCTCATCAAGCGGAAATCGACGATAAAATCAGCGCCACATCCCACTCCTACGCCTTCGAAAGAATTCAAAGCGTCGAACGCAATATCCTCAGATTAGCCATCTATGAACTCCTCTATGACAAAACCATTCCCTATAAAGTCGTCATGGCAGAAGCTGCCCGCCTTACCAGAAAATTTGCTTCCAAAGAAGCCGCCACCTTTGTCAACGCCATCTTAGAAGCTATTCATAATGTCAATATAGGCGAATCCATCGACACTGCCAAAATCATCCGTTCCGCCGAAGAGCTGGCCGAAATGGAACGCATGGCCCACGAAGCCTCCCTCGCTCCGAAAATTTCACCAAAGATTGAACCCGATTCATGAAATCAACGGATTGCAAAGAAGAATTAATCTCAGAAACTCTGCTCTTTCAAGAAAATGTCCCCTTAAAAGAATTTTGCACGTTTGCCATCGGCGGACCATCCCGCTACTTCCTTGAAATCCGCACCATTGAAATGATGCAAAAAGCCATTCTTCATTGCCATCAACATAACATCCCCTATCTTATTTTAGGTAAAGGTTCCAACTGCCTTTTTGACGACAAAGGTTTCAACGGCGCCGTACTTCTTAATAAAATCAATTTTTTTGAACAAACATCTCCTGGTGTCTTTCATGCAGGTGCGGGATATAGCTTTGCTTTGCTAGGCGTGCAAACAGCCCGGCAAGGATGGAGCGGCTTGGAATTCGCATCAGGCATCCCGGGATCCGTTGGAGGGGCTGTCTATATGAACGCAGGGGCTAATGGACAAGAGACCTGCCAGACATTAGCCTCCGTGGATTATATCGACAGTCAAGGCCGACTTAAAGTATTTACACGAGATGAATTGACCTATTCTTATCGCCATTCACCCTTTCAACACATGAAAGGGGCCATAATCGGCGCTTCATTCGTTCTTAAAGAACTGGAAGATGCACGTAAGAAACAAATAGAAATTGTCAATCATCGCAAAAAAACTCAGCCCCTTCAAGCCAAATCTGCAGGATGCATCTTCCTGAATCCTCAAGGCTGCCATGCCGGCGCTATGATTGAAAAATGTGGACTTAAAGGCTTCTCCATTGGAGGAGCACAAATCTCTGAAATCCACGCCAATTTCCTTATCAATGCCGAAAGAGCAAGCTGCCAGGATATCCTCAAACTCATCGATCATGTCAAAAACAGCGTGAAATCACATTCCGGTGTCGAATTGATGAGCGAAGTCCACTATATTCCTTATGAACCCAGGTAATATATTCCAAATGAATGAATTCCGCGCCGATCTACATTGCCATTCAACCTGTTCTGATGGCACCTTTACACCTGCAGAAATTATCACATTGGCTCAAAAGATCGGACTCAAAGCCATCTCAATCACCGATCACGACAACATTAGCGCCTATGATGAAGCCATCCCCCTCTGTCGAGAACTTAAAATCGAATTGCTTACGGGTGTGGAGCTTTCAAGCTCCTACGAAGACAAAAGCGTGCATATCCTTGGATATGGTTTTACCCCAAATAATCCTATCATTCAGGCTTTCTGCAATCGCCACGCCGAGAGGCGCACTTCTCGCAATACAGCTATTTTGGAATTATTGAAAAAACACGGCATGCCCCTTACCCAGGAAGAAATCACCCCGCCACCAACAACTTTTAAACCCAGCATTGGTCGACCGCACATAGCGCTGGCAATGGTAAAAAGAGGCTATACGACTTCTCTTCAAGAAGCTTTTAAAAAATACCTGGCCGAAGGAAGGCCTTGTTATACTCATGGCACGGTTTTCAGCGTGGAAGAAACTCTTGAAACCATTCATCAAGCCGGCGGACTCGCCATCATTGCCCATCCCCATCTGATACCAAACCAACAAATTTTAAGATCCATGCTTGAAATGAAATTCGACGGCATTGAATGCTATTACGGAAATTTCGGACCCGACCAGCATAAGCGTTGGCTAGAGATCGCCAAAAAGAAGGATTGGTTGATAACAGGCGGATCTGATTTTCATGGTTCAAACAAACCCATGATAGACCTAGGATGCTCTTGGATAGGCGAAGACACATTCCAAGCCCTCAAAGAAAGGCTAAAGAATAAAGAATAAAGACTAAAGACTAGTAGCTAAAGGCTCAAATTGTCACATGAACTATTATTCAACGCAGAGACGCAAAGGAAAACAATTTACCACAGAGAACACAGAGAGGAAAAAACAGGAAAGGAAGGATAGGTAGGATATTATGGGGACAATCGCAGAAGCCAACTTGTTTTTACCCTGTAAGGGTTTGTGAGGGTAGCCCCGGGTTTTAACCCGTGGGTAAAGCAATAAAGGCATTGCGCCCCGTAGGGTCGCCTGAAACACTCTAGAAGAGGTGTGTTTTAGCTTCAATTAATCAGGCGACCCTACGGGGCGCAATGTTTTTATTGTCTTTACCCACGGGTTAAAACCCGGGGCTACCCTCACAAACCCCTACGGGGTAAAAACAAGTTGGCTTCTGCGATTGTCCCCCATAATATCCTTCCTATCCTGTTTTTCTCTCTCTGTGTTCTCTGTGATCTCTGTGGTAAATTATCTTTCTTTGCGTCTTTGCGTTGAATAAATAGTACACATATCAATTTGAGTCTTTAAGTCTAATTTACCTTTCTTTTCAGGATTGTTTTTTATGTCCAACTCCAACTACTCACAAGTTCTCAAACGCCTTCTCGATATCAGCATGCACCGAGGCATTCGCTTAGGTCTCGATTACTGCCGACAAATCAATCAAGCCCTTGGCAATCCCACCCATGCCTTTACCGCCATCCACATCGCAGGCACAAATGGCAAAGGCTCTGTTGCCACAAAAGTCGCTGCCGGACTACAAGCTTCAGGTTTAAATGTAGGTCTATATACATCACCCCATATCTCCTGTTTTAGAGAACGCATCACAATCAATGGGACGATGATTTCTGAAGACGATTTCGCAAAACATGTATCCAAAGTTTTTGAAATCATTTCCACCAACCATATCCCTGCAACATTTTTTGAAATTACCACTTTAGCCGCTTTCGATTATTTTGCCTGCCAACACATAGATATTGGCGTTGTCGAAACAGGTTTGGGTGGACGTCTAGACGCCACTAACATTCTTCAAAGCAAATTGTCGATCATTACATCCATCTCCATCGATCATGCAGAAATCTTGGGCGATACGATCGAAAAAATCGCGTATGAAAAAGCAGGGATCATTAAGCCTAATGTTCCTGTCATTATTGGCCCACGCCTCCCCTCCCAAGTTTTTACAGAGATAGCGGCCATACAAAAGAGCCCAATTAAGCAGGTTAAGGGTACTTTTGTCGATTTTCATTCAGAAAATGAGGCCATAGCCAAATGTGCCCTGGAAATGCTAAATGTGCCTGCCGATTCAATCAGCAAAGGCCTTAAAGCTCTTCCTCCATGCCGCTTAGAAATTGTTATTCCCAAAACAATTCCTTCCCCTTTACCAAAAGCTATCATTCTCGATGTTGGTCATAATCCGGATGGATTGAAACATTTGCTAAATAGCGTCAAACAATGTTTTCCGAACACCCCTTTAAGATTTGTCATTGGCCTATCTAAAAGTAAAGACCATATTAGCTGCTTCAAGATCCTCAAAAACGCTGCTGAATATTTTCACATAGTAGAAGGCAATAATGTGCGCGCTGCTGCCAAGGAACTTTTGCAAGAAGAGATGCTCTCTGCAGGAATCCCCAAAACATCCTTTTCTTGCGAGGACTCCGTAAAATCTGGGGTTCTTAATGCTTGCAAGAAAGCTGGAAGGAACGAAGAAGTTGTAATCATCTGCGGCACATTTTTTATCATGGCTGAAGCGCGAGAAGTGCTAGGTATCTCAGAACCGCGAGACCCGGAAGATTTTAACGAACGTTAATATTAGCACAAGCTCCCTATAACAACGCGGAGCGTTTGGGTCTATGTTCACTAGTGCCCGCACCCCGCTTCGGGGGTGCAATTGAATTAAAAGATCACCCAGGGTTACGCTTCGCTCACCCTGGGCTAATTGCCCTTACCCACTTCGTGGGTAAAAAACAATGATTCGTTAAATTTCACTTCGTGGGTAAAAAACAATGATTCGTAAAATTACTCCCGAAGGGAGTGAGGGCAATTAGCCCAGGGTGAGCGAAGCGTAACCCTGGGTAATCTTTTAATTCAATTGCACCCCCGAAGCGGGGTGCGGGCAACTAGTGAACATATTTCATACGCTTCGTGTAGACGACGTTAAAAAGGCTTTAAAAGTCTGCTTTGCCGGGATGTCTTGGGAATGGAATGACATCGCGGATATTTTCCATGCCCGTCACAAACTGAATTAGCCTTTCAAAACCCACCCCATACCCTGCATGAGGAACTGATCCATATTTGCGCAATTCCAAATACCACCAGTAATCATCAGGATTCAAATTATTTTCTTTGATCTTATCTACAAGATAGTCAAGACGTTCCTCACGCTGACTGCCGCCCACAATTTCACCTATCTTAGGCACCAGGATATCCATGGCTGCAACGGTCTTGTCATCTTCATTTGAACGCATGTAAAAAGCCTTAATCTGCTTCGGATAATCGGTGATAATCACAGGTTTTTTGAAATATTCTTCAGATAAAAATCGCTCATGCTCCGACTGAAGATCTATTCCCCATTTGACCGGATAATCAAATTTCTTGTCGGCTTTCTCCAAAATTCTTACAGCATAGGTATAGGTCGCACGTTCAAAGGGAGTTTCAGCCACCAGCTGCAATCTCTTGATAATCCCCTCGGATACAAACTTATCAAAGAATTGCAAATCCTCGGCGCAATTTTTCAAAACATAGCTCACCACATATTTCAAATAGGCCTCTGCATTCTCCATATTGTCGTTGAGATCGGCAAAAGCCATTTCCGGTTCAATCATCCAAAACTCAGCCAAATGCCTGGAGGTATTTGAATTCTCTGCACGGAAAGTCGGACCAAACGTATAAATATCAGAAAGGGCGCTCGCATAAATCTCACCGTTCAGCTGACCAGAAACAGTCAGGTACGCTGGCTTCCCAAAAAAATCCTTAGCAAAATCGACTTTACCTTCCGGTGTGCGAGGAGGCTTTTCAAGATCAAGAGTTGTTACTTTAAACATTTCACCCGCACCCTCACAATCAGCACCTGTGATAATTGGCGTATGGATGTGTAAAAAGCCCCTTTCTTGGTAGAAACAATGCGTGGCAAATGCCACAGCATTTTGCACCCTGGTTACTGCTCCAATGGTATTTGTACGAGGCCGCAGATGGGCAATTGAGCGCAAAAACTCAAACGAATGCCGCTTTTTCTGCAGTGGATACACCTCTGGATTACAGGCTCCGATAATGACGATAGTTTTGGCTTGAAGTTCCAAGGCCTGGTTTTCGCCCGGACTTTCCACAATATTTCCTGTGATAGCGACGGAGACTCCAGTGGATAATTGACTAATGATTTTATCATAATTTGGTAAATCTGCATTCGCCACTACCTGAAAGTTGGAAAGCGTTGTGCCGTCATTAAGCTCTATGAACGCAAAAGTCTTTTGGTTGCGGACTGTTCTTACCCATCCCTTGACGGTCACTTCTTGACCTACTAACGAAGGTTGATTAGGATTTGATTGCTTTAGTTGTTTAATTCTCAAACGCATAGTTGTCCTCTTTATTCAAAGCCTCGCAGCATTTTTATTTCCTGTTCCCAGCGAGCCGGTCCTTCAGGAGTTTCAAGATATTTTGGTATTTGCCGTGTGCGTGGATCTTTCATTAAGTAACGGAAGCATTCCAAACCGATCATCCCCTCTCCGAGGTTAGCATGACGATCCACACGAGAACCAAGCCCTTTAACGGAATCATTAAGATGAAACGCATAGAGATGCTTTAACCCAACAATCCTGTCAAATTCTTTAAGAGTTGCATCACAAGCTTCAGCAGTGCGTAGATCATAACCAGCTACAAAGATATGGCAGGTATCGATACAAACGCCAATGGGTACACGATTTTGTATCTTTTCGATGATATATCCAAGGTGTTCAAATCGATTGCCGACAGCAGATCCCTGTCCGGCTGTGGCTTCTAATAATAGACGTGTATCTGATTTCGCTGCAAGATCTTCAACCGTTAACAAGCTTTCCACAATGCGATCTAAACATTCCTGCACATCCCCTTCAAGGGCTGCTCCTGGATGAAAATTTAGAAAAGAAATCCCAAGCTGCTTACAACGCACTGCTTCTTCCCGAAAAGCCTGGCGACTCTTCATCAATCCTTCAGGTTTTGGGGAACCAAGATTGATGAGATAGCTATCATGGCTCATGATTTTCTTTAAACCGGTCTCAGCAAGAGTAGCCTGCCACTTTTCAATCGCAGCATCATCTAAAGGTTTGCTATCCCAACGCTTCTGATTGGCTGTAAATAGTTGAATCGTCGTTGCACCAATGCGTTTGCCTTCGAGCAATGCATTATAAGCACCTCCAGCAGCCGAGGTGTGTGCGCCTATCAATAGAGTTTCTGTTTTGGACATACATTCGATCCGTATAAAATTGATAGATGGAGAATATAGAATTAACAATAAAAAGAAAAGAAAAGACCGAAAACAGACGAATCCATCCCAAGAACCTTATTTATTTAATTTAGTTATTTTGCCATTTTCAAATTTATAGGCCGTTGAAGTCTCGCCTTTCTGTATGACAAAAGACATATCAGGTTCCAATTTGAATTGATAAGCCCCGTTGGGACCGCCAAAAGGAATCTTTTCGTTTCCGATTATTAAATATACATCTGATTCTATTGTACTTTTTTCTAGATAATTATCTGATAAGAGAAAAGTGCCCCTATTTGATTCAACAGTGGTCAAACCTTCTAGTATACCATGCGGTAATTTCATCAGACGATACTCTCGCAAATCTGCCAATCTCCCTTCAATATTTTTCGGAGGATTTTCGTTCGTAACTCCCAAATCCACACTGCCCTCTTTGTAAGGCTCGATCGCTATGTTATAACCTGCCGCTTCCACCATACTGTAATAATTTGTTGAATGATCGTCCCCACTTTTGTGTGCCATCCATGTTCCAGTTTTGTTATCAGGGTAATTTTTTTCATCTTTGCCAGTTACCCCCAGACGATCTGTATCTGCTTCCTTAAAGATAGTGGCATACTCATTAAGACTCACTATAACTGCTAACAAATCGTTATTTACTGGACTCATTTGAATCTTACTTAAATCTGAACTTAACTTTTCAAAAGCCAACTTAAATTCTTTGAATTCGGTTTTAATATGGGCATCATCAATTCGAAAAATTTTATGTTTAAATTCTGTTACTTTCCGGTTTAACGTATTCAACTCTTCCATTTGTTGCGGAGGTAATCCTTCACTTTGCACTAACGGAACTTTAATAAAATCTATGATGTCCGGACGAGGCATTTCTTTTTGAACATAATACCCAAGTCTTGCCAAATCATTATAAGAAAACATGACTGTACTTTCAGAAAAAACGATCTTTTCAGCTGAAGAAGCTCCATAGATTGCATTTTTTGCATATCTTGTCATAAAGGGGATGCAAATATGTAATATATTCTGGTCGAAACCGTAAAGTTCTTGTTGAATGTATCCGCTTGCCTGGTCACCAGAATAAGCTCCATCATCCATCATCACGATATGTTTTACATAAGGGTTTTTAAGCAAATAAATCGCAAGCTCTCCCCTAGTAACTATCGCCTGAGGCTGTTTTTTGCTCATGATATCTAACACATGCGAAGCCACCCAATTCGTACTTTTTCCGCTTTCATCCGCAAGGATAACATATTCTTGTTCCTCAGGCGGTGATTGAAGAATTGTAGCAAGCGTATCACTGAAGGATGTTCTCAAAGCAGATACAAATCGTTCATAGGAAACCAATTTTGACATTTTTTCCAACGGCTCTAGATTTGCTGCTTTAGTTAGATTTTCAATAGGTTCACGAATATAAGGGCTTAACATTACTGTAGGAGATCGCAGGTTCAGCGTTTGTGTAACTTCTGAAGCCATTTGACGCCTTAACTGAGGAGATTGATTGACGATTTTACGCAAGATTTGTTTATCATGGTTTAGATTCTTTCTTTGAAGGACCTGTTTTAGCTTTATGTGTTTTATCGATAAATCAATCGACTCAAGAACATTTGCAGGAACAAATGATCTGGCGGCAGGACTTTGATCAATGGCATGTCTTACAATTAAATGATCTCCTTTGAGCTCTTCAGATGCATACTGCAAAGCTAATCCATTTTGTCCCAATGCAACCTTTACAACTACCGGATCATTTCTTAACCTGGGCGATGCAAACTGCAAAGCCAATCCATTTTGTCTCACCGCTCTCATTACAGTATGAAAATCATCTCTTGCAAGTGACGATGCATACTGCAAAGCCAATCCATTTTTATTCAAAATTCCAATTAAGTATAAGGGTCCTCCAATTTCGATCTTCTTTTTCAATTCCTGTACGGCTTCATTTTTCTTTTCATTCCATTTATTTATAAAGTCTATGATAGCGGCTTCATCATCGATCGGGATTACAAGCTGCTCTCTGTATCTATTGAACGATTCACTGTTAACATTGTATTTTTCGCTATAATTTGTGTCTTTTGGATTAAAGGGGGTGTATTCGATAGTGACCTTAGGAACGGATTTGATAAGGCCATTACTCGAATTAACCGGTAAGATCTTCATTGAATATTCATAATCTTTAAAAAACTCATCTAGAATTGGAGTGAGATTGTCGTTATGATCCTTTCCATTATCAACCTTATAATTCTTTTCAAAATCAACCACCTTTTTTCCCCAATTAATTGAATTTTGAATGTTTTTTTTAGCATCCTCAAGCCAATAGGTAGGGGTCCCCCATCTCGGTTCTACTTTTGATCCTTTTCGAATCTCCCCAATTCCATATTTATCTTTTTCATATTTAAGCACTTCCGCAGGCCAAGGGAGCTTACTAAATTTCTCTAATTTTTCTTGTTTTTCTATAACAGAGAGGTTTGATTCCATGATAAAGTGAATCATAGCATTGAAAGAATTGAGTGCACTGCTACTACTTCCTGCTTTACCACATATACTATTTTTTTTGGCTACTGCGTCCACTCTATCAGTGTTAAAATCAAAACTTAACTTCACACCCGGATCTTCAAGAGCTTTTAATAACTCATCTACGCTTTTTTCACTCATTACCTGGCGCCATGCACCGACTGTTTTATTACTCCATGTTTTCTTCTTTACTTCCATATTGGTTATTGGATGATTTATAACCGAAGATGACTTAGGTTCAAAGACTTCTGATGTTGCTGATTCGACCTTTTTCTGCAGAGAAGATTGAACCTTCTCCCCAGAAGAAAGCTTGGTATAGAGAGGGCTGATATCGCCTAAATTTAAATTACCATCAAACTTTAAAGACATATAATTCACCGTTTGTACAATAAACACGCCGTTGAATTAATTATAACATAACTATCAATAATTAATTTGGTTATTATATTTAATTGAATGTGTTTGATAAGTGGCGAATTCGGCATTATTGGAGAACTTACTGATGCCCCTTATTGTGGGTCATCACACAAATCAGTAGTTAGATCAGATGATCCGATTAGTTGCTCGACATTTAACGCAGAGACGGAGAGACAGAGAGACGGAGAGAAGGAGTAGATTAGGTAATTTTATGGCCATCATTAGTTCCTCTCTGCGTCCCTCCGTCTCCCTGTCTCTGCGTTAAATTCGGGGGTATTGCACAATTCAGTACTTGCTTAACCACTCATTTATGTGATGACCTCTTATTGTTTTTTAATTATTTTACCTTTTTCATGTTTTTTGCCTTGTTCATATTTATAAGCTGTTGAAGTCTCTCCTTTCAGTATAACGAAAGACGTATCAGGCTCCAATTTTAATTGATAAGCCCCGTTGGGCCCACCAAAGGGAATCTTTTCGTTTTCTACGACTAAAAAAACATCTGATTCATTTGTGCTTTTTTTGATATAATTTTCAGATAAGAGGAAAGCGCCTCTATTTGTTTCAACAAAGATCAATCCTTCAATATCAAGATGTGGTAATCGATTGAGTTGTTCACCTCGTAATTCTGGAACGGTTCCTAAATCGGAAGCAAAATGACCATCATCCACAATGGCCAAAAGCCCACCTTCTTTGTAAGGCTCTATAGCACGTTTAGAACCCGTAGCTTCGAACATACTTTTATAATTTGACGAAATAGCATCCGCACTTTTATGCGCCATCCATGTTCCTGATCGTTTTTCATCGTATCTTTTATTGTCTTTTTCTTTCACGCCCAGACGCTTTGTATCTTTTTCTTTAAAGAACATTGCATACTCATTCAGACGCCTTATAACTACAAACAAATCGTTTTTTACTTGAATCATTTGAATCTTACCTAAATCTGAACTTAACTTTTCAAAAGCCAACTTAAATTTTTTGAATTCGGTTTTAATATGGGCATCATCAACACGAAAAATTCTATGTTTGAAGTCTGTTACTTTGCGGTTTAACTCATTCAGCTCTTCCATTTGTTTCGGAGGTAATCCTTCACTTTTCACTAGCGGAGCTTTAATAAAATCTATGAGATCCGGACGAGGCATTTTTTTTTGGACATAAAACCCAAGCTTTGCCAAATCATTATAAGAAAACATGACTTGGCTTTCAGAAAAAATGATCTTTCCTGTTGTCGCAGCAGCATTAATCTTATTTTTTGCATATCTTGTCATAAAAGGAATGCAAATATGCAATATATTCTGATCAATATCGTCTTTTATTGTTTCAATATATTCGCTTGTTTGAGTACCGGAATAAGCCCCGTCATCCATCATCACGACATGTTTTACAGTGGGATTCCTACGCAAATAATCATTAAGTTCTTTCTGTGTTACTATCGCCTGAGGTGGTTTTACGCTCATGATATCTAAAACATGGGAAGCTACCCAATTCGTACTTTTTCCGCTTTCATCCGCAAGGACAACATAAGATTGTTCATCAGGTGGTGATTGGAGAATTGTATCAAGAGTTTCTCCGAAAGATGTTCTCAAGGCTGACACAAACCGTTCATAGGAAACCAATTGGGACATTTTTTCCACGGGTTTCAGTTTTTTTGCCTTAGTTAAATTTTCTATAGGTTCACGAAAATAAGCACTTAACTTCACGGTGGGAGATCGTGGGTTCAGTGCTTGAACAACTTCTGAAGCCATTTGGCGTCTTAAATGAGGTGGTTGATTGATGATTTTTCGCAAACTTTTCCGCAAGATCTGCATATCAGGATCTTGGTTAAGTTTCTTTCTTTGAAGGAGAGGCCTTAGCTTTAAGTGTATCAACTGTCGAATATCAACCGATTCACGAATACTTTCCGCAACATACTGTATAGCTTTCGGATTTTGATTAATGGCTGTTTCTACAATAATAGGATTACCTTTGAGCTCTTCAGATGCATACTGCAAAGCTAATCCATTTTGACGTACCGCAATCTCCACGATTTTTGGATCATTTCTTAATCTAACCGATGCATACTGCAAAGCGCATCCATTTTGACTCAAAGCAGCTTCTACGTACTTGGGATCATCTTTTATTTCCTCCCCGTAAGATTGCAAGCATCCATTCTTTCGAAGGTCTTTTCTAATTTTTTTTTCTAGCTCATATTTCAATTTTTCTGGAGCTTCGAATTTCCTCTCATTCCATTTATTTTTAAAGTCCAGGATAGCGGCTTTATCGTCGATAGAGATTAGACACTGCATTACAGTTTTTCCATCAATTTGTACACGGGTGACTCCGTAATTGCTATATCTTGGCTCTTGTTCATCTACAGGGCAGTATTCAATAATAACAAAGGGTACCATATTGATAACGCCATTTTTTTCAGGTTGCTGCTCTTGGACCCTCATTTTAAATTTTTGATGACTAAAGAACTCGTCATCAGTTTTGGCTATATAGTCCCCGTAATCTTTTGGAAAATCAGCCACCATTTTTCTCCAATCAACTGAATTTCGGATTAAATTCTTTGCAGAATTAAATGTAGAGGTGGCGGACCAGGACTCCCACTCTCTCTCTCCCCAAACACCATATTTTTTCTCTTCATATTTAAGCACTTCCGCAGGCCATGGAAGTTTACTAAATTTCTCTAATTTTTCTTGCTTTTCGATATCAGACAGGTTTGATTCAGTAATAAAGTGGATCATCGCCTTGAAAGAATTTAAAGCGCTGGAACTACTTCCTGCTTTACCACATATACTATTTTTTTTGGCTACTGCGTCCACTCTATCGGTGTTAAAATCAAAATTTAACTTCATTTTCGGATCTTCAAGAGCTTTTAATAACTCATCTACACTTTTTTCACCTATTACCTGGTGCTCATCACTCACTGTTTTATTACTCCATGCTTTCTTCATTACTTCCATATTGGTTATTGGATAATTTATAACCAGAAATGATTTAGATTCAAAGACTTCAGATGTTGCTGATTCGACTTTTTTCTGCAGACTGGATTGAACATTCTCCCCTGAAGGAGGCTGAGTAAAGTGAGGCCCGATATCGCCTAAATTTGGATTACTTTCAAACTTTAAAGACATATAATTCACCGTTTGTACAATAAACATGTCGATAAGTTAATTATAACATAATTAGTTATAATTAATTGTATTATTTAATTTGAATGTATTTGATAAGTGGCGAATTCGGCATTATTGGAGAACTTACTGATGCCCCTTATTGTGGGTCATCACACAAATCAGTGGTTAGATCAGATGATCCGATTAGTTACTCGGCATTTAACGCAGAGACGCAGAGACAGAGAGACGGGGAGTAGGAGTAGATTAGGAATTTTATGGCCATCATTTGATAATACTAACGTGTATTCCAAGAAAAGCGCAGCAGGTGCTGCGCACTTCAAACGCTTCGCGCATCTAAAGATTTAGGAGGTCTTAATTTACTTTAGTCTTTCTTGCATAATTTACATGCAGAAGCTAGCGTCCAAAATGACAGCCATCCGAAAACGAGGAAAACGATAACACTGACATAATCAGGGATAACAGTCGTTCCGATCGTAACCGGGAAATAAAAAACAGCCCTATACAAGTGAATCAACGCTACTACCGCAAAGATAATGCCTGAAACATACAATGCATTGGCCGGATTGGAAAAGCAGCATTTTGACGCAACTCCACAACACTTATTTTGATCTTTGTTTAAAGAATTATTTTCCATCAAATCTCCTTAAAAGTTAAAAATGGTTTATTATATTTTTTATACCAGCTTTACATTTTTTCCTTTATCACTTTTTTTTTGTATGCTATAAAGTCGATAAGAATACGAACTTAACCCAGCAAGAGAATCGTGAGCACACCAGCCACACAGCCCGAACCAGCAACTCACCCCCTTTCTTGGATCAGACAGATTCCCGGAGACCTCTTTCAAATTGATGATAGACCTTTGCTCGGCTCATCCCCACCCTTTAACTGGACAGAATTTGCCCTTCAAATAGGTACAGCTCTCGAATTACCCTCTTTATCCATCGAACAACAAGGTGAATGGCAATGGTTGGAAGCCAAAGATCTTCTCTCCGGACTAGGAGATCAACTCAAATGTTTCGTTCTCACTATTACCCCTCTTTTGGGTAAAGTTTTCTTTGTGATACCAGAGAGCGACATCCTTCAGTTGGTGGAACTTTTGCTATTAAATAACTCCTCTAACTCAAATGAAGAAATCGAACCGGCATTCCTGCAAGCTTTTTCCAGATTTTTAGCCGTTGAAGCTATGACATCCTTCGAAAAAGTTTTTGAAGATAAAAAATTATCCCCTCTTCTATGCCTTGAAGATACACTTCCGACAGAGCATTGCCTCGGTACTGACATTTCAATTACACTGCCTCAAAAAGTGCTGCATGCTCGTTTGCTCCTCTCTCAAAGTTTTCGTAAAGCCTGGCAACAACGTTATTTGCCGCTTAAAACTTTTTTGCCAACTTCAGCTATGGCGGAAAATCTAGATGTCGTTATTCATCTTGAAGCTGGAAGGGTGAATTTAACAATTTCAGAATGGAAAAAAATTCAACCAGGTGATTTTGTTTTTTTAGATACTTGTTCATTAGATCCAGATGAAGATAAAGGGAGAGTCATGCTTGTCATCAATGGCCTCCCATACTTCCGAGGCAGGGTGAAACAGGGCAGTCTAAAAATACTTGAACACCCTCTGTACTATGAGGTAGATAAGTCTATGAATTCCCCAACCGAAGAAAATGGCGATGATCTTTTTGATGAAGAACTGACTGATTTTGACATAGAAGAAACTTCTCATGACGAAACCAGTGAAGTTGAAGACTTCGATATAGAAGAGGCTGTTGCCGATAAACCTGCGCCTACTGCACCCCAAGCTGAATCCGCTGATGAAGTCCCTGCCGAAGTTGTTACTACAACAGAAAATCGTGGAGCTATTCCACCTTTGGAAGAAATATCGCTCCCTGTTATCATAGAGCTTGGACGCATTCAAATGACTATTAAAAAACTTTTGGAACTTCAGCCAGGTAATATGTTGGAACTTGATATACATCCTGAAACAGGTGTCGATTTAGTTGTAAACGGCAAACGAATTGCCCGAGGCGAACTCCTCCGTATTGGTGAAGCCCTGGGTGTTCGTATTCAAGAACTGTCATGAGGCAAGTTGCAACCATATAAAGGCCGATTTGAATGCCAGAAGATGATGACTTTCACAAGCAACACACTCTTGCAGGAATCCCTAAAGACTTTATCATAATTTCTGGTGAAACTCCTGTTCCAAAGATGATCGGACCTTATAAAATCGAATGCCTCTTGGAAAAAGGGGGCATGAGCATTCTCTATCTAGGTACTCATCCGGAAACCAACGAACCGACTACAATCAAAGTTCTCCTACCCCGTTTTCTTTCAAATCCGGATGTCGTACAGAGATTTCTCACCGAAGCCGAAATCATAGCCATGACAGACCATCCAAATATTGTTAAACTTTATGGACATGGCGAATGGGAAGGCGGTCTTTATATCGCGATGGAATATATTCAAGGTGTTTCACTACGACAGACACTGCTGCAAAGTCCTATTTCACTTAAAAGAGCCCTAGAAATTATCATCGACATCGCCTATGCACTTTGTCATTTACATACCCATGGAGTCATCCACAGAGATCTTAAGCCGGAGAATATTCTTATCACGGAGACAGGTCAAGTTAAAGTCATCGATTTTGGCATTGCTCAATTACTTACAGAAAAAACTTCAGTAGATGCCCCCGCCAAACAAAAGCTCATAGGCACTCCTACCTATATGAGCCCTGAACAACGCGAAAACCCTGAAAATGTTTCCTATCCTTCTGATATCTATTCCTTGGGGATTATTGCATACGAGCTTGTATTAGGCAAATTATCCCATGGTCATATCCATCTTTCCCTAATGCCAAAAGGTCTTCATAAAATCCTTAACAAGGTTCTCCAATTTCAACCGCAGGATCGCTATCAAGATATCGTCGATTTTATTACAGATGTATCCTCATATCTTAATTCGACCAGCCTGCATAAAGAAAACAAGGCAAGCGATCAACTTACTGAAATGCTTGAAAATCTTCATCTTGCGCAAGAGGTCCTGGTCCCTTCCAAAACACCTAATTGGAATGATCTTGAAATCGGACTATCCACGCAAAAAAATCTGGGCTCGCATGGAATATATTTCGACTTCTTTTCCCTTCCCAATGATTCCTACGGAATTCTCATAGCCGAAACTTCTGCAAAAAGTGCCGAAGGATTAATCTATTCAGCATTATTTTGTGGAATGGTGCAATCCCTAAAACCGCTGGCGGATAAACCAATCGAATTGGCCACAATGCTTAATACATTGATTCACAGTAACGAAATAAATCAAATTTTTACAGTGCAATACCTTAGCCTCTTTCCAAAAGAAAATCGATTGCAATACCTAACGTGCGGTTATGGTAATTTATGGAAAATTGATAAAGCAGGTAATACATTCAAAATAGGTGCCCACAATATTGCTATAGGCATCAATCCTGAAATAAAAATAATCGATGTTTCAAGCCCTTGGGAAAAGGGAGACACTCTAATTTTAGGAACACAACTCCCAATTCCTTCCGATGAAACAATGACAAATGAATTTTCAGAGCAATTATTTCAGCAAATGTTGACTGAACTAGTATCCACAAATTCTCAAAAAATTGTTGAAGCCCTACTCAGAAAAATAAAACTCTCTTTAGGAAAATTATGCCAGGAAAGATCCCCTAGTCTTATTTGCATTCGAAGAGCAAACTGCACGAGGCTGTGAAGAAATCGGCAATCGCGGTTAGGTTATGCGTATTTTTACGAAGTGAAAGCTGGCGGTGTTCACGGGTGATCACACAAATGAGTGGTTAAGCAAGTACTGAATTGTGCGATACTCCCAATTTTAACGCAGAGGCAGGGAGACGGAGAGACGCAGAGAGGAACTTAATGAAGGCCATAATTACCAAATATACTCCTTCTCCGCGTCTCTCTGTCTCCCCGTCTCTGCGTTAAATGGCTAGCAACTCATCGGATCATCTGATTCTAACCACTCATTTGTGTGATGACCCATGTTCACTTCAATGAACCCATTTGCGATCTTTGATCCCCGCGGTTTTGGCGCGCTAGAAATGCCAAATTTTAAAACACGACCGGTACAATCTATGTCTTATGCAATTATACAGAAGATTTTTGTAGAAATAAAACAGTTTTTTTGTAATAAAAGATGTTTGATCGATACTTATGATGTTTTGTAAAATATTTTTTTTAAAAAGCTAAACATAGCTTTTAAATGGTGTTGACTCTAGACTTGGACCAATTTAACATGCGATTATAGTTTAATTCACTCATGAAAAGAAAAATTTCCTTCTTGCAATCATTGCGTTATCCTTTAGCACTATCTGCTTTGCTAGCACTCTCAAGCCTTGACAGTCCCTATTCACTTTATCAAGTTGATGACCGCACACCAACTGGCGGCAACGTAACCGATACTTTGACTACTGGTGATGAATCGATTGAAACACCCACTGAACGACAGTCTATCGGAGCTAAAACAGCAAAACAAACTATCGAAGTTAAAACTGAAAAGCAATCTATCGGGGCAAAACCAGTTAAAAGTTTATCTATAACCCCTTCTGAAACTGCGACCGCAAAAACAACCCCACAACATACTCTAGAAGACAATCAGACGACGCCGACCACCCCATTCAATGAAATTATCTTAACAAGTGTTGAACCTCTATATCCCGATCCAAACGAATTAAATGGTTCTCAAAACAAATCCAAAACCAATGAAAATAACAAGATTGTTGATGCTAAAGAGCCTATCGCTTCAGAACAAATGTCATCACCAAATCTTCAACAGACCACACCCCCGGATGTTATAGGATCTAAGCAATCTGAAAGCAACCCTATCGTTGCACAATCAGCGTCCCCTCCGCCAGCTGGACAACGGTTAACAACTTCCGCTTCCGACCCAACAAAAACAGTTCTGATCAATTTCAATAATGTCAATGTCATCGAATACATCCGCTTCGTAAGCAGGATTTCAAATCGCAATTTTATCTTCGATGAAAATGATCTGCAATTTACTGTAACAATCATCTCCGAAGAGCCTGCAACTGTCGACAATATTATGACAGCCTTATTGCAAGAACTCTTAATCCATGATTTAGTTTTGATTGAAGATGGAAACAATCTAATTATCCACAAAAACCCAAAAATCAACGCCATATCTAAAGTCATTTCAGAAAGTTTGGATAACACCTATGTCAGATCTGATATCATCACCGAAGTGTTCCGTCTCAATACGCTAGATTCAGGCACCGCAGCGACTCTATTACGCCCTCTCGTTTCTGGAACTGCCCTTATTGAATCCCTCAAAGATTCCAACCAACTGATCGTGACAGACATTGCTGGCAATGTCGAAAAAATCTCTCAACTCCTAAAAAGCATTGATGCACCAAATAGTGGCGTAGTTATCGGCCAATATGTCAGCAATCAAACGTCGATTGACATATTGATCCCTCTTATTCAACAAATCATGCAGCCCATCACACAAGAACAAGCTCTGACTTTTGTATCTCAACCTAGCACGAATAGCATTTTTATTATTGGATCCCCTTTCTTAGTCGAACGCTCAATCGCTATATTACAATATCTCGATCAAGATGAAGGCTCTACTCGAATTTTAAATCTACGTGATCTCAGAATGGGAGTCTTTCCGACTCGCGAACGCGGTGGACAATACGCCCCCGGCACTCCTTATTCCGGAGCACCTGGTACTCCAGGGGCTGGCGGTTATGGTACTCCAGGCGCAGGCGGGTACGGCACCCCAGGCGCTGGCGGTTACGGTACACCAGGCGCAGGCGGTTACGGCACTCCAGGCGCTGGCGGTTACGGTACCCCAGGTGCAGGCGGTTACGGCACTCCAGGCGCTAACGGTTATGGCACTCCAGGCGCAGGCGGTTATGGTGCTCCTGGCGCAGCTGGCGGTTATGGTGCTCCTGGCGCTGGTGGCGCGGGTGGTTTTGGCACACCTGGCTCTGCTGGTGCCAATGGAGCTCCAGGAGGCCTTAACGGTGCACCCGGAACTCCAGGCGGCTACGGAACAACTCCCGGTGCATTTGGCACACCAGGAGGAGCCTATGGCACACCTGGCGGTACTTCTGGCACTCCAGGCATCCCTGGTGGCGCAAATGAAGTTCCCGGAGGCTACGGCACTACACCATTCACTGTTGAACCTGGCCTATGGGAGCTTAATCCAGAAGGAAATTGGGTTTTGAAACCCGTCCAGGAACCAAACCAACCGGCTCCCCCCTCAGGAAAATGGTCGCGAGATTACCAAGGACGATGGACCTTTGCCCCAGGCGAAGCTCCTGGTCCTGCAAACGAGCAACCTTTAGGACACTGGATTCTTGATAAAGACGGCAACTGGATTTATGAACTAAATAAAGGCGAAAGTTTTTCTACCCTGCCACTGTCACGACAATTTCAAGGTAGACCAAAACTTCCTGGTGGTGCTCAAAAAGCCACACAGTTTTTCATCTATAAGCTCCAGTATCGCAAAGGGGAGTCCATAGAACCCTCACTCAGGCAAATAGCAGATACTATTCAGCAAAATGAACGCGGCAACGAGGATCTAATAGCAGCTCTTCGCAGCGTGCAATTATTGATAGCTCAGAATAGCCTAGTATTCAGCGGCACTCCTCAAGCTCTTGATAAAATACGCGTGCTGGTATCCGAAATAGATATTCCAATGCGCCAAGTTTTCATTGAAATGTTAATTTTGGAAACATCCCTTGCCGACTCCTTAAACTACGGCGTCAATTATATTACACGCTTTGGTGGTGGAAATACTACTGGGATACAATCTTTCATAAGCGGCCAATCTCCCTTACAGGGCGCGATTTCAAATTCAGGCTTATCAAATTTAGGTCAAGTAATTGGCAACCAAAACGTCCTTGTCCCAGACGCTACAAGTTTTGATCAAACGACTGGTTTCAATCTTGGAATCATTGGGCAAAAAATTGTTCACTGCGGAACTGAATTTGGAACCATCGGCGCTTTAGTCAGCGCTCTACATGACCGCACAAAAGATGTAGTTGTCTCAAATCCCAAAATTTTGGTCGATGACAATTCTACAGCCGAGATCTATGTCGGAATAAACACGCCTTACCGCACACAATCTATTGCTAATGATCTTGGCTCTATTGTCACAAGCAATTTTGAGTATCGCGATGTGGGCACTCGATTAAAAGTGACTCCTTATATCGGCAATGGGGATATCGTTGAACTCGATATTGAAGAAGAAGTAAGCTCTATCATCGCAGGGTTAATCACAAATGCTAGCTCTGCAAGTACAAGCCCTGGCCCAACAACGCGTATTCACCGCTCTACCACCCGGGCCCATGTCCCAGACACCTACTTCCTAATCATTAGCGGGATGATGCAAGATGAAGAATCGCGTGAACGGAACCAAGTCCCATGCTTGGGAGGCGTGCCTATTCTAGGAGCAGCTTTCAGCGACAAAAGAAACACATCAGCAAAAAGAAACCTGATGATTTTTATTCGTCCTCAAATTATCGACACTGAAGAAGAAGTGCAACTGCTTACAAAACATCAGCAAGATATTTACACAGAGAAGAATTGCCTGCAGAATTCGGATGAATATGAAACAGAACAAGCGCTGGATCTTATGAATATTAATCCAACACTGCACCCTGAAGATTATTATGATTCCTGTGATGGTGATGAATTCGGAATTAGCCCCTAAACCAAAGCTAACAGAACCATTTCTGAAATATTATAAGGCTCTTATAGTATGACAGAAACACAGAGGCACAGAGGGCACAGAGAATAAATATGGAGAACAAACAGTCAACATAGACAATTATCTGAGCTAATATCCAAGCTCACAAGCTGCTAGGACCAAGATTGCTTGAATCGGCATCCGGAAGACATTGGATATATATTTCTCTCCGTGTCCTCTGTGTCTCTGTGTTTTAAATAGTACACGTATGACAGAGAGGATCTCTCAAACAAAAGTATGATAGTGAAAAAGATAGAATTTCCATTAAACTTATTATCGTTCTCACCACTTTCCCTTCTCCTTTTGGTCTGCTGCTTCAGCTGCCAGACGACCAAATGCAGTTTAGACCCTGCGATTTGCTATTCTCCCCCTCAACAGTACCTTGAACGGCTGCCACCCGCTTTCCCTGAACTTACCCCTGCTGAACTCGCTCAAGAATGGGGCAAAGAATTTCATCTGGGAAGATCCTTTGCGAGGCAAATGGATCTTTATCGTGCTATAACTTGCTTCAAACGCGCTCTTTTTCTAATGCCTTCGCAACAAAGAGAAAGGCAGCTTCAAATCGAATACGAGGTTTTTTTAGCATATTATTTTGGAAATAAATATCAAGAAGCTGTCGATATTTTCGAAACGACACGTCTGGCCTATGCTACAGAAACATTCCCCGCCTTTCACGACCTTGCCATAGCCCTTTACGATGCTTATCTGCAATTAGGAGAAATCGAAAAAGCAGAACGACTACAATGCTTCATTTCATCTTTTGATAATGAATTAGCTGAAAGACTTAAACTTCAAACTGCACTCCTTAATGCAGACTTCCCTGCTTTAGAAGCCCTGCCTGAGCAAGAAGTTATCGATCAATTTCTCTGTGAATACGCCTCAAAAGCTAAATCTGTCAGTAAAGCACGCATGCTCAACACCATCCTCCCCGGAGCCGGCTATTACTATGTCGGCCAAAAAAACAGCGCGCTGACATCCTTTGTCATTAACGCTCTTTTTATCACCGCCGCCTACCAACTATTTGATCGTGGATATATTGCAGGAGGTATCATACTCACCTCCTTAGAATCCGGATGGTATTTCGGGGGCATCAATGGGGCAGGCCTTGCAGCCAACGAATATAATCAAGTCCTATATGAGTCTCTTGGAAAAGAAACCCTTCTGCAAAACCGCCTCTTCCCTATCCTCATGATCCAAAAAGGATTTTAAGTGCGTAGTTTTCTTCTCATTGCATCCCTAATCTTCAACATATACCATATTCATGCAGACCCCTGGGGGAAAGATGCCGATCTTGCATCGTATCATCCCCAACAAATCTGTGAGGAAACAGTCTCATGCCCGACACCTTTTTTAGGGGCCTTTAGCGAAGTGATGATAGGCTTTCATCAAAAGGTCATCTCTCCTGCCGACGGGCCTCGCAGCCATTTCATGCCAAGCAGCTCACAATACACTCTCAATGCAATACGCAAATACGGATTCTTTCAAGGTTTTATGATGGGATGCGATAGGCTAATGAGAGAAAATAATGATCCATGGGTATATCGCTTGACACGCGATGGAGCCGGAAATCTGATCAAATACGACCCCGTCCCGTAGGCCAAGCAACACAATTTAAACGCAAAGGCACAAAGACGCAAAGACGCAAAGAAAGATCATTTACCACAGAGATCACAGAGAACGCAGAGAAGAAAAACAGGATAGGAAAGATAGGAGACAACTGCCTTAAATTTGGAGTGCGGTGACTTGTCCTTGCTGTTGGACATATCTTATTCTTGCATATTTAATAATCGCGAAACGGTGGAAGCATATAGCCCCACGCTCACGCGCAATGTCATCAACTTAAAGGAATTTATCTTTGTTGCCCGGAGGGCTTTCACAATGTAGCCCAGGCTGAGGAACGAAGCCTGGGTTAGGTTGAAATGAAAATCCAGCCCCGGAGGTGGCGACACACACTTTTGTTTAAGAAAATGAGTTTTTTAGCTAGGATGTGTGTCACCTCCTCCGGGGCTTAACCTTTTTTTTGAATCTAACCCAGACTTCGTTCCTCAGTCTGGGCTACATTTTGAAAGCCCTCCGGGCAAAAAAAATGGTGCTTTATTTAAGTTGATGCCATTGCGCTTGAGCGTGGGGCTACACGCTTCCACCGCTTCGTGGTTATTGGAAATGCAAGAAAAGATGTGTCCAACTGCAAGGACTTGTCACCGCTTTTTTGGGAATACACTTGCCGACAGTGGTGTTTAAGCAATGACCCCATAAGTCCATTATAAAAAAAGCGGTGACAAGTCACCGCACTCCAAATTTAAGGCAGTTGCCTCCTATCCTTTTTTTCTCTGTGTTCTCTGTGGTCAATTATTTTTTCTTTGCGTTGAATAAACAGAACACGCGCGAATTAAAGTTTATGGGTATTGTAATACTTCTGAATGGATTCAGGGGTGATTTCGATCGATGCTTTGGATTTTGGATCCAAGGCATCTCTTATCGCTTTCCAAGGGGAATCATTTTTTGATAATTCATCAAGCGCTTCCAAGCTCATCACGCCATATTTTTTCATGACCTCATCGATCACATCTATTTGCCTCAATGAAAGATGGTTAAGATTTCCTTTGGAACTATCTCCAACATAAAGTTGACCATAATGCAATCCACAAAGTTCCTCTATGACTATCCCCTTAGGCGAGGCCATGATTTTTTCATGAAAAAAGGGATACCCATCGCGAACAAGAAGACACACTTGGCAATAATACATAAGCTTATGCATTTTCCAAGCTAGGATGGGTGTGTTTCTTGTGTGGTTGGCAAGGACATAAGCCGCTACATCTAATACACTGACCGTTTGATTTAATCTTCGACTTTTCATTCTTTGTAACCTACCCTTCAACTTCGACAGGCAAAGCCTGACCCAAAACCACAACCTCTGCCTCTGCCTCAACAACGCTTGGCGTATCAGCCAGAACGCGCGCACGATGCAGCGCTTTAAGCATATGCAAATGAGGATGGTCCTCATTAAATATAAATAGATTTTCTTTGCATATTTGTTCGACAATTCCAGAATCGCTAAGGACATCCCAAATCTGCTGAGTCATTCCACAAGCGATTAAATATCGACCAGACCCTTTTAAATAATCATGAAGCTGCTGCAACGCTAAACAAGCCGTAGCATCAATGTCGCGCGCATTTTTCAACTGCAAAATAATAACACGCGTACTAGTATCATCTTCAGCGATGGTTTTAAGAGTCGTTTGAAAAATATCCGCCGCTCCAAAAAAAAGCTCCCCTTCCACCTTAATCACGCGTATCGTCTTATGCTCATGAACACGTGCATAATCGAGATTGCACAATTCGCCATCGTCATCAATTTCATACTCCACCAATTGCGGAATTGCCGCTTTTTTAAGATAAAGTGTGATTGAAAGCACCACCCCAATGTATAAAGCGGTATCTAAGCTTAAAAAAACACATGATAATAAAGTTGCCCAAAGAACAAAGGCATCTGAATTGGTAGCCTTCAAACACAAAAAAAACTGACGCGGCTGGACAATATTCCCCGCTGTCACTAATAACAATGCTGCCAATGCCGCTAAAGGAATATCTGTTATCAAAAAACTAAAACTATACAATGCTACTGCTACATAAATAGCATTTAACAGTGCTGCCACACGAGTCTGTGCGCCCAATGAATAACTTAAACTACTGCGTGAAGGACTCCCCGAAACAGGCATGGCTGTCAAAAACGATGAGACCAAATTTCCAAGTCCTATCCCAAAAATATCCTGATTGACTGAAAGGCGTTGACCGGAACTTGCAGCTATGGATTTAGCCACTGAACTAGTCTCCATCACGCTTAATAAAGCAACTGCAAATGCGACAGGGAGCAAATAATTCAAAAGACTCATATCAAATGATGGAAATGAAAAATTAGGCAGCAGTTCATGCAAATGCCCCTTATCTCCAACCAAAAGGACATTTTGCCACTGACTTTCTTCTATCTGTTCGGTAATCACAGTGTTAAACGTGTAATAATTAAGAACATGAACAACGGCAGCTGCTAAAATAATTGTGATTACGGGCGCTGGAATTTTTTTATTAAGCCGCTTGAGTCCAAGCAAAAGAAATAAGCTCCCTAGTCCGATAATAACAGTGGGTAAGTGACCCTGTTTTAGATGGGTCGCAAAATAAACAAACTTCTCATAAATGGAATGATCGCCCGGCATATTTTCTATGCCAATAAATGTAAAAAGCTGATTAACAACCATAGCGATGGCCGTTCCAGCAATATACCCAACTATCACTGAATGACTGACAAATTGGGTTAGACGTCCAAGCTTAAATCCCGCTGCCAAAATCTGCATAATTCCAATGAGCAACGCTAACTGGGTCAAAATTTGCAACGAAGCGACCTCTCGTTCAACACCTGTCACATCTCGAAAATAAGTATACAGAATATCTGCTGTCCCCGATTGGACTAAAATAGCAATCGCATTACTTGGTCCTACAATTAAATGACGGGAGGAACAAAACAGAGCTGCAATTATCGACGAATAAATAGATGCAAATAAACCCGCCGTTAAAGGCAAACCGGCCAGCAAGGCATAGGCCATGGCCTGCGGGATGGTCAGAAGAGCAACAGAGAGAGCGGCAATGGCATCCTGCCGAAAAAGCACCCAAGAATAATTTGAAAAGTCATTTTTGAACGTTAGAAGAGAGATGTCATCTGATTGGATGTTTGCATTGGGCATAATAATAACTCAAGCTAGGATTCGAGATAATGAGTATTAAAGAATGATATAATCTTCAAATTTGTTTAGCAAGGACAACTTTGGTAATATTTTCATTTTCTTTTATTTTAAATGTAGGTATTCTACTACTTTAACTTAACAAATATGCGTACATTATATGCCCAATTTAATCAAAATAGCTATTGTTGGTCGACCAAACGTTGGTAAATCGGCATTATTTAATCGAATCTGCAAAAAAAATATTGCCATCGTCGATGAAGCAGAAGGCATTACTCGCGATCGTCTCTATGCCGATACCGATTTTTTTGGCACCCCCTTCCAAGTGATCGATACCGGCGGCATAGATGCTCGATCTAAAGCCGAATTCAATGAACATATTAAGCGCCAAGCCGAAATCGCAATCGAAGAAGCCGACAGCCTCATCATGGTTGTTGATGTCCATTCTGGACCAACCGTACTCGACAAAGAAATCGCTGAAATACTACACCGCACAAATAAACCTGTGTGCTTAGCTGTAAATAAAATTGATAATACATCACAAGAACATATGATGTTTTCTTTTCATAGCTTGGGCATTAAAGAAATGGTTTCTGTTTCAGCTGCACAAGGATGGCATATTGCCGAACTTCTCGAGGCAGCCTTTGCCAAACTTTCGAAAAAAGATGCCGAAGAAAATATATCCAATGCAATTCAACTTGCCATTGTAGGTCGTCCAAATGTCGGCAAATCCTCATTAGTAAATTATCTATTGGATACTGATCGATGCATTGTTAGCCCCATTCCAGGAACAACTCGCGATAGCATCGACATTCCTTTTGAGCATGCAGGAGTGGCATACAATTTAATCGACACGGCAGGAATTCGCCGAAAACAAGCTGAACATGAAGTTGTCGACAAATTCGCTGCAATCCGCACTCAGAGAGCTATCGAGCGTGCCGACATCTGCTTGCTGATGCTTGATACCCAGCAAGGTATCACACGCGAAGAGAAAAAAATTGCCAATTCTATCGAAGAAGCAGGCAAAGGATGCATCTTACTTTTCAACAAATGGGATTTGGTAAAAGGGTTCCGAATGGAGCATTGTTTGAAAGGTATTGAAGATGAAGTGCCTTTCCTGAAACATTGTCCAAAACTATTCATATCTGCTTTGACCGGAAGAAATGTGCCCGAAATTTTCGAGCCCGTAACACAAGTGTTTGCTGATTCTCAAAAACGCATTTCAACAGGCCAGTTAAATAAATTTATAGGACTCTGTCTACAAAAAAACCACCCGCCTATGCTCCAAGGCAAGCGTCTACGCATTTATTACATGGCTCAAGTCGGTGTTAAACCACCAAAATTTGTAGTCTTTGTCAATTATCCTAATTTAATGACAGACTCCTACAAAAAATACATCTACAATCAATTCCGCGATTCATATTCATTTGCAGGCCTTCCTCTCGAAATCTACCTAAAAGGTAAAAAGAAATCGGAACAACGAAAGCAGCATCATGCTGGTTTAGAAAATCAGCCTATCGATGAGCATGAAGACTCCGATTCCGATGACGATGACGAGATGATTGAAGAATCTTTTCTCGAACATGACCTCGAAGAGGAACAATAACCAGTTCATAGTATTGGGATTTCCTGTACAGCGGCAACGGCATAAGCATCAGGCTAAAAACACATAAACAACTTATACTAAACACTATAAGCTTAAAATTAGTCGTTATACCGGTCGTGATTCAAAAGTTGGCATTTCTAGCGCGCCAAAACCCCGGGGATCAAAGATCGCAAATGGGTTCATATTACTAATATTGACCCATTTGCGATCTTTGATCCGCGGGGATTTTCGCGCAGCTAGAAATGCCAAATTTTGAAACACGACCGGTATAAATTCGAGTCTTATTTATTCAACGCAGAGACGGAGAGACAGAGAGACGCGGAGAAGGAGTAGATTAGGTAATTATACCTATCATTAGTTTCTCTCTGCGTCTCTCCGTCTCCCTGCCTCTGCGTTAAATTTGGGGGTATCGCACAATTCAGTACTTGCTTAACCACTCATTTGTGTGATGACCCAGATTAAATTCGTTATTCTGTTCATCCTTATATCTTTTTATTTTTTCCTCTCTGTGATCTCTGTGGTTAAATTGTTTTCCTTTGCGTCTCTGCGTTGAAAAAATAGTACTCGTATCTATAATCTATTAACTTCTTTGATTTTCGATATATTCTCTTTGATTTTTTTGGTTTTCATAATCTTTGCTACTTTGCAGCTTGCATATATGAATTCTCTATGCTAAAAATTTGATTATTCATAATGTAGGTCTTTTATAATCACTATGCAAAAAGATAAGGGGAAACTATGTCAGCTACTGCCACTAAAAGTGAAAACAAAAATGTACAGGTTACCTTAGAGAGAAGTCCTGGCTGCCGTATCAAACTAAACGTTGTAATATCACCCGAAGTAGCACAGACAACATACGCAGAAGCTCTAAAATCAGTCGGGAAAACTATATCGATTCCTAAATCTAAAAAAAATTCAACTCCTGAACACTACATCATGGAACACCATGAAGCTGAAGTTCAAGCAGAATGGCGAAAAATTCTCCTTCAAACAGTATTTCAAGAAGCTTTCTCCTTGGGTAATGCAAGTCCTTTAGAAAATGAAAATGTTAAATGTGATGAAATCGACAATATTTCTCCCAAAACAGGAGGATCGCTTTCTTTTGAATATGTAACTCATCCTTTGACGCCTGTTATTAACCTCTCTGATATCACGCTGCAGAATGTAAATAGACGTGCTGTAACAAAAAAAGAGATAGATGTCGCCTTGGACAAAATCAGCATTAATTTTGCTACATGGACTGATGTTACAAATTGCCCGGTTGAAGAAGGTGACTTTGTAATTCTCGACATTTGCAAAGCCGATGAACCTTGGAATGAAATTTGCCGCAATACCCTTTTCCAAGTAAAAACAGGAAAAATGGCTAACTGGATGCGAAAAAGTCTTCTTGGAAAAAAAATTAATGAATTTGTTAAAGAAATTAGCGAACCCGATTACAATCAACCAGAGCTTAATGAAGCTTCCTTTGAGCCTATAGAGTATATCATTACCATTAGAGCGATTAAAACAGCTTCTTTGCCAGAAATCACTGACGATTTAGCAAGAAAAGCAGGGGCATCCAATTTAATTCATCTCAAAGAAATAATCACCGCTGATTTGAACCGTTTAGCTGATAATGAAGTAGCTGAAAAACTAAGACAACAAGTCGACACAACACTTCTAAGTCGATTCCATTTTGAACTACCATACACAATCGTAAAAAAAGAAAAAGACGCCCGTTTACACAACGCTGTTGCCTTACTGGAAAAACAGCAAAGCTCTCAAGATACCAAAAAGGAACAACTGGCAAAGCTGGAAAAATTAATTGATGCAGAAATAGACCGTAACTTACGCCTCTATTTTCTGCTGCAAACTTTTGCAAGACAACATAATATTCAGGTCAACAGCGAAGAAGTTGCTCGCGAACTTACACAACTAATCATGCAAAACACATTGAACCTTCAATCCTATCAAAATAATGAAGATCTTAAAAATAAATTAACCATGCAACTTTTATTGATTAAGGCACGAGACTATATCATACAGCATGTTGGGCGCCAATAAAACATATATAGTATAGACTTAAGAAACTAAAAAAAATAACCAATACCTACTATTCATGCACAAAAGCCCTTTACTCGTATTGCTTCTATTAATCACACTCTCTGGATGTTATAACAAGACAGAATCTCCGCAATTCTGTGACGTACGGCAAGAGAATGCCAAGGAGGATAGCGACTATCTTTATCTGCGCACCATTTTGCCTGATAGACCCTTGACGCTACTGGATATCATTGAAATTGCCAATCAACTCAATCTCGATTTGCTGGTCAAAAAACTTGATTGGACCATACAAGAAGAAATAGCCTCGGGCGAAACGCTTAAAATGTTGCCATCATTTATTTACAGTTCATGGAATAGTCATCGCAATAATAGCACTGCATCGTCACAGCTGACATCTACAACAGGAGCTCTTTCCCCTCCACTCATCTCTTCGACACAAACGGATCATCACTGGGACTACACCCTTACATGGAATCTCTTGGATTTTGGCTTGGCCTATTTCCGCTCTAGATCTGAAATAGATCGTGCTCAGGTTGCCCGCTTTCAATATGAAAAAGTTAAACAAAATCTCGTCTTGGATATCTATAAATCGTACTGGAAGGCCGTTTCTGCTAAAATTTCCTCCGAACACTCAAAAGAAGTTATAGCACTCTCTCAAAATGTCAAAATAACAACGCAGAGGGAAGCTAAAGAGCGTTTAATCTCATCCATCCAAGGATTCCAAACCGAAGACCAAATGCTTCAAATTCAAAAGCGTTTGATTTACCTTGAAGATGCCTACTTCGAAGCTAAAGCTGAACTGGCAGGATTAATGGGTATTCCTCAAACTTATTGCTTCGAACTCGCCCCTTTTGAATTATCAGAAATGCCCGACGAATTCGACCTTTGCGAAATGGAAGATATCGCACTGTTAAATCGCCCCGAATTATATGGCGCCGATTTTCAAGGGAGCATTACAGCCAATCAAGCGCGTGTTGAGCTACTACAGATGTTTCCATCCTTCAGTTTATTTGAAGGCTTTCACACTGATAAAAATCCCTTTTTGCTCCATTCAACTTGGATACTTGTAGGATGCCAGATGGCGTGGAATCTATTCTCTCTTCCACAACACTTGGTTGATACACTTGCTGCACGTGATCGCCAATATCAAGCATATATATCCCGTTTAGCCCTAACGGTCGGTGTTATATCGCAGGTAAATATAGCTTACTGGAAGTACCAAGAGGCTTTTCATCAATACAATCTCCAGCGGGAGATTACTTCTGTACAACGACGACTCGCCGATGCGACAAAGAAACAGTTTCTCTATGGACTAATAGGTATTGTTGACGTCGTCAAAACTGAAGGTGATGCCGTAGAAAGCGAAACAGCCCTTTTCGGGCTTTACGGTGACCTCCAAGTTGCTTTAGAACAGATCAATAATGCTATGGGACGCCCTCTTTTGTATAATACAATTGAGAACGATGCACTCGAGAGTGATGAAATAGAGTGTGATGAAATAGAGTGTGATGAAATAGAGTATAATGAGTATGAATAGGTTTTATACCCTGACTTGCCTTGGCATAACTATACTGATGGCCCCTCTCTGTAACATCAGTGCAACCCAAATAAATGAAAATTACCGTTTAGATTCTGATATTCAAGCCTTTAAAGAACATCTACTTCAGCAAAATGAAACCCAGGAAGAATTCTATAATCCACCTGCAATTTTGAGTTCAGATCATACAGAAGACATAGAATCTCAAATAAACTCTGAGTCTGATTCAAAACGAAATAGGAATTCGCCTCAAGGAAATGTACGGGTCATATTGACTCCATTAAGTCGGACGATTTTATCTTCACAAATATCTACCCCTATCCTTTCTTCCCAAGTTTCCGCCCCAGTCACGAAAATATATAAACGAATGGGAGAGACCTTTAAAAAAGGGGATTCTTTGATAGAAATCGATAGAACTGTTTTCTTTGCCAATCTCAAAAAATCGAAAGCGATCTTGATTAGATCCAATACGGTGCTAGATGCCAGACAAAAGCTTTATAATGATTCGATCTCCTCTTTAACTGAACTAAAAGAAGCTCAAGCAGCTGTTGAAACAGCAAAAGCAGAGCTTGCCCTCGCTATAAATCAATATGATTGGGCTCTGATTAAAGCCCCGTATGACGGCAGGGTTATCACGGTGTTCGTTGAAGAATTTGAACTACCCCAACCCGGCCAGGCTTTAGTTGAGATAATGGAAGATCAGAAAATAATAGCCAAAGCATTAGTGCCTGCAGTCCATCTGTCACAACTTTCCATTGGAAAAATTTTCAAAGTGTATGTGCAGGAAATAAACAAAACAGTGGATGCAACAATTATTCGCATTGGCGCCGTCATAGACCCTTCAAGTGAAACCATTTCGATCGATGCTGAAATTGATAACAGCGATCATTTATTACTCCCTGGAATGACAGGATCTATCCAATTAAGATAAAGATTTTCCACACTAGAAACTTTCAATCCCATTTATAAATTTAACGCAAAAACGCAGAGACGCAAAGAGAACATTTTTAATGTAGCTTAGGCTTTAGCCTGAGATCGTAACGAAGAAACACCAGACGAATTCAGCTAACGATCTCAGGCTAAAGCCTAAGCTACATTAAAAATGTTTGCGCCTTTGCGTTGAATAAATAAGACTCGTATCGATGAGGTTCCTTTGTGACTATGTGTTAGACTTTTGGAATGATCTGCAGCAGGCTTATCAATTCGTTGCGGTCGAATTTTTTGATCAAAAGATGATCGTCAATGCTTACGACATCATCCATGAGACGGCTTTTCTTCTTAATAAGAAAATCAATATGCTCTTCTATCGAACCTTTTGTCATCAGCTTAAACACTTGCACGCCACGTGTCTGTCCAATTCGATGCACCCTATCTGTGGCCTGATTTTCCCGAGCAGCGTTCCACCACCGGTCATAGTGAATGACAACTGATGCTGCGGTCAAATCAACACCCAATCCAGCCGCCTGCAATGAAGCCACAAAGACTTCGCATTCGGGATCGTTATTAAATTTGCGCAACTGTTCGCCACGGTCAATAGTCTTTCCCCGAATGGAAGCGTAGCCTATTTTATTTTCCTTGAGATAACTCTCAATAATATCAAGCATCCCCAGATATTGGGAAAATACAACAACTTTCTGACTGCTTTCGCGAGCCTCTTCAAGCAGTTCCAAAAATAAATCCCATTTTCCAGATTGATAGTTTTGATAATCCACCGCTTTTTTAAGATATACCGCAGGATGGTCGCAAACCTGTTTTAGATGGGATAACAATGTAAAAATATGGATATATGGAATCGTATTTTTATCATCGCTCAATTCATCAATAATCCTATCCCGCGAAGCTGAAAGTACCTCAACATAAAGTTGGCATTGCTCTGGTGTTAAATCACAATGAGCTATTTCTTCAATTTTCTCGGGTAAATCCAATAAAACATCTTCTTTTTTGCGCCTAAGGACAAAAGGCTTAATTAAACGGGAAAGAAGCAAGCGCTTTTCCTGGTTGAATTCCTTTTCAATGGGTTTTACAAAAACATCTCGATAGTCGCGTTCTGAAGGCATATATGTGGGCAATACAATGTCAAAAAGAGTTTTAAGTTCACGCAATCGATTTTCAATCGGCGTGCCAGTCAACCCTAGGCGCATTCTGGCTTTTGTTTTTAATAAAGCTCTATAGACACGGCTTAAATGATTTTTTGCTATCTGCAACTCATCAAAAATAGCAACCTCAAAAGTCATCTTGGAAAGCTGATCGACCTCATTCCTCCACACGCCATATGAGGTTAAAAGAATATCACAATTATCGTAGAACTTATCTAAAGTACGATTCACACCATAAAAGGTCCACACCTTAAGTCCAGGCAAGAACTCAGCCAGCTTCTCCTGCCAGTGGTAAATCACAGATGTCGGACAAATAATTAAAAAATGACCTTTAGAAGGTTTCGTCTGATGCCTCCATTGATTGGCAATGGCCATCAATAACCCCATGGTCTGATGGGTTTTCCCCAACCCCATGTCATCGCACAAAAGGCCTGATAACCCGTGGTTATAAAGAAACCACAGCCAACGAACGCCAAGCATCTGATAGGGGCGTAAATGACTCTTCAACCCTGTTAAATCAGGATCTGCAGGCGTACGAAACTCTGTTAGATCCCTCATCAACTGCAATGAATTTTGATGCGTATCGCTTTCGCCAGGCATGACAGAAAAGCCTTCCATGGCATTCAATCGCAACACCTCCAGGCTCGGCAAAGTCAATAAATTGCGCTGCCGATCCATGCGCCCTTTCCCTAATCCTTTAAGCCAATTGAAACGTTGATCATTTAAATCAAATAAACCGGCATCGGAAAAAACATACCGCTGATTTTGTTGCAAAGCTTCCCATAAGGTCGATAAGGTAATAGTACCAAGCTCTGTTTGGTAATTTAATTTTAATGCATAGCCGTCTTTCCCTTTGGCTACCTGCTGCTTAATTTCTTCTGTCACCAAATAGGTTGAAGCAGGCTGTCGCAATTTGGGATCAACATAGGAAGCTACAGGCAAAAGTTTTTGAAGCTGACTATTCAAAAAGTTTGAGAGGTTTTCCTTATTAATAAATACCGGCGCACCAAAGCCTTCTGGAAGACGCCTGTCCAATGGAAGTTCATAAAAACCTTCCCCTTCCACATAGACAATATCTTCAAAAAATTGCACGCTTTTACTCATGTATTCTGCAGATATTTTGTATTCAGGTGTCACGCTAACCTGGTCCGATGAAATTAATTGAATCCTGAGCTCCGATTTTTCAATAGGACATTTTGAACTGAAAAATCCTGATACAAATTGAAGTTCATCGCGGTTGATTTTTAT